>Ga0056120_1000123_pt1 | contig 15192 bp, 14 predicted proteins | sample WorMettaBAHAMAS2_FD_71121 | JGI IMG/M metagenome (GOLD analysis project Ga0056120, IMG submission 71121) | Marine gutless worms symbiont microbial communities from Max Planck institute for Marine Microbiology, Germany - Olavius tantulus BAHAMAS.2 ...
TGCGCAACTAAATGTAAAAGAACAATGAAACACGAAAAGTGTTACCTATGTCTCCGAACACGTGTCACCCTTGTCCCCGGTCCGTACACGATTCAGGGGGATGGGTTTGGTGTGGACCTTTCGTGGATTGGGCACATCCATCGCATCTACTTTTACGGCCAATCCTTTCAGAATGGGGATCAGCACGATGGTAATAAACATGGAGAGAAGTAATGTAGTGAAGTAGATCATTTTATGACAATCAAAGGAGATAAATGCGACGATATCCGTCGGCTCACTGCGGAGGGGCCGCCCGTTGCCGGTTACGGCAAAAATTCAGACAATCTGGATACCATGGTTTTTGAGAAAGACTGGAGCCGCTGTTCGGCATCGACGGTCCGTTCATCATCGTAAACGGGAGTGATCAAGCGGACGAGCGCTCCGTGTGTCTGTTTCAGGGTCAGCGCGTCCCACAGGTTAAAAAGTTTCATCTGATAGGCGTTGTGAAGGATCCGGCCTCGCATGGGAAACCAAAAATATGATAAGAATCTCTTTCCACCGCCCTGAAGATATGCACGTCGAACCACCATTTTCGGGTGATCGGGATTGGAGAAAGGGATCACAGCTGTTCCGGCATCATCAAATTGCCATCCGCTCCCGGGAAGACACGATGCCGGCGAGTGGATGGATTGGCCCTTTCGTTGGCTGGCGTAATAGGCAACGTACATATTTATGGATCGACCGTTGCGGTCTGTATAATCGGTGAGGATGTAGTCCGAAACATCAAGCTCATCGATGATGACGGGCTGCAGCGTCCTGACTTCACCCTGCCAGGGTCCGATGATGGTCGGGAATTCCGTGAACGCTTTTCGAGGCGGTATGGTCTCACGGAACTCAACCCCCTGGGACAACACCAACGTTATGCCCAGTATGACCATGGCCAGTGTAGATTGTGGAGGCATGAACCATTGCCGCCACGATGGGAGATCCGCCTGTTCGATGTTGGAACCATAATGTTGGACACCCGATTCTGGATACTGGATACTGGATGCTGGATGAGGGCCACTGGGACCTCGAAGCTCACGACCGGCTTTTGAAAGATGACGAGAGAATCCCCCCTCGCCATTGGTCTCTATCCCACCATTGGGCTCTGTGCTGTTGACGTTCAGCATTAAACGTTTAGCGTTAACCTCTTCCATGTCCCGCGTTGCCGGTGCATTGCCCGTTGTGACGCTTTCCCCCGCTCGGGTTCTACCGATGCGTCCCAGTACTGCCGAGAGGCCGAGGAGCATCGAAAACGACACCATAAAAATCAACCACCCGGAAAAATCATGGAAGACACCTTCGGCAACCACCGGCCCAAAATGAGGATAGAGGACTCCAACCGAAGCGATCCGCAGACTGTCTACGAAAACGGCTATAGGAACGGTAGAGATCACCAGCAGGGCCTTCTTCCACCGTGCACCCTTGAAGAAGTAGGCCACTATAACTCCCAACACGATCAGGGGAATCAGGTAGCGCAACCCGCTGCACGCATCGACCACCTGAAGACGGGTAAATCCCAGGTCGATCATATTGCCCTCTCGGTAGGCCGACATGCCGAGAGATTGCATGGCCCAGACGCCAAGCCAAGAGGATATCAATTTCAACTGAAGGGATAGCTTGTCATAAAGCAAATGCGGCAGGGGGAACATGGCCAGAAGAATTAGAAGAGCGACGCCGAATTCCTTTAACTTGTTCCAGCCCATATGGATCCAGCATATTCCCACTAGAATAGCCCAGGAAGACAGGTATAGACTGAAATACTCACCGGACAACTCACCGATCCAGAATAACAGAATGCCGGACATGAACATCCACATACAAGTCCATGACGGACGTGAACCCGTTTTCAGAAAGGTTTCCCGGTTTTCCCACAACAAATACAGGAACACGAGGGGGATCAGAAAGGATGCACTGTAATCGGCTCTCGACCAGTCCTCGGTAATCAACCAGCTGTAGGTCGAAAAATAAATCCCGATCAAAAACAGACCATAAAGGACATATTTGGCCCAATTGACGGATATGGGTACGGGTGGAGATTTCAACGCACTCGAGACCTCAGTACCATGAACAGAAAGCGGGGAGCGGATATACAGGTCCGGCGCCACAGCCGCTTCGGCTGTTGCAGCAATCGGGGCAGCCATTCCAGTCCGGTTTGTTGAAAATATGGATGGGATCGTTTTACCCGGCCGATATAGAAGTCAAAGACCGCACCGACCGGCCCGATAACCTTTGCATTTAATTTGTCCCGGTGATGATACGTCCATTTTTCCTGTTTCGGCGCGGTCATCCCCACCCACAGGATATCCGGCCGGAATCGATTGACCGCATCGACCATTTCGGCATTGTCTGCCTCCGAAAAACGGGATTTGAATGGCGGTGAATAGGTGCCGACAGCAGATATCCCGGGAAAATCGATCGCCATTTTCTGCTTGATGGCCGATAGATTGGATTCCCTGGAACCCATAAAAAAGACCCGACCGCGGCCTTGCTCATTGAGACTCCGGCTCACCGACCGGAATATATCACTACCGGTAACCCGCTTCCGGATGCGTCCCCCCAGGAGTCTCGAGGCCACCACCATGCCGATTCCATCCGGCGTGATGAGGTCCGCCTTCAAGAGGGCATGTTTAAACTCGGGATCTTTTTCTGCCTCGACAATGGAGTGGGGGTTGGCGGCGATAAAATACTTCCCTGAGCAGCCATCGTCGATCCAATTCATGATCATATCCGTGCACTGTTCGGTATTCCAGAGTGTCACAGGATACGAACAGATGCTTTCCTGATGGGAGTCTCCGTGTCTGGGTAAAACCATCACATCACACTGTCGACGGCCTGGACAAACTGAGCGGCCACATGATCCATGTTGTAACGCCGAAGGACCTGTTCGCGGTTGGTCGAACCATATCGGGTTCGCAGTGCCTTATCGTTCAGCAGGTGAACAATCGTTTGTGCCAGCCGTTCATGATCTCCCGGGGGCACCAGCACTTCCGGGGTCTCCCGGAATATGTCCGGGTGGGCACCGACGGGCGTCGTGATCACAGGAAGGCCGCATCCCATGGCTTCCAGCACGGCATTGGAAAAACCTTCCGAGTAGGTCGGCAGGACGAACACATCGGTTCGGGCCATGATCTTCTTCCGGGTCGCCGCGTCGATGACCCCCACATAGCGGATGACATCTGAATAGTCTTGTTCGATCTTCTTTGCCTGTCGAACCGTTTCGGACCGGGTTTCCGGATTGGAAATATAATGCAAATGGATGTTGCGCTCTGCGGACAGCGGAATATGCTCACCGGCAAGGAAAACGCGTAGGTTGTCGACCTGGGATGCGATTTTAGGGATCGCCAGTAGCAGATCAAAATATCCCTTTGCATAGGATAGCTGGCCGAGAAAGAACACGACCTTTCCGTTTCTCTGTCCGGAAGAAGACATTTGCGTGGCCAGATCCTTCAGCTCCAATCCGTTGTAAAGCACACCGATTCTGCTATTCGGTACGAGCCTGTGAAACATATCGGTGAGGCATTCGGATTGGACCAGGACTTTATCCCCCTGTCTGAGATTCGAGCGGATCACCCGGCGAACCCATGGTGGCTGACCATTGTAGAACCGGCGAAAATTACCGCCGCGCAGATGCAGCAGGATTTTTCTGCCCTTTTCCGGTTGGTGCCGGATTAAAAAACGGTGCAACCGCTTCAGTTGTCGAAGAAAATGCGCCAGTTTGCCCAAGGTCACACTGCCCCGATCCGCGTTTGAGGTGTTCATTCCGAAACTGAAATGATGAACACGGAATTTTTCCATTACCCGAGAGCGCAGTAGTCTTTGCATTCCGATTTCCGGTCCGGAAAATGGAGGGGGAAGATCACCGATCAAACAGATGGAGGGTTTCATGTTGTTTCACCACCGCGGACGTTCATTTCGGGGTTCCGTCTGTTTGGTTCAGATCCCATAACGAAAGCCCACGGGGGCCATCGGCATCCAATTCGGAATCCAGATCCTGGGGGATGTCCTCATCCAAGCCGGACACCCCATGGATCGCCAGTCCCATGTATCCCCAGGCGTACCACTGGTACCCGGTATAGAGCCCGGGTGCGAGGCCGATGGTATCGAGGACATAACCCACATAGATCATGACGGCCATAATCGTTAGGGGGCTTCGGCTCTCAAGCATTCTACGGGTGACCATCAATCCCGTACTTGCCAGCAGAAGCAGATACGCCATGAGACCGATCACACCACTGGAAATTAACGCCCGCAAATAATCGTTGTGCCCCCCGCCCCAGGACGCCCCCAGACCGAACAATTGGTTAAACAGGCTCGCACCGAAGAACTTGTCGAGGTACTCTTTCCAGCTGATGATCCGGCCGCTCAGCAAACGATCCGTATGCATTTGTCCATCGAATACAGCCGTCTCCTTGAAGAAAACATTTCCGACTTCTTCCAATATCCGATTTCCGGTGACCACGTTCAACACCATAACGGCCAGAACACAGTATACCAAAAGACTATATTTACGATTGCCAACACTCCATATGATGACCCAGAGGGCCATGGTCACCAGAGCCGCTTTCGAATAGATCTTGAAAATGACGACACCGCAGATCGCTCCGTAAACCAGGTATAGGACCCCCTCCCAAAACGACTTTTTCGAAAAATAGGACCAGTGCAGAATCAAGGCGGTCAGCGTCATATAGCTGAAATATCGAAAACTGGTGGCATTGTGATACAGGCCCACATTTCGGACGACCCCCATGGTCCCCGTTCTCATATGCCAGATTTCACCGGTCATTACCTGGTAGAGGCCCATCAATATCGGGAATATTCCCGCAAGAAGGAATGCGATCAGGAGTTTTTGGAATCGCTCTTTTTCAGCACAGTAGGTCTGAAACATGTAGAACCCGACAAAGCCGTTCAAAATTCGGAAGAACAGATTCAGTGTATACTGGAATTTGCCCTGGGATAGGGTAACGGAAAATGCCAGGAAGTTGGCAAATATATACAGACTCCATACCCATAACAGAGACATTTTCTGGGGGCGGCCTTCACTGGACACCAGCATATGGGTGATCAGCAGCGTCGGTACGCCAACGCCCATAATTTCCGTGATACTCAATCCCAGAAACAGGTTATATTTAAAGCCGGTATCCACGATCGGCTTGAACAGTACCGTCACCAGCACCCCTAAAGACGGCTTGAAAAGAAGCATCGCCAGGGAGATAAAGGCACCAAAAGCGGTGAGGGCAAATAACATCGACTTAGCGTGGATACCTGTTGAATGGGTTAGGCATGGTGAAGTGCGCTGCGGCACGCCTGAAAAATGGCGTGGGCGGCGCTTCGCGGCGAATACTGCTGAATGATTTGTTCGGAATGCTCGCCCATGGCAGGTAATCGGTTCTTGTTTCGCTCCACATCCGCAAGGAGCTTGGCCACTTCGGCGGCATTTCTCGGATCGAAAATCCATCCATTATGCTCCGGCTGTATCAACTCCGGCCAGCACCCGTTATACTTCGAGCAGGCGACGGGCAATCCGCATGCCATGGCTTCCGGTACCACCAGACTCCAATTGTCTTACAGGGTGGGAATGATAAAGATATCTGCCGCTGCGTACCATTTGGCGATGTCGCTGTAATCGACCGCGCCGATCCATCGAACCCGCTTAAGGGAATGGGCGGTGCAAAACTTCTCCAGGTCGGGTCTCTGGGATCCCTCTCCAACCAGAACAAGTGTTCCAGGAGATGCCCCGTTATTCTGCCGTTCAAACCGGCGCCAACCAGTGAGAAGCTCCAGGAGGCCTTTGCGGGGAATCATTTGCCCGACATACAAAATACAGACCCCTTCGATATCCCAACGTTTGCGCAGATGTGCCATCTCGCCGGGCGTTGTCCCCCTCCGCTGGCACGCCAGGTTCTCCGTATCGGCCGCCATGTGCCCGGTAAAAATCCGTGGCTCGGGTATGCACAGAGATGCGGTGTATTCGGCACTCAATCTTCCATTACAACAGACGGCATCCAGATGACGGACAACCAGTCTGCGGTATAGTGTCCGATACCACTGGACATGGCGCTCCGTGTGGGCGGTCCGCTCATAGCAAACGACCAGCGGAATCCGGTGAATCCATTTGGCCGCCACCGCCGGCGCTGTCCATTTGAAAAAGCCCTCGCCGACAACGACGTCCGGCGTTGTCCCCAGGATGCAGGGATACAACCCCGGCTGGTACCGGACCGTCACCCGGGAATTGGTCATAGATTCCCGATCTGCACCCCCATATTTTATTTCTCCCGACAAACCAATGGCACGCTCACCCAGCACGGATTTGATTTTTTCTTCTACCCGCGTCGGCAGCGCAGCGGTCGAATAGATAACCGAGAGTTCCCGGCCGCACAGATCGTCCAGGGCTTCCAGAACAGGTACCCGGTAGTCCAGGAAGCGTCGATTGACATAGGTGAGTTTCATATACTGGTGGTATCGGTTCGGTGGCTGCCCATTGGGGGAAGGAAACCCTATGTTTTCTTTGAGCTTTTGCTGAAGACTTCACGCCGCTGCTTCAACATCGAAAGAATTCTGCAGGCCACTTCAAACGCGGCGTCTCCGGCCAACCGATGGATCCAGAACAACCGGGGACTCCAGGCCCTGGAACACAGTTCGATGGTATCCACCGTGAAACCGGCGGCACTCAGCAAGTTTCCAAGATTCAGGGGACTCCAGGTGAACAGATGCTGATCCAGATTGTTCGGGTGCCACGTGCGGTGCCCCTTTTGTCGCCAATCATCAAAGGGTACGACAATCACCAGATCACCGCCGGGTTTCAGCACCCGATTCAGTTCAGTCAACGTGCCCAAGGGATCCGGCACATGCTCGAGGCAATGGTTTGAGATCGCCACATCGATGCTCTGATCGGCCAGGCCATGGCTGGACTCAAACACGTCAATCTGTTGGCCGTGGGTGACATTCATGGATCGGATTTTCTCACGGCATGTTGGGTTGATTTCAACGCCAAAACGTTTGGCCGCCGGTAGTTCCAGAACCAGAGTGCCATCGCCGAATCCGAAGTCGAGAAGCACCTTGTCCTCCCTGCAGAAGGGAGAAAAATATCGGCTTTGGTATTTCCGGCCCAAGTCCATATCGCCGGAAAACTTGCTCCCGAAGTAGGCACATCCCTGTTGACCGGTATAACGGGTTTCCGGATCCGTCATACCGGTGCTGTCCGTCGCTGGAGGTTCCAATTTTTCATGAGTTCCTTCATCCGGATGATGTGACATACTCCGTTCCAAACCGGATCGCCCGCCTTGGCTCCGAACCGCATCAGACGCGTTAAACGATCCACCGGCATGGATACCCCGTACGTGTTGAGAATCGTTTTGGCTTCGCCGGATCTCCCCGAGAGAATCTTGCTGTGAGAGAAGTTGGCGGCCACCCGCCCCCGGATCCGATCAAAATAGGGCCAATCCGCATCCGGGATCCGCTCCAGGAGACGCGCCTGCCAGGATTCTACGCTGGGACAAAGATTCCGACGCTGTCGATAATGTGTGACCCAATTTCTTCTGGCGTTTATTCTCGAGTTGCTGACAAACAGGGGCTCCGGTATAAATCCCCATGGTCCGAAGGTGGCGATCAGCAGCCAGTACTCGAGATCCTGGCTGACTCTCAAATCTTCCCTTTGGCGCCCGGCCCTGGTTGTCACATCACGACGGATCATGATGGCGCCGGTCTGAATGTGTTCCTGCTCCACCCAAAACCGGAGAAAATTCGGAATCACAAACGGAGCCACCGGGATGCCTTCCGCTCTGTTCATTATCGGGGGCACAATGGTTCTGCGGCGCTCGTCAATGATTTTCGTCCATGCCGTGAGTACCGCGACCGCTTCGGGGTGATGGTTCAAAAAATGGGTGCACTGTTCCAGAAACTGAGGTTCCCATTAATCATCCGCGTCAAGAAACGTAATATAGGTTCCCTGGGCAACATCGATCCCTGCATTTCGGGCCGCCCCCTGCCCCTTGTTTTCCTGCTCGATCAGACGGATGTCACTCCCCATACCCCTCAGGAACTCACCGGTGCCATCGGTCGATCCGTCGTTGATGCCGATAATTTCCTTTGGGGCGACCGTTTGGGACAACGCGCTGGCAATGCACTGCCCGGTGGAATGTTCGCAGTTGTAGGCAGGAATAATAATTGAAACCAGATGTTCGATCGACATTACAGCCCTTCTGGATACTCCGGTAGACCGGAGTGGAGTAAACGGTCCTTGGGGGAACGCAAATCTTGGTAGCGGGTTCGATTGTACGTCATCACATGGGGCATCAGCATTGCGGGAAAATGCCATTCGGGGCGCATGATCCAATCGTAATCGAATTTCAGTCTGGAACGGCGCTCCGGATTGCGTCGTAGTCGGTTGCCAAACATGTTATGATTATGGGTACCATTGGCGAACATCAGGTCCGGACGGATGTCCAATTCCAGGAATCGGCTCAAGCGATTCACGGTAGGGTCGGTATCCAGGCATAAATCCTCATAGTTGATGGCCAGGCACCTCACATTCAAACGTTTGACCATTCGGGAAATCTGTTTGTTCGTGCGGTACCAGTTCTGAAAGATAACGAGTCGGTTCCGTTTGATCGCGTTCCTGAGGCCTGCCATCCAATACCGATGGCTCACGGTCCCTCCTAAACGATGCCAATTCCGGTGGTAATTCTTGATCATGGAAATCAGATAAGCCCGCACATCTCGAATGATATGGATCACGTTCAGCTCTATATTTGGGATACGGGCAAGGAACTCGAGAGCATCCGGCCGTTTTGACGAATCGATAACGATGCTGTCTGTTCCATAGGTGTTGTACACATGCTGTAAAATGTTGGCGTATTTCTGATCGACATGCCACTTCCGGTGATTCCGCAAATCCCGGATGATGGGGCCCCAGAGATCGCACCTTTCAGTGGTGGCACCGCAAGTGAAGGAGTACTGCTCCACCCGGTCGACGACCGGATTTCGGGTATCGGCAAACTGATACGCCTCTCCGATTCCGATGCACTCCGGATGTGTGGTCAGCAGCAGCTCCAGGATGGTTGAACCGCTGTAGGCACAGGAAGCGATGAATGTCACTTTCTGATTCATGGGTCTCGGGGTCGATATTTCATGGCTCTCAGGATAGAGATTGCGTCTTTGCAACATCGGGATGGTTCAGAAAATGACGTCTGGGAGGTTAACCCGGACATTGCACCGAGCGGAGACGTTCATGGGCAAGGCATTTCGAGGTGAAGCTGTAGTGCGTCTACCGCGAACCTCGAATAACGCAGGGCATGGATGTCTCCGTTTGGCCCGAAGAGTGAGATATTTTCTGCACATATATCCACAGCAGCTTATACAGAGCGTAAGTTGACAAATTTCCTCAGAATTTACCATAGCCCTCTGAATTCAAATTTTTTAACTGACCGCTGAAAAAACCTCATGCAATGTTCGGGTTAAGGACTGTAACGGTAATATTCTAACAGGTCCACGGCCCTCGGTGTGGCCATGAAGCGATGGATGACATCGCTATGTTCCGGATGTTTATACCGGCCGATGGATGCATTGTGAACCGCGGTTCTTTGACGATTCCAGGCATCTTTTTCAGCCGTTCCCTTAATACGTGCGGACTCGGGGTAGTTCAGAAAATCATCCACGAAATCGAGTTCCAGAAACTCACACACGCGCCTCAGCTCGTCCTCATAATCCAACACAAGATCTTCATACCTCAAGGTGAACACACGCGGGTTGTCGCTGACGGTTAATCCTGCTTCAATCGTATGGATCCACTTTTCCACGGACACATAATATGTGTTTCTGTTTGACGGGTGCCGCGAGGTGACAACATCCCTGCCGTCCCTGACGATGTTCAACACCTTTGTGTTTTTCCCGAAATGGTGGATCAGTGTTTCATAGGCCAGAACATTTCGCGGGGTCTTTTCACACCATCTCTCGGCATCGGTATCCAATGCTTCATCAATCATGTACTTGATGATTTTGTCCTTTCGGATGGTGAATTTAGAGCCATGGGGAGCCAGGCTTGACCTCGGACAAAGGGCGCCGGTTTCATCGCCAATGGCATATAGTTTTGGATGGCAGGACAATATGGATAACAGCAAGGTGGTGCCCGACCGGGGGCAGCCGCCAATGATAATTGGATTGGAATACAGCTCCAGGACCCGTTTGGCCCCTGAAACGGAGAGTGTTTTACTCAGGTAACCGATATAGAGCAGCGGCGAAAGATACGCCATGACGGTATACTTCAGATCTCGTTTCAAACTGGACATGGTCATCTCTTCGACGCGTCAAACATATCTCGAATGTGGGTCAATATCGTGTTGACTCGATGGGAATGGGTGTGGCCGTCCATGATGAGATTCCGTGCCGATGCGGCCACACGGTGGGCATCGGAAGAGTCGACGAATTTCAAACAACGGCTGTAATTATCCTTGTTCACCAGGATACAATTTTCTCCATCCACAAAGCCGATGTCCTTCATCCCGGGAGTGTATTCTACAAACGGTACACATCCGCATGCCGGTATTTCAAAACACTTTAACACCATATAGTCTGTTTTAACGTTGACGTGAAATCCAAAGGTGGATCCCGGCGCGGTGGTTGCAATCGCGCCTCGATAGGTATTCAGCAATCGATAATAATCCTTTCCGATAACGCCGCGATGGTTTGCTGACGGATATCGATAGCCCGGGTGGTTGAGCGTGTCCACCGTGGGAAGTGTGCCCTTTGCGGCGAGCGCATATAAATGCTTTCGGAATGGGTACTGAAACGAATTGTATCCGGATAACAATACTTTTCGTTTACGATGGCCCCACGGGTGTTCCATTTTGAATACCCAGTCGGGAACGCTCCAGGGTGTCCAGACCACTTTGTCTCTGAATTTTTTATAGGGTTTCCATCTCATGAACTGGTGAAGATAGGTGACAAAGATGATATCGGCGTCTTCGAACCGCTTTATCAGTCTCCGGTTCGGCCATACGGTTCACCATTTCCAATGGTGTATATCATCCAACCAGACGGCGATTTTCTTTCCCTGCTGCCGATAATACTCAAAGTGTTCGTCTCCGCTGCCAACCTTTCGAATGCATAACACGGCATCGTAATCATTACGTTGCGTCAACTCATTCTCATGCATCCGGATGACATGGCAGGCCCCCTGTTTTTCCTGCCAAAACGTTTCCGCCAATGTGTGAAACCCGATGCAGGGATCATGGTACATTCTGTCATCGTAGGGAACCGCCAGTCGTATCTGTTTGTTCATGTGCTGACTTGAAGTGAATTTGACCGTTTTTGGATACTTTGTCTGACCAGATCCAGGAACACCACAAAGGCTTTTGGTTTCAGTAAATAGCAGCAACTGAGATACATGCCGAAGCCGGCAATGGTTTGGGCCAGAAGAAGTGCCCCGTCATGGGAAATATGGAGATACTGGAAGGAATAGACCACGGCCCCGGATACGGCCGTTAGAGCGAGATAGGGCAGCACGTCGCGAATCTGATGATACAGGGAATAGGTTACGAGTTTTCCGACGATAAAGGAAATTAACAGGGTGCAAAAGAGACTGGCCGCAATTTGCCCCAGAATAATGCCTGTTATGCCGTACCGGAAAGTGAATAGGATGGTGAGTATGGCAATCGCTTTTTGAAACAGGTGCAGTTTCAGCAATAAACCGGATCTCCCTGTGGCCAGTATGATTTTCGCGGATAACATAAAAAAGGGTTCCAGGGCTCCGACAATACAGAGCATCTGAAGGTACGGTACACAAGCGAGCCATTTATCCGTCAGAAGAACCACGACCAAGGGTCGTGCCACCAGCGCCAACATGATCATGACCGGAAATACCCCCAATGCCAGTATCCCCAGTGATGTTTTCAGCCCCTTGGCCAGACTGTCCCGGTCGCCCTGGACGCGTGAGAATACCGGGAATGCCACACCGCCGATCACCGATGAGATATGCTGGGAGGGAATTTCCTGAAGTCGAAATGCACGGGAATAAAAACCGAGACTCCGGGCTGAAAAGCGTTTTCCAATCACCACAAAATAAATGTTCCGATAGATCGTATTGATGATGGCCGATAGAAGTACGTTCGACCCGAAACCAAACAGTTGCCGAAGCGATGAGGCGCTGAAACGCATCGATGGACGCCACGGATTCAATTTCCAGGCCAGCACCGCCCGGATGGCCTCTTTCATCATTTGCTGGGCCACCAGGCTCCACACCCCGAAGCCGTATACTGCCATGGAGATGCTCACGATACCGGATACGAAGACCGCCACCGTGTCCAGAATACAGCGCGACTTGAAATCGATCCGCTTCATCAGCAACGACAGGTGAACATGGCCGAATGCACCGATGATCAGCTTCAGTGACAGCACCCGGACCAGGGGGGCGAGGATGGGATAGCCATAAAACGATGCCACCCAAGGTGCAACGACCATCAGCGTCAGGCACCCGACGACGCTGATGACAATGTTGAAATGGAACACCGAACATTCATCGAGGTATGACGCTGTTTGCCGTTGAATCAAAGCGGATGCGAATCCACTAATGACGAGAACTTCGGTTACCGCAATGAAGATGTAGATCATCCCAACCAGACCAAAATCTTCCGGCAACAAAATCCTGGCCAGGGCGATCTGCACGAAAAAGTTCGTCCCCTGGATTCCAAAGGAGGCGATGAGGCGCCAGACGGATGCTTCGAATGCTTTTTCTTTTAGGCTGGTAGACATGGGTGGATTGAATCCGGGGCTACCCGTAATTCCGTTCCATCTCTTAACCCGGGCATTGCACCAAACGGAGGTTTATATGGCCAAGGCACTTCGAGGCGAAGCTGTAGTCCATCTACCGCGAGCTTCGAATAACGCCGGCCATGGAAGCCTCCGTTTGGCCCGGAGGGTGAAATCTTTTCAGAGTCTTTTCTAAATCTCGGAGATGACAAATTGTATTCTTGCCGAAAAGATTCATATTTACTGGAACGCTTCGATATTGCTTCTTTTCAGCTAAATGCTGGAAAGATTCAATGTTAGGGTTAGCGGGGTGGATCGCTCAGAACACGGCGCATCGTGTCCTGAAAACGGGAACGGGCCGTTTCGGCAAACCGGTCCGCCTTCTGCTGGGAGCCTGGATCAAAAAGACGTTGGAGTAAGCGCTTCGGTGAACATTTACGTAACTTCCGGGCGGACCCGACATAGCGCAACGGGATGCCGGCACGGCGACAGAGATCAAAGGATCGACTTTTCTGTTGATATCCGATGCTGAACCGGGGCGTGGTGTCCACCGCGACAACCGGCGTGTGATTGGCCATGCATGAAACCAGGGCGTGATATCGGATCCCCACAAAAACGGCCGCGGTGGAAAGAAGCTGAAACCAGTTCAAGGGAGACAGGGGAAGATGGACATTGAAATCTACGGCGCCCATCAGAAACTCCCTGTCCGGATTCGGAAGACTGGCCACTTGGTAACCGTGCCGATGGGCTTCTTCGGCAAAGTCGGCGACCCAATCCGAATCCATTACGACCGAGAGAAGGATAGTGTTGGACAGGTCTGAAACCGGGAGTTCGTCATCCGGGAATTTAAAATTATCAGTCAGACTGAAAACCGGATCCGGACAATAGTCCGGATTAATACGCCCCCCTGTCAGTCGCTTGATCATTTTTTCGGTCCATCGGTCCCGAACGGTGACCGTATCGAATTGAGCCAGACATTGACTCAAACGCTTCGATAACCCGGGGTACAGGAAACGGTAGCTTGAGGAGCCGACACTGGCAGCGATGCTGGCCGTTCTGACAGTGGAAGCAGATCCGGAGGCATTCCAGTCCAACCAATACGGCGGGGGGATTTTGGTGGCTTCTTCAGACAATGGATTGGCGTTCCGCTTCAACATTCTGCGCACACCCTTACGGAGATTTACCGGGGAGATAAGTCGAAACACCTGATCACTTCCCACCAGAACCACGTCCAATTCATCTCGGCAGACGGCTTCAAATTGGAGGGCCGTGGTGAGCGGCTCGGATGTCTTCAGATAGGTCGCGATAAAGCGCTCATGCTCAGACACCTGCTGGGGATCGGTTATATTTCTATAGGCCTCCATCTTCGCCGGATCCCGGTAGTTGATAACCATGGGTTCCGCTCCGGCCTTTTCCACCGCCGCCTGAATGGCGAGGGTCTGGAGATTCGCCCCGAAATTATAGCTGCTGTGAAACGTTAGAATTCCAACTTTCATAAGTCGCGGGTTTGCCTTCCCCTTGAACCGGTGTGCTAATCTTTGATGATCGCCAGGGTCGAAGATAATGATTTTCGCGCCGGCACATCCACGCCGCAAGCAGGATACCCCCCGACGGCATTCACGACAATGGCATATTCAGCGGGTATCGACAGCAGTTCTCTCATCCGGCGTTCTTCTTTCTCGGTGCTCTGTGCCCAAGACAGCATCGTCAGAGAAATACCCAGGGTGTGGGCGATTAAATTGCAGTTCTGTATGCCCAAGGATACATCGATATAGGGCAGGGACAACTCTACGGGCATTTGATAGGCGTTCAGGTCGGAGCAGAAGCAAAAAAACAAGGGGATGTGTTCACCTAAGCCGCTTGAGCCGGCGCAAAGTTCTATGCATTGGCGGGCTCGATCCGGATCGCTGTAAACAAAGACTTTCGCGGTTTGCCGGTGGCAGCTGGTCGGTGACCAATTAATCATCTCGACGATTTTTCGGATGGTTTCATCGGAAACCTGTTTTCGTTTGAATTGCCGGATGGATAGCCGGGTCCGTATGGCGTCCATTAGCTCTTCATAGCGACACACCGTAGGGGTGATGTCCGGGTTGGTGGTTCCACATGCGGTTCGGTCTTCATACTCCTTGATCTTCTTCCTGGCCCATTGAATGGACGCATCGTTGAGCAACTCTCCGGAATGAATTTTTGAAACGGCATGTTTGGCTTGCCTATATTCTTGGGAACTGTGTCCCGGCTCCCAATTGCATCCTTGCAATCCCTTATCCAACACGTGCGCATGTTTTCTGAGATCGTTGGCCCAGAAGGCTTCACCCTGTCGGTCCGATTTTCTTCGAAGTTGAAATACCTTCTCGGAAGCACGGATGACATCCCTGTAGTAGTAATGGACCAGCAGGTATCGAAAGAACGGATGGGCCAGTATAGGCC
>Ga0056120_1000124_pt1 | contig 15150 bp, 11 predicted proteins | sample WorMettaBAHAMAS2_FD_71121 | JGI IMG/M metagenome (GOLD analysis project Ga0056120, IMG submission 71121) | Marine gutless worms symbiont microbial communities from Max Planck institute for Marine Microbiology, Germany - Olavius tantulus BAHAMAS.2 ...
AGACATTGTGGTACGCGCTTTCCATGGCATAGTCGTTCTCCCAAGTGTAAACGATATGCCTGATGGTAGTGTTACCCATGTCTCCGAACAACTGTTACCTATCTCCCCAGTCTATACAGACGGGTGGGGGGGGTAGAGGACCTTCATTATCTGGACACGTTGCTCAGAAATGAGGACCGGCTCTCCACTTTGGGCAATTCAGCGACCACAGAAAAGCTGGTCAGCCGCATCATTGATTGGGCGGAAGAGTCCCGAAAGGCGATTCTGGATACGGATGCCAAAAAACCCGGCAAACCGGAGCCATCCTGATCTGAAGCGGATCACTCTGTAAACACTGAAAAGATTTCATTCAATGTTCAGTCTACGGCTGGAACATCTCGAACGGCAGTTTCAAGGTCCTCTCCGTAATACGAATAAGTCCCCGTCCGACACTGCTTGGCGGTACCGTCTTTACCACCGGCTCGGAAAGCGTTCCGGTGACATTAAGGGGAATGGTCAACAGGTGCCCATCGAGCATCTTCCCAAACACCGGCAGTATCTCTACCGCCCGGTCCACGGTTTTCAGCGGCGCCACGATCACGATAAGATCCAATTCCTTGTTCTTCAGATCGATTTGCCCCTGGCTGGTAATTTTCATGTTGTCCCCATCGACAATCGCTTCTTTCAGGATCAGATGGGGACCTTCGATGTCGGCGATGGCCTGTATTCGATGATAACCGAACCCCTTTGACGAAAAATTGGGCGCGGAGCCCGCGAACACCTCAGTCACGTTAATAAACGCCAGGATTTTTTTTAGCACACCAAAGCTACCCCGGCCATACACCCGCCCATCTCTTGCATGAAACTCCAGGCTGCCCTCCAGGGAGTCCAGAAACGTGCCCGCCGGGCCCTTTCCATGGACAACGCCCTTGAAACGGTAATTGCCGTCCGTTCGGTCGGTATTCTGGAAAAGGCACGACATGGTACTTTCCAGATCCGATGTCCTCGAAGCGGCGCTGAAATCCGCCTGATTCCCGTTGTCGGAATCAATGACGACCAGGCCCGGTGTAGAAATCCCGCAAAGGTTGGCATTTGCGACTTCAATTTTAATTCTGCGTTCCGTGATGTCCACATTGGCTTTAACCGCCCGCCACTCGAAAGAATCGTAAACAAACCGATCGGCTTCGACATCCAGGGCGGCGTGGACGGGCCAGCGGTCTGCGCCCCGAGTCCCATTACCGCCGGAAGTATCCGCCGCTGCGGAGGTAACGAATTCACTGAGCCGGTCCCAATGGATCCGGTCTGACAAAACCCTTAATTTTGCGAGGTAACGATCGGAGGTCGCATCCAGTCGACCGCTGATTTGAACACTGGTGTCCAGCCAAAGGGCGTCTATGGTTTGTATCGTCAGGGCGTTATCGGTGCCGAGAACCATGAAGCGTTTGATTTGTAATGGGCTTTGCCCCTTTACCGGTAGCACCAGTGACTCTCCGCTGAGAAGGCCTTTTACCTTCGATTGGCTTGGATCGCTTTGGTGAAAGAGAGCGGAGAAGTCCCCGGAAATACTCCCGGCACTCACATGGCGATGGTCCAGAACTTTGGCCACCGATGCCCTAGCCAGTTTCCCGGAAAATCCCACGCGAAGCTCGTCGCCCTGGCGATGCACACGAACCGTGGCATCAGACTGGTGATCCTGGAGTTGGAGCTTCCGGATATCGACGCTATCCGGTTTTTTTTCCATGTCGACCACAAGCTGAAGGTCCCCGCCGATGTTTGCCGCCCCTTTTAGCGCGAGGGTTCCGGTTCTGTCCCAGCGAATTTCCCCCTCATGGATCGTTATGGGCGTCTGGATCGCCAACAATGGAGGCAGCGCAATCAGCTTACCGAAACGGGAGTAGCCTTTCTTTCCGATGGAGCCGGTGAGTCCGACCCGAAGGCTGTCCACATTCGGAAGCCGGCCCTTCAATTCTCCCTCGATCGCCAAAGAGGCATCCGAGATGTCGATTTGGGATTTCCGGACGGAAAATGAGTTCGGGCTGGCGGTAAAGGTCAGCCCGGAAATGTTTAAGGAATCGGGTTCGACCGAAGTCTGAACGGTCATTCCGTCTGCCGTGCCGGAAATCGTGTATTCCCAGGTATGGGGCTTAAACAACGGTCCTTCCACGGATACAGTGTTTAGGGCCAAACGGCCGCTACTCACATTCACCGGAGCCAACACGTCGGCTGTCCCGTCCACTCTTGAAAACCACTCAAACAGCTGGCGCAAGTCCAGGTCCGCGGTTCCGGAGGCAATCCGCAGCAGGGTCTCGTCACCCCAGATCATTTCGCCTGAAAGTTGCGTCACGGAGGAGGTTTGAACACGCCCGACGAGATTTTCCACAATGAGAGTCCGGTCCTTGTACCTCAGGCTGCCGCTTTCAATGGACAGGGGATAGGGCACAAAGTCGAGTTTCGCCTGCATCTTCAGCGTGTCAACGCGAAAGGCCGTGTCGATATCATCCAGGGCTTCTCCGAGGATCAATCGTCCTTGAGCCCGGCCGGAGCTCTCGGTGACCCGCTTGAGCCACGTCTGAAAATCCGTCGAGGGTATGAGACCTTTCAAATGACCGGGTAACTCCGCCAGATCGGTGTCCAGATCCATCTCCAGATGAAATGGTGCATCGGTCCCCCTGAATCCGACACGCAACTGCCCCTTCTTTCCGAAGGTATTTCCGACGGTGCCGTTCAGACGGGAACCGTTCAGGAATCCATCGGCAATCAATGCCTCCCCTTCGACGTTTTTCACGTTCAGGTCAACCGCGGGAATCCGGATGTGTCCCTGTTTCATGGTTCCTTGGATATGAATATGCTCCAGTATGGACAGGTCGTCCCAGGAATTACCCCACGACGAGAGGGTAATTTCCGGTACGTAACCGCTGCGGACATAATCGAAAATCTCACGAACCACGGGGAGGTTTCCGGCAAAAAAGAGCACGGCCCTGTGAATCGCGGGGCCATCCACTTCCGTTCCATGGACACGAAATGCCTTTTTCGGTGATTCCCTGGACAAAACAAGTTCTCCATCTGCCGTAAGCTTGGGCGATTCCAGCGTCAATCGTTTGAGGGTAAAGCGCTGCTCAGCGTCATCCAGAACGACCTGTCCCTCGAATCGTTCCCCCAAAATCAACAGTTTCTCATCCTGGGAGATCAGCGTCAGTTTGGGTAAGGAACCTTGTAAATCGGCGTGCACCCGAGATTTGGAGGGGCGTTGAAGATGAATGTCCAGGTTGACCAGCGATTCGCCAAGACGAACCGGAAGGGCCGATGGTAGAAGTGGGCTCAATCGGTGGGGCTCGAACTGAAACAGGCTTACCTGTCCGCCCCCTGGAAACAGCTCCGGATCGAATGTCCATCGAATCGACAACCGCTGCCAGATATTGGAGGCACAGGACAGCTCCACTCGAAGCGAGCGCACATCCACCCTTAAATTGATATCGTCGAAGGTGAATAGGTTCCGATCCTTTTGAGACAGGAGCAAATATCCGTCTTCGACGTGAACTTTCATGTTTGGTGTTGCGGCTGTCAGTTGGGTAATCAGATCAGCCAGCCTGTCCTGCAACGCCACAGGTGGCGGAGGATCATCCGTCGACCCCGAGGCGTGGGGACGTTTCGGCATCTCGATCTGTATCGCCGGTGACGTCAGATGCAACTTCGAGAGTTTAAATTTAGCTTGAAATATCGGCAAGATTTCAGGGAAAACGCTCAGAGAAGCAACAGTCCCTGCGGCGACGTCGCCAATGGTGAAACGGCTGCCGTGAATAATGATGTGAGGTCTTGGAAACAACCGTGCGTCGAGTTGTCCAAACACCACCTCGCCGCCGATCTGTTTGGAAATTTCGGTTTGTGCCCGTTTGATAAGGGGATCGGCATCGATGTACTGAAGTGCGAGAAGCACCCCCACGGTCAAGGCCAGAAGGAGGGTTATCCCCACCCCGACCATCCATGCCACAATGCGTTGCGTCCTGGTCATTTTAGTTATTGGCATCCGGTTTACGCTACCCGTATTGGCGGAAGGTTTGATCCGGCAACCGTTCCGTTACCGGGCAAGGCAAGCGGGTATTTAGTTCGAGGATCGCGATCTACGGTCATGGATTCGACACAACTGAAATCTGGACGGTAATCTTCTTCCGAAAGTCTCTTTCGCCCTGCCGGGCAACGAGAAAAATGCCGTTTTCTCCAGCCGGGATCTTCCCAGCGGAGATGCCCTTTGTGGCGATGCCCACGCCCGGGTTGCCGAGGGGAGCGAACGCGATGAGTCGAAACGGCGCGATCCGCTTGCTCATGCGCCCGTTCGGGGGAATAATATCCGGCGGGATGGTTTCATTCCGGATGGTTTCCGGTTCAATCCCTTCGAATACAAAGGGGCCTCTTCCCCGCCCGTCGTGAATGTAGCGGCTCCGGTTCCAGTCGATGATCAGATCCTGCTCTGTCTTGTTGATGACGGTGATATTGAACGCCACGAAAATGTTGTTTTCATTTTTCAACGGCTGGAACTGGGCGTCATAGATCGATGTTTCGACCAGCTGGATCTCCGGATCCGACAGCCACAGCTGTCTGGCTGCTCCTTGTGTGGTTATCAACACCAAAATCAGAGTGATGAATCCTGCAATCCCTTTTTTCACGGTCATCCTTCCCAATTGTTGCCCCCTGTCATAGGGGTCGCCCCAACAGAGGTATATAGAATAGGGTCTATATAAAAAATGGCAAGCCGATGCTTGCCATCTCTATCGGAGGTGACATTCCGCTGTCAATACAGAGCGGTCCTCCTGAACATCCATGGCCCAGGGTGTCCCGCCGGGCTCAGTCTCGATCCTCGGGGGAAGCGGCGGGCTTGCTTGCCCGGCCGCTATAGATGCCGACCAGGCGGGCAATCAAGACGGCAATATACAGCTGGCCAACCAGGGCCTCCATACTGGTCAGAGATCGTGCCGCCTTAGTGACCGGCGTGATCTCCCCGTATCCAAGGGTGGAGAGGGTGACGTAGCTGAAATAATTAAAGGCATGGTATGAAGTTGTATCCGCAGTGTCGGGAACGTTAAAGCTGCCGGGGGCCAGGTGTTCGAGGATAAAATAGAAATCCCCCCACAGAAGACCCAAAAACAGGTACACGCAAGCAGCGGCGCTGACCGCTTCAGCGTCGACCTCCGGGGACCTGAAGATGGCCTGAAGCAACAATAAGATGACATAAAAGGTGAACAGACCGCTGAAAATTGGGCCGAAGATGATGGTGTCCGGCAACGGCTCGACATATTTTTCCCATGTGCCGTAAAACACAGGAACCGCCAGGGCCAGGGCGATCAGGGTTTGCACAAGGTTTTTGCCGGCAGCATGTATGGCCGCAATCAAGATAGCGGTAAAAAAAACATCGGTTAAAATCTTAACGCGAAAGGCGCCTTCCAAGAAAGGGGTCACAATCCAATACACGATGAAGGATATCAGCAGAATCAGCATCCGGTACTCATTGAAGATTTTCCCCATACCGAATCTCCTAAAAACTAGATAAAGGGCGTGTCTGAGGTCATGATCAATCGACCGGTTTGAATTCTGTCCCGTGGGCCTTACTGGGTTCACGCGATGGGTCGATTAGTCTGACTCGTTTATGATTTGCCCTCTGGAGGTGAATGAAATCCCTTGCTGCATCCGGGTCGAAATCATGACCGTTTCGATGACCGGGGGACTCACCGCCTGCTGGGCACTCCACCGGACGATAAAGTTCGCTCCGGAGCCCCCGCCTTTTTCGGATTCGGGAACCACGAAGCGGGTGGACGCCATGGCCCTGAGCTGCATGGGAAGATTGAGATACTTCCTGACCAGGTTCCCCTCCGTGTCATAGTAATCCACTTGATCTATCTGTATCCAGCGATCCGGATCCGTATTTCGGATACTGACGGTCACCGCCAGGAGTATGGGCCGCTCCTTGTCACCGCTGTAGATATGGGAATAGCCGGGCACATACACGGTCTGCCCCTTGGAACGCGCCGGCAATTCCCCGGCAAAAATCGGAGCGGCCGTCACCGCCAGCATTAAAACAAGGCCAAACAGGATCAGCCATTCCCTGCCCTGGGTCATACGTACCATGATCCGTTCCCTCCGTAATCTTCATTTAGGTGAACAGACAGATCTTACAGTCCTTCGCAAATTTGAGAAAATCTTCACGGTCCAGACCACCACCCCCTCAATGAGCTTTTCTTCCTCAATTTCCATCATGTCCACGGTCATTTTACAGGCGATCAGTTCCACTCCTTCGATCTGAGCCACCTCCTGCAAATCGGCAAGGCTGGGAATATTGGCCTTTTCGATCTTTTTCTTCATCATGCCGGTGGCGATGGTACTCATGCCGGGGATTGCCCCCATCACCTCCGGAGGAAAAAATTTGGCCCGTTCGGCTCCTCCCTCGAGGACAAGATTCAGACCCATAAACGAATAAAAAACCTTGCTGTCCATACCCTGCCGGGCTGCATTGATGCCCAGCACCAAAGACGGATAGGCACCATCGATGGTGTCTTTAACACAGATGAATGCGGCTCTTTCTTTTTCCTCGGTCATGGCGGAACCTCCTCTATATGAATGTTAGGTCTCCTTCAGTATATCTATTATAACCTATCTTAAAATTGTGGATCAGGGTTCAGGGCAAGTCCACCCGAGGCGGATAAAGCGCGGGGTGGTAAAAAAGCGGAGCATACACGGTAGTTTGTGAGCATTTTTTTCCAACCCGCAACACTGCTCTGGATCCTTAGACGCATTTTTAAGATAGGTTCTAATAAAGCCAGTGATGCTCCAGCATGAATGCCTTGAGCCGGCGGCGCAACACGGCATACGAATAATGGTCTACTCCAAGTCGATAGTTCGTCTCCACCATTTCATCACGAAGGTCAGGATTGTCCAATATTTGCAAAGTGTTATCCACCGCTTCCGTGGTCACGTAGCCGTCCAGTTCGATCACGGAAAACCCTTTCGGTTTGATGTCCCTGGTGTAAATCGAATAGGTATTCACCGCGATGGGCTTTTTGAAGTAGATCGCCTCCAGAAACGCATTGCCGAATCCTTCTACGGTGGATGGATAGGTCACCAGATCGGCGTGGGGATAAACATCTTCTAGCGTGTAAATTTTTCGGCCATCGCTCGTAGTCCCTCGTTGCTCGTCGATGATGTTCGCAACGAAAATGGTGTCCACCTGCATCAGTTCGGAATACTCCTGAAGCCGCTGCTCGTAGTCCTGCCCCTCGTCGCCGGACGCATGGGAAATGACGAGCTTGGCCTTTCTCCCAAGCCGCTTCACGAGCTCGATGGCATGCTCGATACCTTTGCGCTTCACCACACGGGTGGGCTGAAGGACAAATAGCTCATCCGGTCCGACACCGAGAGCCTCCCGAACATCCGATGCATATGCATCTACGGCCGGAGGATGATTTTCGAAATCCATGACATTGGGGATGATGGACGCTGAAATACCGGTTCGATAACTGAGCTGTTCATCCTGGTAAGAGTTCAACACTGTGTGATGAATCGAGGGAAGATCCGGCGGGAAGGCCATGTTCAGGTAGTCTCCAATGGCATTGACCGTAAACCGGTCCCGCTCCCAGAAAAAATCGTGGTGATGGGCCACGGTTTCGATGCCCATCTCTGCAATCACCTGGGTAATGGCCACACCCAAAGGAAGATTCATCGGGATGGTCAGGGCATTTTCCGGAATAATGATACCGATATCGAATTTTTCGATGAACCGGTAGAGATGGTCCTTGAGGTGGGATTTGAGCTTCCGGATGTCCGTTGTAAGACCCCGATTGCGGGTGGTGACGCCGAAGGTGACGTCATGAATACGTTTGATATCCGGATGGGCAAAATGCGCTTCGTCCATCTGGCAGGATCGCTCCGGAGGCCGCTCGAGTTCACCGGCGAAATAAAAACACGTGGCCCCTTGCTGCTCCAGAACAGTTACCCACTTATCCGATTCCAGGGACACCCCGTCGGTTCCAGCCAGCCGTGTGGAAATAATCCCCACGTGGGTCGGGTTTCCACCGTTCGGACATCGAATCATGGTCGCTGCTCCCTCGGGTTGGTCGTTGCGGTTTTCGGTTATGCCCGGAATCGGTTATCGGGATGGTACCGGGACCTTATTTGTCAGATTCTTCGCTGCTGGGCTGGGCCTCCGATCCGCGGGCGTCTGCCTCGACTTGACCCTCGGAAAGAGGCGCTTCGGGTTCAGGACGTGCGTCCACAGGTTTGTCCGTCATCGGCTCAACAGGAATTCCCTCCCGGAGGTTGTAGACTTCGAAATTCCCGGTGGCATAGTACCGGATCGGTTCATCCCGATCGTCCACCACCGTGATATTAATGAGTTCTTCTTCTCCGGGCCGACTGTCCTGCAATAATTTCCAAGCCGACCGCCAGGCGACCACATCCGAATCAAAGGCGGCTTCTTCAGGATCGGGCATATAGTCCTGGACCCATTGACCGTCAACCTGCTTCTGGAAACGGACCCGAAAACCGCTTGGCTTCCGGACCCAGTTCTTGTCCGTCAGTTTCAGCATTGCAGATATCTTCATGCTCTCGCTCCATATGTGATTGGTCTAAGCAAGGGGCAGCCACATTACATTTCGTCCTCTTCAGGTGTCGGAGGCCGAGATCTGCGCACGGCCGCGGCCCGCTCTTCCAGGGCGCGATCTTCGGCTGATGCATCGAAGTGGTGAACGCCCATATGGGGATAGGAAATAACGATGCCTTCATTATCAAACCGAAGCTTGGCCTTTTCCAGGAGATCGACCCGGGTCGCCCAGTACTTGAGGTTGTCCGCCCAGCAGCGCCCCCCGAGCCGAATGAACCCATTGGACATATCCAGCACCCAGACCACCGGCCGAGGTGTTTTCTTCACCCGGGGGTCTTCGATCATCAGCGCTTCCAGAACCTGTTTGGCTTTCATCAGGTCCTGGTCGTATCGGATCGGAATATCGATTTTCATGCGCCGGGTCGGGGTATAGTGATAGTTGATGACGATGTCGTTGAGAATGGTTCTGTTCGGGACGAAAAATACCTTTCCGTCAAAGGTACTGATCCGTGTGTTTAGAAATGTCGTCGCCTCGACTTTGCCCAGAAGGCCGGCCGCTTTGACGGTCTGCCCGACTTTGAAGGGCAGCGTTGGTATATACGGCCGCAAGAAAATCATCAGCCCGATCACCGACAGCAGAATGACCATGAACAATCGAAACACCGGCATGACGTCGATGCCCACCTCTATCACAGCAGCGCTAACGACCCCCGACAGCAGCAGATGAATGACATTGGCCGTATTGGCCGCTGCCATCGGAGTTTTAATGATCCGGGCCAGACCTTTGCGCAGCGGTTTCATCAACAGCCGAGTGCAAAAATGCACTGACCGGCGATGAGCACTAAAATGCCCATGATCATATCCCTGCCGTAAGCGGTCATGATCTTTTCGAATTCCTCCACGCGAGGCATGGGGACTGCGCCTACCCGGGTAAAGTCAAATTCAGCCATCGTATCTCCTGAGCTTGTATTAAAATTTGGTATAGTTATTAGATATTCAACGAAATTCGTCAAGTCGCAGCGTTGACAAATCCGCCACTGGGCAGACGCCTCACATGACGTCTACAGAGTTAAGGGCTTCCTAAGGGATGAGACGAGGCTGGTCTTAGCCCGAACATTGCATGAAATCTTTTCAGCAAATGGCTAAAAAAGAAACAATATCGGTGTTTTAGTGTGAATGATGAGTCATTCGTCCGTAATGCAGTTTGTAGTTCTCGAAAACGGACGAACGACCTGAAAAGATTTCACCCTTGCGGGCCAACCGGAGACGTTCATGATCAAGTCACTTCGAGGTGATGCTGTAGTCCATCTACCGCTGATCTCGAATAACGCAGAGCATGGACGTCTCCGGTTGGTGCAATGTCCGGGCTATGGATCGGATTTTAAGCCGCCGGTTTTCCGTTTGGATGGCTTTTTCCGGGCGGCTTTGGCCGCTTTCTTTTTCATGGAGTGCATGGCCGAAAGACAGGGATTGTCGCCGGCCGTGGAAAAATCCGTCAAGGCGGCAGCCAGTCCGAACGGACCGGCAATAAAAAAGCCTCCAACGGCTTTGCCAATGGTAATTACGGCCCCACCCGGGTTTAGGACCAGGTAGGGTTCTGCCAGGGTGCCACCCAGTTTTACGGGGTTGGCCAACTCCCCAAGGCTGAGGCTGATCTTTCCCACACCTTTGATCCCAAAGCCATGCTTTGGGTTCGGATCGAATACAAAGTCGATCTGCTCGGTTTTCAAATCGATCTTTCCGCTGCCGACGATGGTGGTTTGAGGGTTGTCGATAATCATCCAGTCGGAGCGGGCCATCCCGTTGAGGGCATGAAATTCGCATAAGCCGCAATTGACTTCCGTGTAGTTCTTTTTCTTTGCCGCATTCATCCATCGGAACATGGCCGAACTGAGTTCTCCGCCCAGCAGCCCGAGATGTTTGTAGTTTAGCTTTCCCCTGCCCATGACCACCAGCATACTGCCGTTCATGGCCCCCATCATGTCGGCGATGGAACGGCCACTGGTTTTGATATGGAATTCAGAGTCTACCAGACCGTTAATAGGGGATTCGAGGCCCAGCTTGGCCATCATGGAGGCGATATTGATTCGACGGGAACGCAGGTTTAGCTCGATATAGGCGCCCCGTTTGCCCTTATCGCGGATAAAGAGGCTCCCGGCGCCGGTTCCCCGTCCGATTTTGAAATTGACCGGTTTAACATGCAGGCGCTCTTTTTTCAGGGACGCTTTCAGGTTAAAATTATCGAAGGCAAATCTGTAGAGCAGCAATTGATCCGCATTGAGATCCAGCTCCGCCTCGATTTCCCGTAAGATGTCAAAAGATATGAGTTGACTTGAAAACACCTTTTGGGTGGCACCACCCTTTTTGGTGAACGGGCCAGCCCCTTTGGGCAAAAGGGGTCTCATATCGAAACGGTCGGTCGATAATTTGGCAACGACGTGAGGTCGCTTCCCCATGGCCACAGTGAGCGTCACGGAGCCGGATACAACATCTTTGCGGTGGCGAAATTGTACTGACTTGGCAATGGCCTTCAGTCGTTTGTCGCGAAGGTGCGCCGACATGCTGATGTTATCGATGGAGACCCTGGGTATCACCACATGCCGGGCATCGAGGGTAATATCAGCGTCCAAAAACCCGAATTTCTGCGGCGAAATGATTTTCGTGAGCTCTTTTTGAAATGAAATTCTCCCTCCGGCGGCCTTTTTGGCCCTCGGTGTGGAATCCTGCATCCGGGCGCGTAAATCCAGTTTTTTCGCGTTTAACGTGGCGGAGAGCCGTGGACGTTTCCCGCTGTAATCAAACGCAAAGGATCCGGAGATTACCCCCTTGGCGTACTGCAAGCGCAAGGCATCCGCCGAGGCCTTCAATCGTCCCTTGTCAATACGCGCTACCCCTTTAATGTTATCGACAAAAGCCCCCGGCAAACTCAGCTTTCGACCCTCTATCGCCATATCCGCGTCGATCCATCCCAAGGCTTTGGGAGAGATGGAATCGGCCAGAATCAGCCGGAGCGGTTTTTCCTTGACGTGTCCGCCGTTTCCGTGCGGCCCGGGCGACAAAATGGGGCGGATATCCACGTTATTCAACAGGAAGTTTGCCGCTACGTACGGACCCTTCGGGTATGAAGTTCCATCGCTCCGGACATCCGCTGTTTGCCGCTTTGCGCCAGAAAATTATCAAACCGGAGTCGCCCGGGTCCTGGATCGCTGATCCAAAACGACACCGACAGCGGGCGGAGTCGGGGAATTCCCGGAATGCCCAGGACGCGTTCGAATTCCGCGGAGGATTTTCCACTGGCGTGGATGTTGAGATTGTAGTCCTGGAACCCGGCAACGTCCCGTATGTGGCCTTTGAGGGTAAAGGTGATCCCGGATGTCTTTCCTGAAAAATCCAGCGGCCATGGGCGCCCCGCATCGATCAGGTCGGGCAGAGCGCCCACCTTTCCGCTCAGAGCGACCTTCCGGTTCAGGAATTGGATGTCGGCATCCACCGACACCGGGCTGTCCAGGCCGGGGATGGCGGCACGAAGGTGGTCGATGCGTCCGTTATAGGTTTTTTGGGCGGGCGCATCCGTGTACGTAAACACACCGTCTCGGAGAATCACGGAATCGAATTTAATCCGCGGCAAGGCCACGGGCGGAAGCTCCGGTAATCCCGAGGTTGCCGGCGTGTCGAAGTCCAGGTTGGAGCGCCCGGAGGCATCGATTTCGATGAATATGTCCGGTTCCACCAGCACCAGCCGCTTGACGCGAAATTGCCAGAACAAGAGGGGGGCTAAAGCCAGCCGGATCTCGAGACGATTGACGGTCAGCATGTTGGGACGGGCGCCCCAGTCTGCGTTCCGAAGGGCAATCCCCTCGACGAACAGCGCCGGTCTCAAGCTGAGTTTCGGTCGGATGTCCCCGGTCAGGACAAGTTCCCGACCGGTTGCCCATTTGACAACCTCGATGATGTCCGGTTTGAAGCGATTGTAATCATAGCTGGCCAGATAGATGAAGCCAGCGATGACCGCTCCTCCAAAGACACTGACGGCAATGATTAGAACCCATTTCCAGCGCATGGGGATTCCCTGGGGCGCGGGTTGCGGCGCATTCCGGTCCAGACCGGAGACTCCGGCTGCACCGATCTCTATGGGCTACCGTAACAGCCCGGATTCTCTTAGATGTTTAAAAATTACCTGGCTAAGCCCCCGAACGGCTTTGGCCACATTATCCGGATCGACGGTTTCGGTCGCGGCGGACCAGATCAACTTTTCGGTATCCGCATCATACAGGCCGCTTTCCAGTTTCACGTATTCGTGTTCGGTGATGTAACCGGGCTGATGGGTGTAAGTATACACGCTGTGGTAATAATTGCCGTAGGTGTATGTGTACGCCGGCGTGCTCACCGGCGGGTGATACACTTCTTTTTTCTCGACGCCCACCAGGTGGGTCATCAATACTTTACCGATATTTCTGTCCCGCGCCGCTGCTTTGATTTCGGCGGCGTCGAACTCCCGATCTTCGGGAAAAATGGAATAGCTGGCCAGCGCCTCCACGCCCACAGCATTGAATTCCTTGACGAAAACATCTTCGAAAATCCTCCGGGGATGTGTCTCATCCGAGATACCCATCACCAGAACCCGGTCGATGGGGCCGCCACTGTAGTTGCTGTCCTTCCACGTGGACGTTACACGAGAAGAGGCGCAGGACAGGATAAATGCGCAAAGTAGGGCCACCGTCGCCATGGGAATAAGCTTCTTCACGATTCTACCTCCCGATTTGGTGGGTACAGCTGAATTATATCGATTCCCCCGGCAATTCGCAAATATTCCGAACCGATCGAGGGGACGGGGTCATCCAACGCGTGGATAGCGGTGATTCTTTGAACGGCTTACCTTACCGGACTCTGGTTGGGGGGATCACCGGCCGTTCTTTACGGCCATTAGCTTCGGAACCGCATCCACCACCTGGCCGGTCACACTAATAAATTGAAGCGCCGCCCGATCGCCGCGGACATGGAACAGGGTATACCCGCTCTGAGATGAATACACCGCCGGATGCCACGGGGTCGGTTCCCGGCTATAAAAAGGCGCGCCGGCGGCGCCGCAGGTGATGTGCCACGTCGGATAGGCGAAGGCCGAATGGGGTGATGCCCGGTCCAGTTTTCCGTCCCCGTCCAGATCATCTTCAGGGTAGCGGCCCACGGCGGTGGTATTCTCAGTGAGGGTTCGGTGATAGGCATGCTCGTCACCGGTTAATACGGCGGCAACCTTGGAGGACCCGGCCACCGCTGCCCACAAGCGATTGCGGACTTCGATGATCCCCAGATTTTCAGGAATCACGTTGTCCGAGCGCCGGCGTTTCACATAACCCCGAATCCGATTGTTGCCGTTCCACCACATGCTATCCATGACGTGTCCTCCGGCAGGAAAAACCGGTTCCTGGGCAAAGAGAAAAATAAATCGAACCGAGGGATCCGATTCCGCCTGGACCAGGGTGGTCTCGATCCACGAGAGTTGGTCTTCGAGTATGTATCCCTCCGGCAAGCCACCGTATTCCGGACAATGGCAGGATTCCGGCGACCTGGGCGGGCAGGATGTCCACCAATAATTATTGTTAAACGCGATGAACAGGACAGGACCGTATTGAAATCGATAAACGTTCTCCAGATAGGGTGGTCGCCGGGGATCGGATGGAAGTGGGCCGTTGGTGGGATTGACAAATTCCTGTGCGAAAAGGGCCTCCGCACTAGATGTCGCATAGGGCCATTTATCCAACCCAATGCCGTATCGACTGCCATCATCATAGACGTTCAGAAGCGTCTCGTGATTGCCCATGGCGGTAAACACCGACCGGGTGCGCCAAAATCCTTCGAAGGCCTGTTTCCATCCCTTGAATTGAAGTCTGAAATCCTCGACGTCAGAGGTGTAACCGTTTACTAGATCTCCTCCAAAAATGAACAGTCGGGCGTCCCGACGGAAGGCATCCCGTACGATGTTTTCCAGAACGTAGCGATTGGAACCCATATAGGCCCTATCCCCACCGCCGGTGCCTTCCCGACTATCGCTGGCAAAGGCAAATATCAGATCGCCCATGCCCCTGGATGGCACTGTTTCAAATTCATACTCCCGTGTCACGGTGACATTTCCATGGGTGTCTTCAACACCCACCTGATAGCGGTATCGCGTAGCCGGCAGGAGGCCGTTCACCGATATCTCGTGGCGCTTGGCCAAATTCTGGCTGGTGAAATCTGCGATCGGTGTTCCGTTCGGAGTGGTCACGGTCACGCGGGCAGTGGTCATTCGATCGGTTTCCAGGGATAGGATGACGTTCGACGGGGCATCACTGGAAGTGTTTAGATACGGCCCCTCGGTGATGGTGACGGTCTCGATCAGGCCCCGTTTCGGACTCCACATAAAACTGATGCGGCCATCGTAGAAACCGACCCGCCGGCGGTTGACATCATCCTGCATCTCCATCCGATACGCTGTATAGACTGGGGAGATAGGTAACAGTTGTTCGGAGACATGGGTAACACTACCATCAGGCATATCGTTTACACTTGGGAGAACGACTATGCCATGGAAAGCGCGTACCACAATGTCT
>Ga0056120_1000125_pt1 | contig 15139 bp, 17 predicted proteins | sample WorMettaBAHAMAS2_FD_71121 | JGI IMG/M metagenome (GOLD analysis project Ga0056120, IMG submission 71121) | Marine gutless worms symbiont microbial communities from Max Planck institute for Marine Microbiology, Germany - Olavius tantulus BAHAMAS.2 ...
TTGAGATCTATTTTTGCAACCAGAAGATTGCGCAACTAAATGTAAAAGAACAATGAAACACGAAAAGTGTTACCTATGTCTCCGAACACGTGTCACCCTTGTCCCCGGTCCGTACACAGGCTGGGGTGTAAGATCTTGCGGTAGGCAAATATTACACCGAAGTGCTAAGGGTCCTCTTTAGAACACAACGAGAAGGGTCATCGGTGTCGGCATCGGAGTCGGTATCGGTATCGACGGTGTAGATGGCCGCCACATTTCGATTCCGATGCCGATAGCGGTACCGACCCCGAATATGTAATTTTCAGGACAACTGGAGTGGGCGATGACGGATGTTCAAAAACCATATGAGATGATCACCGACTACATCACCGGCAAGGCCGTGCCTAACATCGGCGCCGAGGAGAACCGGCAAGCCATGGAGCGGTACCTTGTCGAACGTCTTGGATATCCTTCCGAAGCCATAGAGGTGGATCGGCCACTGGTCCTGGACATTGATGGGGAGTCCCATCGATCCCTGGTTGACCTGGTCGTCATCGCCGGCGGCCAGTCCCTAATGGCCATCCGGTGTGCTGCCGGTTCTCTGGATTCCTGGGCCCGGGGGATTCTGGCGGCCGCCCGGGTCGCCGAAGACCCTCCCATTCCGCTGGCCGTGGTGACCGATGGCAACGACGCCCTGATTTTCGAATCCATATCGGGAAAGAAAATCGGTGAGGGCTGCCAGGCCCTGCCAACCCACGAAGGGGCCCATGACGCTCTGCTATACCATCGATCCCGTTCCCTGAGTGAAGATCAGATTCGCCGAGAACAATTGATCGTGCGAACCTATGACGCTGATCTGGTGAATGTCCGAAAAAATCTTAGGACATGAAGCCCTCCACAGTAAGCTATGGAGAATCAAAGCCGAATTGCACCGAAGCCTATAGTAAATGTCATATTTTTGACAATCGTAATAACCCGCCTTGAGGCTTCCCTCCAACAGGCGGCTGGGTATTCTGGCGTCGGCGAATTAAAAAACCGCGGTGTACCGCGGCTAGGGATGAATGGGCAAATCGGACCCGGTTTATTGGCCGGCGACCTCTTTCCCGCAATGTTTACAGATATTGGCACCTTTTTTGATGATTTCCGCACAGAATGGACATTCCCGTGTGAACGACCGCTCATGGATTTGTTTTATGGCGTCGTCTACCTGCTTTCGAAGTATTTGGTTGCCGAATTTGCTGTATCTCATCGGTTAAATCGCGTCGACTGTACCGAAATCCCCCAGCATTTCCGCTGCTTTGACACGGACCCGCACCGGCTCCGCGGGGTCCAGCAACATTCGCAGCACCTGTGGCCCGTCTTTCTCGACGTAACAGACGGCAAGGATCGAAAACCCTTTTTTGATCGCTGCCTTTAGCGCCTCCTGGGCCATCAGCGCTTCGTCGTCGATGATCTGGCCGGTGGCCCCCTGCGGGCTGAACACCGGCATACATTCATACTTGTCTTCACCGGGGTAGCACATACATCGATAGGAGGCATTGTGGGCATAATTTTCCCGCAGGTTCTCCCAGCCTTGCTCAAAAAGCGGGCACTGGTCGTTAAAACAGACATATAAAAAGGGAACACCCCAGCCGAGTCCGTCACTGAAGTTCATTGGCGGAACCTCCCAGAGACTCATCTCCTGGTCGCAATGGGGGCACTTGGGTTTCTCTTCTTCCATGATTTTTTCTAGAACTTCTTCTCTTGTCTCAAACGCCATATATCCTCCGTGGACGCGCTCGGCGGTGGCTCCACCCAGCGTCGGCAACATTCAGCTTCAGTGTCACGACAGGGCGGCACGGATGACTGAATGTGCATGCGGAAATTAAGAGTGTTGTAGGTTTTGTCAAGGAACACCGGTAGGCTTCACGCGGGTTGACCGAACCCTGCCACATCTTATATTCTCAGGATAACCAAACCCCGGGTGACACCATGCTGGACTTCGTGCTTGTCAGTATCATCGTTTTCGTTATCTTTGGCCTCTTGTTTTTTGTGTTTACGATCAAATCGCGGGTTAAAGGAGAACCTCCCCGCATTCACACCTGCCATAACTGCAATTGTGATAAATCCCGGGAACAGGCCTCATCCCTCCAGGATCTGGAATCCATCATCGGCAGTTCTCAGAGCCGGATGTGCCACGACGGTGTTGGAGCAGATCACGCCTCGAAGTCGTCCGAATATTTGTGAGTGAGAAGGTTACCGGCCCTCAGTTCCGGTGTAGGAGACACTTTCCATGATATCATTGGCGATCTCTTCAATGGAAAGGTCGGTGACATCGACCACGTGCAGTCCGCTAAGTCGGCTGAAGACTTTATGGGAGTATCGCAGTTCTTTTTTGATGTACTCCATATCCGTATAGCGGACTTCACCGGCGTATTGGAGTCGGCGACGGCGGATGTACGCCGCCCGTTTCGGTGTGATGGTGAATCCAATCTTCCGTGAGGGTGCAGAACGTATCGTTTCGGGTATTTCGTCCCCAGGATGATCGGAAAGTTCGCCACTTTCAGGTTGAAATTGCATGAGATAAAGAGGCTGGTTGGCGTTTTCGATGTCCGTGAAATCCCCAGAATGATCAGCTCTGCCTGGTCGATCGACTGTATGTTTTGGCCGTCGTCGTGTTTGAGGGTGAAATCGATGGATTCGGCCAATCGCATGGTTTCGCCATTCGGACCGCCGAGGATCCCCGGCCGGAAGTCCGGGACGACGTTCCAGAGCTTTTCCATCAATTTTAAAGGCGGACCGAGCAGATCAATGGTGTAGACACTTCGGGTGCGGCTTTCAGCGCGCAGCCATTTTCGTGTTTTCAGAGAGGCAAGGGAATAGATCACCATTGCCTCGAGCCGTTCCGCGCTGTCCAGAATTTCCCGTATCCGTTCTCTTTCGCGGACAAAGGTAAATTTTTTAAACCTTGGTTCAATCTCGCTGAACTGAACCAAGGCCGCCCGAATCACGCGTTCTGCCGTCATCCCGGTGGCATCGGAAACCACGAACACATACACCCGCTTTTTGTATTTGGCGATCATAGAATCTACGCAGATACTGTCGAATTCCAAAAACAGCCTGTACCGAAACCGAGGAGAAAAGCCATCGGATAGGAAATCGTTAATATTATCGAAGCACGAAACTCGAAACAATGCCCAAACGTCTAACCAACCATGTCTGAAACGGTTTAGATATCTGTCATTAGAGATTTGTGATTGGCTTCGAGATTCGTGTTTCGATTTTCGGATCTGGTTTGAAGTCCTGTGAGCATTCGCTGAACAATGGGGTGCAATACCTCACCTTGTTTCCGGGGCGATCTGCTATGTCTGATCTGGCGCTACGTCAAGCATGGGTTCAGTGCGGTCATCGGGTGCCGGAGCGATGCTCGGATTTTCGTTCATGATCCGGGCGCACGTATTCCATCGGAGCACGGCGCTCTGGTTTCCCGGGGAGCAGGTGGTGAGAGCGGATTCATACAAGTCCATGGCCTTGCGAAACCACTCATAAGCCATATGGCCGGCTGACGGGCCCGCCGACTGTAAATGAGCCTTGGCCCGGCGTTCACAGATAATACCCCCGTAATAGGATTTGCAGTAGGCATCCCCTAATTGTTCCAGAACTTCCTGGGCCCGGGTAAACGCCGGATTGAGCTGGACTTTAAATTCGTCGGTGATGGCCAACAGAAGGGTGATCTGTGCATCCTGATTGTTCGGCTCAATATCGAGGATATCTCGACAGATGCTTTCCGCCTCCTGAGGTTCTCCCAAAAGTCGATAGCGTTCTGCCTTTTCCAGGGCAGTCGGAATGGCTTCTTTTGAGAGGGTCTTAAGTACAAAGGGTGTCATCGGTGTCTCCTTTTGCTGTTCAGAACATGTAAATTCAGGGTGATTCGAGCCGGTTCATACAGAGTATCTGTAATATAATTCTCGAGTTCAGCGAAGCAACGTCGTCGCGCCCTGCCCTTGAATGGACCCCATCTATTAGACAGATCGCGTCGAATTACTTCCCCGACTTCTCATGTTCCCGGATGGCCCGTTTTATCTGTCCAATGCACTTGGTGACCGGGATTCCCTTCGGACAGACATCGGTGCACCACCACATGGTTTTGCATCCCCAGGCCCCGTTATCATCATTGAGCTGTGAAACGCGGCTTCCGGTGGCCGAGTCCCTGGAGTCATAGATATACCGGAATGCGCGAAGCAGGGCGGCCGGCCCAAGATATTCCGGATTGGTACGGGAAATCGGACATGACGATGTGCACGATGCGCAAAGGATGCAACGCAGGGCAATTTCCGTCTTTTGTTGATCTTCACTGCTCTGGGTGCGCTCTGCCTCGGGCGGCTCATCGTCCGCGATCAGGTAGGGGCGCACCGCCCGATGCTTGTCAAAGAACGGATTGAGGTCGACCACCAGGTCGCGGACCACATTGAACAGTGGCAACGGTTCGATCACGAAATTGTTGGCGGTTTTAAAATCCCGGACGAGCTTCTGGCAGGCCAGTGCGACATTGCTGTTGATGGTCATGGCACAGGAACCGCAAATGCCATGGCTGCAGGACGCCCGATACGCCAGAGTGGGATCCTGCTCCCATCGAATTTTATTCAGGCAATCCAATATTTTGTCGGTCGACTCGGCGTCCACTTGGTATTCCTGATACCGGGGAGAACTGTCCACCGAAGGATCGAAGCGATAAATGACAAAATGGCATTTCATATCAATACGTCCTCTCTTTAGGTTCGTAGGTAGTAATGGTCACCGGTTTGGTAAACAGCTCCGGCCCCTTGGATGTGAGTCGCACCATGGTGTGCTCCAGAAATTTCGAATCGTTTCGATCTGGAAAATCTTCCCGGGAATGGGCGCCACGGCTTTCCTCTCGGAACAGGGCGCCCAGCGTAATCACTTCAGCCAGGTCCAGCATGTTTCCGAGCTCGAGCACATCCAAAAGGTCACGGTTAAAGCACGATCCCTTGTCCCGAACCGCGATCTGACCGTATCGCTCCTTGAGATGCAGGATGGCGTTCAACGCCGCCGTCAGTCCGGCGGCTTCTCGGAAGACCGAGACCTTGTCCATCATCACCTGCTGCATTTCCAGAAGGACCGCCCCAAGGGCTTCCTTGCCGGGGTTATCCATCATACCTTGAATCCGTTGACGCTCTTTTTCTTCCAATCCGCCCGGTAGTTTCGGCATGCCGACGCTGTGAATAAACTGTCTCATCTCTTTTCCGGCACGCCGGCCAAAGACCAGTGTGTCGAGGAGCGAATTGCATCCCAACCGGTTTGCACCATGAACCGATACACAGGCACATTCGCCGGCGGCAAATAAACCCGGGAACAGAGTGGCTTTATCATCCATGACCACATGGGCATTCGCATCGGTAGCGATTCCGCCCATCATGTAGTGGCATGTCGGCTGTACCGGTATCGGCTCCTTGAATGCGTCCACACCGGCGTAGGTGCGGGCAAATTCGATGATCTCTACCAGTTTTGTTCCGATGACCTCTTCGCCCAGATGGGTCAAATCCAGATGGACGTAATCCTTGCCATCAATTCCACGGCCCTCCCGAACTTCCTGGAGGATGTAGCGGGCGACCATGTCCCGCGGTGCCAGGTCCTTGATCGTGGGGGCATACCGTTCCATGAAACGTTCCCCTTCGCTGTTCCGCAGGATGCCCCCCTCGCCACGGGCGGCTTCGCTGATCAAAATGCCGAGCTTGTAGATGCCCGTGGGATGAAACTGAACAAATTCCATGTCCTCCAGGGCGGCACCTGCGCGGTAGGCCATGGCCATGCCGTCGCCCGTGGAGGCCAATGCATTGGACGTTGTCTTATATATTTTCCCGGCACCCCCTGTGGCCAGCATGACCGCCTTACTCTGGAGAACGTGGATCTCCCCGGTGGCCAATTCGTACAACGTCACGCCACAGCACCTGTCGCGTTCCACGATGAGTGACAGTAAATGATATTCGTCGAAAAAGGTGATGCCACGCTGGAGGCACTTCTCCCATAAGGTGTCCAGAATCACCCGGCCGGTTCGGTCGGCTGCATAACAGGCCCGTTTTACTGCGGCTTCCCCGAAATTTCGCGTGTGGCCGCCGAACGCGCGCTGGGCTATTTTGCCTTCCGGGGTGCGGTTAAAGGGCACACCCATATGCTCTAGCTCGTACACCACTCTCGGGGCATCCCGGGCCATGACTTCAATGGCATCCTGATCACCCAGGTAGTCGCTTCCTTTGATGGTGTCGAAGGCGTGCCATTTCCAATTGTCCTCCTCTTCGTTCCCCAATGCGGCACCGATGCCGCCTTGAGCGGCTCCCGAGTGGGATCGAGTGGCAAACACCTTGCTGATCACGGCCACTTTGGTATCCACCCCCAGCTCAAGGGCGGCCCTTAATCCGGCGAGGCCGGATCCGATGATGACTACATCAAACTGGTGCTCCATGTTGATCTCCCTGCAGCAGATTTAAAGGGTTGTTTCGGGTAGTGCAAATTTTGGATGACGCGCCGACCAATAGGATCATCGACGACTGTTGAGCATGGGGGGTATCGCGAGTCGCCCAAACAGGAGCGACAGCAAATGCCTTGCCGGACTACCAATGATACCGGTACACAAGGGATTGCCGAGCCAGTCCGCGTTATCGGGTCATCGGGGCGCTGACCGGACAGGATTCCGGAAGCACGCGGTTATCCCATATCGGGATGCCGTCAACGGCAATGGGATTTACTTAACAAGACCGAGTCGTCCCCGGCAAGGGCTTTGTGCGTTCGGGTTAACGGTCCTGATCCAGTACCCTCCGCACCACGGAGGCCAGATCAAGAATGGTCAGGGGTTTCATGACAATTTCTCGAATGCCCATATTCCCGGCATGCTCCTGGGTTTCCCTCTCGCTGAAGCCGGTCACCAGAATGACGGGCAGATCCGGGCGGATACAGACGATCTTTTTGGCCAAGGCATCTCCGGTCATCCCCGGCATGGTCAGATCGGTGATCACCATATCGAATTGGTTGGGATTGCTCTTAAAACGCTCCAGGGCCATCCTGGGGTCTGTTTCGCCAAAAACACTATAGCCGAGGCTTTCAAGCATCTGTTTGCCCAAATTTACCAAAACCGCCTCGTCATCCACGAATAGAATCCATTCTTTCCCCTTTGGCATCTCCAGAATGGGCGCCTGACGCTTCGGGACTTCATAATCGACCCTCGGGAAGTACATCTCAAAGGAGGAGCCTCTTCCCGGCGAACTGTATGCCGTGATGGCCCCGCCATGGCCTTTGACAATCCCATGGACGACCGCCAATCCCATACCGGTGCCCACCCCTTTCTCTTTGGTGGTGAAGTACGGTTCGAATACCTGGTTGAGGATGCAATCATCCATTCCACAACCGTTGTCGCTGATACACATTTTCACATAGGGCCCCGGCTGCAGGTCCGTGTGAGACGCCGCCAGCTTTTCAGTTACCTCTACGGGCGCCACCGATATCCCCAATATGCCACCGCCGTTTTCCATGGCGTGTTGCGCATTGGTGCACAGGTTCATGAGCACTTGATGAATCTGCGTTGGATCCGCCAGAATCGCCCCTGAGTCCGGTTCGATGTGTACCTGGATATCGATGGTCGATGGAATCGACGCCCTCAAGAGCTTGAGGGCTTCCTGAACGATTTGGCCCAACTGGACCGGCAGCCGCTCCTGTTGGCTGTGACGACTGAACGCGAGAATGTGACTCACCAGCTCCTTGGCCCGTTTGCAGGCTTTCAACACCTGTTCCAGGCTCTCCTTGATGCCGGCCGGATCTTCCTGGGCATACAGGGCAATGTCGGCATATCCGAGGATGGCACTGAGGATATTGTTGAAATCGTGGGCCACACCCGCCGACATCTGGCCCAGAGCCCGGAATTTTTCAGATTCTGCCAGCTCCCGTTCAATGCGTTTATTTTCCATGAGTTGCTGCTTCAGCTTACCATGGACACGGGCATTTTCGATGGCCAGGGCGGCCTCGGAGGCGAAGATACTGAGCAGAAGGGCATCCTTCTCGGTAAAATCGCTGTCGTCCTGTTTATTAACGACTTCGAGAACACCGATCAGCTTTCGTCTGGCTTTCAGCGGTACACACAGCAGGGCCTTGGTTTCAAAACCCACCGAATTGTCGATGCCGCGGTAGAACCGGGGGTCGTTTTGGGCGTCGTTGACAATCAGCGGCTTCTGCTTCTGGGCCACCCAGCCGGCGATGCCTTTTCCCTTGGGAATGCGGATATCCCGAAGCGTCTGGGCTTTGGGACCGGAGGGGATGCTGAACACCAGTTCCTCGGTTTGTTCATCCACCAGCATGAGGGTGCTGCCCACGGAGTGGGTCAAACGGTTCACGTGGTTCATGATGAGCACCAGCACCTCTGATAGATTCAGGGTCGAACCGATGAGATGGCAGATTTCCATCACCGAACACAGCTTATCGCTGTCCAGGGTGTGGTATTCCTTGAGGGACTGGACCTGTTGGGTCAGGGCTTCCTCGAACTGATCCCCGTCGATCAACTCCATATCTTTCAGGAGTTGGCCCAATAGAGGAATGCCGCCCCCGTCTTTTGCCCGGAGAGAGTCGGCAACGAACTGGACCCGGTGGTAACTGCTGAACGGCACCGCCTCTCGGATGATCTTTTCCTGCACCTCAAGGGCTTCATCCAGCTGTGCCTCGTTGATATGGCCCAATTGGATCAGAATTTCCCCAAGGGAGTTTTTAAGCATCATTTTTCATTCTCCGTACCCGGATCGGTAGCATTTCAAATCAACTAGAGCATATCTTGCTCATACACTCAAATGTTTTTGCCGACGCGCTTCGGGCCCATTCGCGATTCCGAACATTTTAAGTCATTTAGGTCGGCTTGGAACTGCTAGCCCGGATATTGCACCAAACGGAACCAATAATCCTTTGATCATGTATCTTTTCAGCAACCCGCTGAAAAGGGTTCATGCAATGATCGGGATAGGTGGTGTGGAAGGGGAGCAGGACCCAAAGCTCTGGGAGGGCCTGTCGCCCATTTTGAGGGCGGCAGAAGGGGCGGTCCGGGAATTCCCATGACCGGAATCGCTAGCGATGGCCATAATTTCGTTCCGATTAGAGGTAAATCGTGCACACGACATATGGCTCAACAAGACAGATGTCATTCCGGCGGAGGAGGCTGTGTCGTAATTCTAAATTATGGATGTCCACTGATTTTTGGTCCTTTTGTCATTCCGGCGGAGGCCGGAATCCAGATTGATTACAGGTAGTTAAAAAATTGGATGCCGGACCGAGTCCGGCATGACGGACACATTTTCAGTGCTTTTTTGAATTGTGACACAGCCTCGGAGGCCGGAATCCAGGAATAGTAAACCGATTCTGGATGCCGGAACTGGGCATACCGGGTCAGGTGCCGGAAGTAAACGCCTTGAAGGATTGACGTTCATAGGCGTCCGTATGGATGTACTGGAGTACCGGAAGGAAAGCGTCTTCGGGGATTAACCCGGCAACTTGACGGAGGCGGTTGCCTTGGTGGTCCAGAAACCATATGACGGGAACTCCCCGCACCCCGTAAGCGTTTACGATGTCAGGGTCTTTATCAAAATCGACGAGCACAGGAGCAAAGTGTGTTTCCAGATAGGTGTGTATCTCGGGCCGGACCATGAACTGGTCCAGTTTTTTGCAATAGGGTCACCAATCTGCCCGGAAATAGAGAAACATTTTCTTTTTTGACGCCTTGGCCTGCTGAATGCCGGTCTCATGGGTATGCCAGCCGATTTTGGTGAGGGTGTCCACAGACTCCTGGGAGCCGCAACCGGCCAGCAACGGCACGAGCAGAATTACAACGATGATTACTTTGAGGCTGAGGTTCATTCATATTTTCCAGTTGAGAATTAGAAATGGATCTCAGGAGGGTAGCTTAAGGCTCATGGCCCCGCCGATCTGCGGGATTTCACGTCCTGTTGTATTAAATTTGTGTTCAACAAGGCGCGGGTCGAAAAGAAAACGGAGCGTACACGGTAGTACGTGAGAATTTCGAGTCGATCCGCAACACCGCATTGGACTCTTAGGTGCGTTTTTGAGATAGATTTTAGTCTTTTTGCGGCCACTCAACGCTATCCCTCTCTTCCACCACATAGCAGAACCGGTTCCACTCGAACTCCCGCAAACTGATCGGGCAGCGAAGGGTCACTTTCCGCTCCGTAACGCCAATGACTTCCCAGTCTCCTTTCCGCGGACCTTCTGTCAGGTTGATTTTCTGTCCTGTGCGAAAAGGATAGGGGGTGAAGAAGGTCACTGAGTCATTACCCATTGAAGTCTCCTATATTTAGGGATCACCCGAACTCGCCAACGGTCCGGCATCTAAACGTTAAAATACGCATACAATCAAAGATGTCCACTACTGGAACAAGATGACAAGACCCGACAGTCCTTTACGGATCATGTGCTTTAGAGAGGGACGGGGCGGATGCTCACAGTCGATCGGAGATGTTCCAGGTTTTCAGGTGTTGATATACTGATTTGGGAACGAGGTGGTCCCATGACGCGTTTTCTTTGATTAATTTTCTGACCTCCGAAGCACTGATGCCTTTTTCTTCAGGGGGGACCTCCCGGAGAACATGCGTCCGGAGGCCGAGGGAGTTGAAGTACTCCAGCTTCTGTTTGCCCCAGTCATCGTAGATGGTCAGAAAGAACACGGCGTCCATGGGTACATAGTATTGATACAGTTCTGGCCGGTTGATGGGAAAGGGAACCACTGAGAACTCACCCGGCTCCAGTCCGGCTTCCTTCAGGGATCCATTCACCAGCAGAAATCGCTCATAGTAGGTCAATGGATTTGCCATCCTGTCATGCCTCGCGGGATCCGAGGTTTCCTTTTTCGTAAGAAACGGATCCGGGTTGGTGATGCCGACCACAAGGTGCCGGCAATGGTCTTTTCCCGAAAGAAGATATTTAAGATGATCGTTGTGCAGGACCTGAAACCGTCCATGGATCACTCCTGTGTCTGCAACGACCGACGGGTGGCGATTATCCGTATTCATAGATTCATCGTACTCCTGAAATGGATGGGCTCAGAACATGTCACCCTTCACCGATGTGCCCGGCATGGCATTTTCCCAAATTTTTGGATTACTCCACCTTGAAGGGTTCATAATTTCCCGGCCAGTAGGGCTGATCATACGGGGTATCCATAATGCCGTGCAGTTTTACGCGGTCCAGACAGTTCAGGATGACATACATGAGCTCTTTCCCGCGCAAATCCCCCATTGCCCCTGTTGCCGCACTGATCTCGTCAAAATGCTCCACGGAATCCTTTCGGACCCCTCTGCCATGAAGCAGTAGTGGGACACTTTCACCCGAGTGGATCAACGGGCCTCCGCTGGGAGTGGAGTGGTCTGCCGTAATGATCGTCAGCACCTCCGGATTTTCCAAAAACGGATGGATCCCTTCAGCGATTCCCTGATCTAAAGATTCGATGACCTCTTTTTTTATCACGGGGTTTTTTTGATGCGCGGCCTCATCCGGGGTTTTGGTGTGGATGTGGATAAAATCGTAGCTGTCCAGCTGCCCGAGGGCCATCTCCAGGCGCTCGGCGAGATCCTTTCCCGGGTTGCCCGAATCCTGCACCTTTTTGGTATCCATACCGATATATTTTCCAAGGCCCTGGTACACGGCTCCAGAGGCCATGGTGAGCCCCTTGAGGCCATACTTTTGGGTAAATGGCAGTGCCCGCTGCAACTGGCCGGCCCGCTGGGTGACCAGTGCATTGACCGGAAGTTGTCCGTTCATCTTCCGCTCAGCATTTAACGGATGGGTATCCAGTGTTCTGTAAACATGAATGAGATAGGCCGTTAATACCCGGGCGTGCGAATAGCCGACGTATCGGTCCGGTAGGCATCCCATGGAACCACGCTGACCAACGGCCTTCCATGAATGAATGGATCCGAATCGGTTATGAAACGGGAGGCCCCGCCATGGATGGTCAGCACGCCGCGTATCCACCCGGCGGGGTGAAATCGAATTCTCATGGCGTCCGATTCAAAGGACGAAAAGGTCTCGGTCAGCAACGCCATTTCATGGTCCGTGACCGTAGGTTTCCCTTCCGCCAGGATCAGGTGATGTCCGGACTTCTCTACGCTCACCACGTGGGACAGGATGGCCACATCTTCCCTTGCCAGATCGATACCCATCCCCAGTGCTTCCAGGGCACCTCTGCCCGGAAATTCGTCCATGTCATATCCGAACATCAAAAAGTGGGCATTTTCGCTGGGCAGGGCCTGCCCCAGGCGTCCGGCATGATACAGACCATTTGATCCGTTCCGGGCAAGGCGATCCAGATGGGGTGTTTTGGCTGCCTGAAGCGGGGTTCGGCCTCCCAGTTGGGCATAGGAACGGTCTCCGAGTCCGTCCAGCAGGACGAGGATACATTTTTTTACCATGACTTTCCTTTAGCACATCGTGAAAAACAGCGCGATATGGGGTTTAACAAAATACTCATGCCATTTTAATTCTGGTGCTTTTTATGTGAATTAAGATGGTTACGGGTACCATCAGGATTATGAATCAATTTTAAAACGCTCATTGGAATAATCAATTTGCGTTTATCCGAACCGATGCGCATTATAGCGCCCATGAATATTGATTTGCATGTCCATACCACCTTTTCCGACGGTCGAATGACAGTGCCGGAGATTATCGGATATGGACCCCGTGCCGGGCTGGACGCCCTGTGCATCACCGATCACGGAACCATGGCAGCGCAACATGAACTTTCGGAGGGGCTCCAGGAAAATGGCCTTTATGTATTCGTTGGTATGGAATATGCCACATCAGACGGAGATTTTCTGATCTTCGGCCCATTTGAAGATCTCAGGCCCGGCCTTGATGCCCTGGAACTGCTGGATGTTGTACGCAAGCGTGGGGGCGCTGCCATTGTGGCCCACCCGTTCCGCAAGGCTCGACCGGCGGCGGAATATCTTGTAAAAAATGGCCACTGCCGCATTATAGAGGGGCTTAACGGGCGTAATTCGGAACTGGAAAATCTACGCGTGCAACTCTGGCGGGACGAATATCCGCTGGTTGAAACCGCCGGCAGTGACGCCCACACACCGGATGAACTGGGCTCCTACTGCACGCACTTCAGCATCCCCATTCGATCCAAAGAGGATCTGGTGTTTGCCTTGAACAGCGGTTTTTGCAGACCGGATATACCTTCCCTCCATCCCCTACCCATCCACCGGAATTCAGTCGGTATCAACGGGGTCAACCCATCCGTTTGAGAAACGCTGCCCCTGCTGCCGCCGTTTTCTACCCTCATACCCTTACAATAAACGGCTTCTGAAAAAATCCCGGTAGCTCGAAGCCCCCTCTTCGTATCCAATCAGCCGGAGGTTGATGGATGCCGATCGCCCGTTGCGGTGAACATCGATCATGCCGATGTTCAGGCCGCCAAAGGGATTCTCCAGATCTTCCACCGGATCCAGCAGGCGGGTCTTTACCTTGACACCCCCTTTCAGTTTGATTTTTCCGGCAAGGCCCAGCGGGGCTTTTAAAAATTCCGTGAATATCTTTTTGGTGCGGTTTGAAATGGCGCTGGAAGTAAACTGGTAAATCAAAGGCTGATCGCCTTTTCCCGGCCATTTGAGGGAAAAGGCGCAGCCAAGGTGCACATCTCCGCTGACGAGTATAATTTTCTGATCGGGAAAGAGCTTTTTGTGGCGGGACAGGGTGGAGAGCAACCGATCCCGGTCCGGACGGTTCTTGTGATAGGACCAGTGATCCGGAAAATCGACTTTGTGACCCAGCAAGGCGGCGCCTACATCCGAGAGCCATTCGGGCAAGTGGACGACCGGAACACTCACCATGATCAGCAGCACGGCCTTGTGTTGATTTCGGGTCAAAAAGGTTCGAAACCTCGCATACTGATCGTTGCCATAAAGCCGGTGATCTTTCCCGGCGCGGCGCTGGGACCTCAGGTCGAACACAAACACCCCGATGTTCCCATAGCTAAATGAGTAATCAAATGAAGGGGGAAGCTGCTTTTTTCGAGGCACCGCCCGGGATCCCTGGTAGTCGACATAGGCTTCCCGAGCCCCCTTTCGGATCCTGGCAAGCTTGGGACTTGAATGGATGTCCATCGCCCCCCAGTCGTCCATGATCTCATGGTCGTCCAGGATAGGATAGCAGGGGTAATTGGCATAAAGGTGTTTGACTTCCTTCATTTCCCAGAAAATCCAGTACCTTTCCTGGAAAGCGGCGCGAACGGCCGGTGACCCCCAGTCCATGATGCTTTCCCCAGCGGAAAGATTCCATTTCTTGGTGTAATGACGGTAAAACAGGGACCGGTCGGAAGGGACGTCCGAATAGATCTGATCTCCGGCCAGGAGGATGAACTTCACATCGTTTTCCCGAAGGATGGCCGGGGTCAGTTTCAGGAGCCGCATCCGCTTTTCACATCGCTTGCCGTCATCTCCAAAGGGCTGATGACAGCTCATCAGGGCGATAGACACCTTTTCCGGGGTGTCCGCATCGCTAGCGGGAAATGTCTCGAAGCGGCCCTTGCCGAGAAGACGATTTCCGGCGACCCGGCGGACCTCATACCGGTATTCGGTCAGGGGCGAAAGATTGTTGACGAGTACCGCCTGGGTGAGATCCGCATCCGTATCCGTCGTAAGGACAGGTAATTCCTGGCGAAGCGCAGGTTTTCCCTTTGGCTGAACCGTTACACTCACCTCTCCGGGGAGATCGGAACGTAGCCAGATTCGGGCCGTCGTGTCGGTCACCGCTCCAACAGCGGTCATCCGTTCCATCTGGCGTGATTCAAAATAGGTTCGGGATTTCTTCTTTGTCGGCATGGCAGTTCCTCCTCTTAAAGTTGGAGACACCCATCAAGGAAGACCTTGTCGTTCAACGGGCCTATAAACAAAAATAAGGAATGAGCCAATCCTACCCCCTCCCACTGGCTCCCTCCGGTTCGACTCCGCTCACCGCAGGCCGCCAGGGGAGGGAGAAAATAGAGTCCTCCCCCTTGAGGGGTGTACGGACCGGGGACAAGGGTGACACGTGTTCGGAGACATAGGTAACACTTTTCGTGTTTCATTGTTCTTTTACATTTAGTTGCGCAATCTTCTGGTTGCAAAAATAGATCTCA
>Ga0056120_1000126_pt1 | contig 15121 bp, 12 predicted proteins | sample WorMettaBAHAMAS2_FD_71121 | JGI IMG/M metagenome (GOLD analysis project Ga0056120, IMG submission 71121) | Marine gutless worms symbiont microbial communities from Max Planck institute for Marine Microbiology, Germany - Olavius tantulus BAHAMAS.2 ...
TGTAACGATATCTGCAGAGTTGATCACGCCGATCGCCATGGAGAAGGAATTGCGGTTTGCCGTCCGTGAGGGCGGTCGCACCGTTGGTGCCGGCGTGGTGGCCGAAATCATCGAATAGCGCTGAAGGAGACTGGCTGTGAGAATCATTGTCACGCTGGCGTGTACGGAGTGTAAACGTCGCAATTACACCACGACGAAAAATAAGCGGACAACACCGGACAAGCTGGAGTTTAACAAATACTGCAGATTCTGTCGGAAACACACGCCGCACCGGGAAACCAAATAATCAGGAAATCCATGTTGAAATCTGCAGGCACAGCAGGTGACAACTCTTGCAGGCCAGTAGTTCTAACGGTAGAGCGTCGGACTCCAAATCCGGGTGTTGGGGGTTCGAATCCCTCCTGGCCTGCCAAATCCAGATGGGCAGAAGCGCTCAATGGCAGAGAGAACTCCCCGCGGGTTCGAGCGTTGATCCTCTTAGGAGAGTAATGGGACGGCTACCAAAGAAAAAGAGCACAGCTAAAAAGAAAAAGAAGCAGAACCGGGGACCGGTTGCGTCAGAAGCGACAGCTTCCGGTGCTGCGGTAGCGGCCGCACCAAAAGTAGCCACCGCTCAAAAGGACATTAAAAAGAAACGGCCGGCGGCACCGCCAAGAAAATCCGGTGCCGCACCCAAAGCCGCCTCCGGGGAACCGAACGTTCTGAAAAAATCGATCCAGTTTCTCCGTGAAGTAAAGGTCGAACTGAAAAAGGTAACCTGGCCGTCCAGAAAGCAGACGATCGGATCCACTCTAGTGGTGATCATTCTGGTGATGATCATCAGCGCATTCTTAGGCTTGGTGGATATGGGTCTCTCCAGTCTGGTCCGTGTGGTGCTTCAGTGATGAGGAGACCTTAACAGTGGCACTGAAATGGTATATCGTCCATGTCTATTCCGGGTACGAAGGCAAGGTCAAAGCCGCCTTGGAAGAACGCATTTCTTCGGCCCCCCATCCGGAGAAATTCGGAGAGGTGGTGGTGCCCACCGAACAGGTGGTCGAACTTGTAAAAGGTAAGCGGAAGACGTCGTCGAGAAAATTCTATCCGGGCTATATCCTGGTCCGTATGGAGTTGGACGATGAAACCTGGCACATCGTTAACGATACCGCTAAAGTCACCGGATTTCTGGGTGGACGTGAAAAACCCACGCCATTGCTGGACAAGGAAGCCGACGAAATCCTGAGCCGAATGGAAGCGGGCAAGCTCAAGCCCCAGCCGAAGTATTTGTTCGAAGCCGGAGATGAAGTCCGGGTAATCGATGGCCCGTTTACCAATTTCAACGGGACCGTCGAGGAGGTCAATCCGGAAAAAGGAAAAATAAAAGTACTGGTCAGCATTTTTGGTCGGTCGACACCGGTCGAACTGGAATTCGTTCAGGTGAGCAAGCTTTAGTCGAAACGGTTTATCACCACTGGGCCGCATGAAATTCACTCACGTGGCATCTCCTGCCGGAACGGTGCATTAATCTATAGTCGGGAGTCGAAGAGAAAAGATGGCAAAAAAAGTAATTGCTCAAATCAAACTACAGGTTGAAGCCGGAAAGGCGAATCCATCTCCACCCATCGGGCCGGCCCTGGGTCAGCATGGCGTCAACATTATGGATTTTTGTAAAGCCTTTAACGCCCGGACGAGCAACGATGAGGGCATGATCATACCGGTGGTGATCACCGTTTTCCAGGATCGGACGTTTACCTTTATCACCAAAACACCACCGGCGGCGGTACTGCTTAAAAAGCAGGCAAAGATTGCCAAGGGGGCGGGCGATCCCAAGCGTGACCGGGTCGGACAAGTCACCCGCCAGCAGGTCGAGGAGATTGCCAAAATCAAAATGGTGGATCTGAACACCACGGACCTTGATGCCGCCTGTAAAATTATCGAAGGAACGGCAAGGAGCATGGGCATCGAAGTCGTATAGGATGCCTATTGCAGCGGCTCGAGACGACACAGCCGCATGTACGGTTCAATACTATCAAGGAGCGAGAGAGACAAAATGCCAACACGGGGTAAAAAATACCGGGACGCCATGAAAAACGTGGATCGTCAAAGGCGACACAGCTTCCAGGAGGCCGTCCAGACGGCCATTGAAGCGTCGTTTGCGAAATTTGATGAAACCGTCGATGTCGCGGTCAAGCTCGGTGTCGATCCACGGCACGCCGACCAAATGGTCCGAGGTACCGTTGTTCTTCCCAACGGCACCGGAAAAGATGTGAAAGTGCTGGTGTTTGCAAAGGGTGAGAAGGAGAAAGAAGCCACAGACGCGGGTGCCGATTTCGTCGGAAATGACGATTTGATCGATAAAATCAAAGGCGGGTGGTTCGGCATTGACAAGGCCGTGGCCACGCCCGACATGATGGGGTCGGTGGGGAAGATTGGACGGCTTCTCGGACCCAGAGGGCTGATGCCCAATGCCAAGACCGGTACCGTGACCTTTGAAGTGGCCAAGGCGGTGGAGGAATTAAAGGCTGGAAAAATCGACTTTCGGGTCGAAAAAGCCGGCATTGTCCATGCTCCCATGGGCAAGGTCTCTTTCGGTACCGATAAGATCGTTCAAAACATTAAAGCGTTTTTGGACACGATCATGCGTCTGAAGCCCGCCTCCAGCAAAGGTGCTTATGTGAAGGGCATCGCTGTTTCAACGACCATGGGCCCCGGAGTCAAAATTGACACGGCCCACGTAAAGGATTTGCTGAGTTAGTTATTGGCGAGTCGCCGGTGGTCTGTCCGCCAAATCCATGGGGCAGAACGGCACGGCGGCTGGTTCAATTCATAAACCAACCCTTAAATATTCAATACTGTCAAAGACCGTAGGTACATATTCGTTGGATAGGATGGAATGTGTCTAATCGGCATGGCCGGCCTACCGAGACAGTGCGAACAATTCCAAGCGAGCGTGCTCGATAGAAAATGGAGTCCCCTTGGGGAGGCCGTTTTCCAAGAATTGATGTTCAGCACATACCTCCGGTTTTTTACAGTCACAGAAAGGAGGTGACTAAACTTTGAAGCGAGACGTCAAACAACGCATTGTCGAAGAACTCCATGACAAGTTCACCCGTTCCAAGGTGCTGATTCTCACCGACTACAAGGGACTGAACGTCGAGGACATGAATGCTCTGCGTTCGAAGCTTCGGGAATCGGAAATCGAGTACAAAGTGGTGAAAAACACGTTGCTGAGACGGGCCGCCGAGGGCACGGATGCCGAGCAGATCGTGGACAGTTTCAAGGGCCCGAGTGCCGTTGCGCTGAGTTACGAGGATCCGGTAGCGCCGGCAAAAGTGCTCACTGATTTTGCCAAAGCCAACGACAAGCTCGAGATCAAAATCGGCGCCATGGAAGGCAAGACGCTGGATGCAGCAGACATCAAATCGTTATCCCAACTGCCGTCACGGGAGGTACTTCTCTCCCAGCTGCTCTCGGTCATGGTGGCGGTGCCGACCAGCTTCGTCACGGCACTCAGCGGCGTTCCAAGGAATTTACTCAACGTGCTACAGGCGATCAAGGACCAGAAAGAGGCGGCTTGATCGGAGTCCTCAGGCACGGACTGCCGGCGCCTTCAATGGGCCTGTGCAGATGAACCAATTTACATAACTGGAGGTAGATAACCAATGGCTGACATCAATAAAGAAGACGTTATTGAGTTTGTTTCAAATATGACCGTTTTGGAGCTTTCCGAACTGGTCAAGGAGATGGAAGATAAATTCGGTGTATCCGCAGCCGCTCCGGTGGCTGTCGCCGCAGCCATGCCTTGCGCGGACGCTGGCGCAGATGCCGCAGAAGAAAAGACGGAGTTCGATGTCGTCCTGACGGCTGCCGGAGACAAGAAGATTCAGGTCATCAAGAAAGTGCGGGCGATTACCGGTCTGGGATTGAAAGACGCAAAAGCCCTTGTGGATGACGCGCCCAAGCCGGTGAAAGAGGGTATTGCCAAAGATGAAGCTGAAAAAGTCAAAGAACAACTTGAAGGAGCCGGCGCCCAGGTTGAGCTGAAGTAGCCTGCGGCACGATTTCATCTACCGGCAACCATCGGTTTGACAAAGGAAGGGGCCGGGCCGGCCAGTGCGGTTTCGGCTCGGACTTTCCTTTGGAGACCCAACCTGAAAAAGACGAACAAGGGGAGAAGCCATGGCTGGCAGGCTTTCGGCAACACGGCGGCAGAGAAAGAATTTTGGGAAGATCAAACAGATCGTTGAAATTCCGGATTTGATCGGAATGCAGCGAGAATCCTATCGTCGGTTTTTACAAATCGACGTACCTCCCGAGAAGCGGGAAGATGTCGGCCTTCAGGCCGTTTTCAAGTCGGTGTTTCCCATCAAAGACTTCACCGGCAGCGCCTCCCTGGAGTTTGTCTCCTATAGCTTCGGAGAGGTCAAACACTCGGTGGATGAATGTATCCATCGGGGAATGACCTACGAGCTACCGGTGCGTACCACCGTTCGATTGGTGGTTTACGACGTGGACAAGGAAAGCGGCACGTCGACCATTCGGGATATCAAGGAGCAGGAGATCTGTTTCGGTACCATACCCCTGATGACCGACAAAGGCAACTTCATTATCAACGGCACCGAACGGGTCGTTGTCAGTCAGTTACACCGATCCTCGGGGGTGTTTTTCGATCACGACAAGGGTAGAACCCACTCCACCGGAAAGGTAATCTACACCTCCCGGATCATCCCGGTACGGGGCTCCTGGATTGATATGGAGATTGATCCCAAAGACATAGTCTACATCCGCATCGACCGGCGGCGAAAATTTCCGGTGACGCTCCTGTTCAAAGCGTTTGGGTACTCCACGGAAGATTTGCTGACCTATTTTTACAAGACCGTGAAAATCACGACCCGGGGCAAGCGCGTGTTCCGGGAGTTGGTTCCGGAGTTTCTCAAAGGCCAGCGCGCCAGCCGCGACGTAAAGCATCCGGACACCGGAGATGTCGTCGTTAAAAAAGGTAGGATGTTTACCCAGCGGGCGCTTCGCCAGCTCTCGGCGGCCAAGGTGGACATGATCCCCATTGCGCCGGACGATCTGGTCGGGTCGGCATTTGCCTATACCATCACCGATCCTAAAACCGGTGACGTCCTTGTGCACGCGAACGAGACCGTCGATGAAGAGACGCTGGCCACATTGACCGCTGCCGGAGTGCGTGAGTTCGAATTGCTGTATATCGATCCCGTGGTGGGGAGTGACTCCATCCGGAAGACCCTGCTGCTGGACAAAGTCGAAACCAAGGAAGAAGCCCTGGTGGAGATCTACCGGCGGTTGCGCCCCGGCAACCCGGCGACGCCGGAAGTGGCCCAGGATTTTATCGATCATCTGTTCTTCAAATCCTCCTATTACGATCTGTCCGGCGTCGGGCGCATGAAAATCAATCTGCGGCTCGGCATCGACACGCCGATTACGCTGCGTACCCTTCGAAAAGAAGATATTCTTCTGACCGCTAAAACACTGGTTCGACTGCGGGATACCCAGGGGATGGTGGACGATATCGACCACCTGGGCAACCGCCGGGTGCGCGCCGTCGGCGAGCTTTTGGAGAACCAGTACCGGATCGGACTGGTCCGGATGGAACGGGCTATCAAAGAGCGGATGAGCCTGCAGGAGGTCGATGCGCTGATGCCCCATGACCTGGTCAATCCGAAACCCGTATCCGCCGTGGTCAAGGAGTTTTTCGGCACCAGCCAGCTCAGTCAGTTCATGGATCAAACCAATCCCTTGTCGGAAACCACCCACAAGCGGCGTCTCAGCGCCCTGGGGCCCGGCGGCCTGACCCGGGAGCGGGCCGGATTTGAAGTTCGCGATGTGCACCCGTCCCACTATGGAAGAATTTGTCCCATCGAGACACCGGAGGGGCCCAATATCGGCCTGATCGTGTCTTTGAGCACCTACGCGCGGGTGAACGACTACGGATTCATCGAGACCCCCTATCGGGTGGTGGAAAACGCCACCGTCAGCTCGGATGTCAAGTTTCTATCCGCATTCGAGGAAAAAGATCACCCCATTGCTCAGGCCAACGCACCCATCGATGATCAAAACGAGTACGTGAATCCCATGGTCACGTCCCGTGTGGAAGGTGAATTCATGATGGTGAAACGGGACGATATCGAGCTTATGGACATATCTCCCAATCAGTTGGTGAGTGTTTCGGCATCCCTGATTCCGTTTCTGGAAAATGATGATGCCAACCGGGCGTTGATGGGATCAAACATGCAGCGTCAGGCGGTTCCTCTCATCGCATCCGAAGCGCCTCTGGTGGGGACCGGCATCGAGGGGGTCGTTGCCAAGGATTCCGGGGTGACCATCGTTGCCCATCGGGATGCCACCGTTGTGGATGTGGATGCGTCAAGGATCGCGCTTTCCCATGAATCCGAAGACGGACATTTTGACAAGCCGGTGACGATCTATAACCTGTCCAAGTTCATCCGTTCCAACCAAAACACGTGCTTCAATCACCGACCCATTGTCAAAAAGGGCCAGACGGTCCGGGCGGGTGAAATCATTGCCGACGGGCCCGCCACAGAGCAGGGGGAACTGGCCTTGGGCAAGAATGTGACGGTGGCCTTCATGCCGTGGGGCGGGTATAACTTCGAAGATTCCATCCTCGTTAGTGAACGTCTCGTACGCGACGGCGTCTACACATCGGTGCATATCGAAGAGTTCGAGATTATCGCCCGGGATACCAAGCTCGGGAAGGAAGAGATCACCCGTGACATTCCCAATGTCGGAGAAGAGGCGCTAAAGAATCTGGACGAAAGCGGCATTATTCGGCTGGGAGCCGAAGTGACACCTGGGGATATCCTGGTCGGGAAAATTACGCCAAAGGGAGAGACCCAGCTTTCTCCGGAAGAGAAACTGCTGCGAGCCATATTCGGTGAAAAAGCAGGAGATGTGAAGGACACCTCCCTGCGGGTACCGCCTGGCGTCGAAGGGATTGTGATCGATGCGAAGGTCTTCTCCCGAAGGGGCGTGGCCAAAGACGACCGCACCAGTGAGATTGAAAATGAAGAGATTGCGGCCCTGGCAAAAGACCGGGACGACGAACTGAAGATTACCGAAGAAATTGTAAGACGTCAGCTGGAAAAGCTGTTGACCGGAAAGAAGCCGAGCCAGAATCTGAAAAAAGGAAAAAAAGTTCTGATTGCCAAAGGCGCCAAAATAGACGGCAGGCTGTTGGACGATATCCCGGTAGCCCATTTAGAGGGTGTTATCTTCCAGGATTCGAAGTTGACCGAAGAGGTCCACGAAATCCTGGAACGATATCGGGATCAGTGTGAGCTCTGCCGAATCGCCTTCGAGCAGCAGGCCAGTCGATACGAAAAGGGCGACGATCTTCCTCCGGGCGTAATCAAGATGGTCAAGGTCTATGTCGCCATGAAGCGGAAGCTGTCCGTGGGCGATAAGATGGCAGGGCGTCATGGCAACAAAGGTGTTGTCTCCCGCATTCTGCCCCAAGAGGATATGCCCTACTTTGCCGACGGCCGTCCGGTGGACATGGTACTCAATCCCTTGGGCGTCCCCTCGCGAATGAACGTGGGGCAGATCCTTGAAATTCATCTGGGATTGGCTGCCAAGGGATTGGGCGAGCAGATCAGACGGCTCCTGGAAGAAAACAAAATCAAGGCCCTTCGGGAAAAGATTCACAATATATTTAGCGACCCGGTGATCCGGAAAGAAACCACCGGCATGAACGATGAGCAGCTGACGGAATTTGCCGGCTACTATCGAAAGGGTGTCCACATGGCCACACCGGTTTTCGACGGTGCAAAGGAGCCGGAGATCAAAGCGCTGCTGGAGGAAGCCGGTCTGAATACCACCGGCCAGATGGTGCTCTACGACGGCCGAACCGGTGAGCCCTTCAAAGAAAAGATTACCGTCGGCACCATGTATATGATGAAGCTGCATCATCTTGTGGACGACAAAATCCACGCAAGGTCCATCGGACCCTATTCGCTGGTGACCCAGCAACCTTTGGGCGGAAAAGCCCAATTCGGCGGCCAGCGGTTGGGAGAGATGGAGGTTTGGGCGATGGAAGCCTTTGGTGCCGCCCATGCCCTGCAAGAATTTTTGACCGTTAAATCCGACGACATGGCCGGAAGGACCCGGATGTATGAGAAAATCGTCAAGGGACAGAACGTTCTGGAACCGGGTCTGCCCGAGTCGTTCAAGGTGCTCATGAAAGAGCTGCAGGCGTTAGGCTTGGATATCCAGCTGCTGGAGGAAATCTCCTAAAGGCCCGGCAGGCTGGTTTTACCTATAAATTTTAGGCGCTCGGCAATGTTTGATCCATTGCTCGGCGCTTCAACCAAACGGGATGGGACAATGGAAACGTTATACGATTTCTTTGCCAAACCGACCGATCCAAAACAATACACCGGGGTTCGGCTTGCCCTGTCATCTCCCGAGCAGATTCGGGAATGGTCTCACGGCGAGATAAAAAAGCCGGAAACCATCAATTATCGTACGTTCAAGCCCGAGCGTGATGGACTGTTTTGTGCAAAGATCTTCGGTCCAACCAAAGATTACGAGTGCAACTGCGGAAAGTACAAACGCATGAAGCACCGCGGGGTGATTTGCGAAAAATGCGGTGTGGAGGTCATCCAGTCGAAAGTCCGACGCGAGCGCATGGCCCACATTGAATTGGCCACGCCGGTGTCCCACATCTGGTTCTTAAAATCGCTCCCCAGTAAAATCGGCAACCTTCTCGACCTGACACTGAAGAACATGGAGAAGGTGCTTTACTTTGACAGCTATATCGTTATCGATCCGAAAGAAACGGATCTGAGCCGATGCCAGCTCCTGACGGATGAAGCCTACATGGAAGCCCTTGAGATGTACGGCAATAAGTTCGAAGCCGGCATCGGGGCTGAAGCGGTCAAGGCGCTGCTGGAGAAAATCGATCTCGACGCCTTGTATAAAGAGCTCAAGGAAGAAGTCCGAAAAACCGGCTCCGATGCGAAGCGAAAGAAAATCGCCAAACGGCTGAAGATCGTGGATGCCTTCCGCAAAAGCGGAGTGGATCCGGCCTGGATGATTATGGATGTCATTCCGGTCCTGCCGCCGGATTTGCGTCCGCTGGTCCCGTTGGAGGGAGGGCGGTTTGCCACATCCGATTTGAACGATCTCTATCGACGGGTCATCAATCGAAACAATCGACTCAAACGACTCATCGACTTGAAAGCCCCTGAGATTATCGTCCGGAATGAAAAACGGATGCTCCAGGAATCCGTTGACGTGCTGTTTGACAACGGGCGTCACGGCCGGGTGATTACCGGCACCAACAAGCGGCCTCTGAAATCCCTGAGCGACACCCTCAAGGGGAAACAGGGCCGGTTCCGCCAGAACCTGTTGGGAAAGCGGGTCGATTACTCCGGCCGAACCGTGATCACCATCGGGCCGAGCCTGAGACTGCACCAGTGCGGTTTGCCCAAGAAAATGGCCCTGGAGCTGTTCAAACCGTTTATTTACTACCGTCTTGAGCAGAAAGGGCTGGTGTCAACGGTAAAAAGCGCCAAGAAAATGGTTGAGCGTGAAGTCCCGGAGGTGTGGGATACCCTGGATGAAGTGGTCAAGGAATATCCGGTCATGTTGAACCGGGCCCCCACCTTGCACCGTCTCGGCGTGCAGGCCTTCGAACCGCTTCTGATCGAAGGAAAAGCGATCCAGCTCCACCCGCTGGTCTGTACGGCCTTTAATGCGGACTTTGACGGCGACCAGATGGCGGTCCATGTGCCGCTGTCGGTGGAGTCCCAGATCGAGGCCCGGGCACTGATGCTCTCGAGCAATAACATTCTATCGCCGGCCAATGGGAGCCCGATTATCGTCCCGACCCAGGACATCGTGCTCGGGTGTTATTACATGACCCGAAGCGTGGCCGGCGCCAAGGGACATGGAATGGTGTTTTCCAGTCCGGATGAGGTTCGGGTCGCCTACGACGCCGGCGAAGTCGACCTCCACACACGTATTGTGGTGCGCATGGGCAATGAGCGGGTAGAGACCACCGTGGGCCGGATCCTGATGTGGGAAATCATCCCCAAAGAAAGCATCATGAAGCTGTGCCATATTCAATGCGGGGAAAAATCCGATGCCGAAGCGGCTTATGTAGAGCTGGCCGGCGGATCCGATTTCGTCGAAATGGTGCATAAATATTCCGTTGCCCCGGACAAAGAGTTCGACGGGCTCATCGGCTGGCTTCGGAAAGATGAGTTCACCCGTCTGTTCAGAACGGACGACGAGGACACCGAAGCGGTCTTTGGACAGGAGCCCGGGGCCACCAGCGATATCGTATCGATTGAGGACGCCCATCATGTCTTTCAGGTGGTCGAACGGCGACCGGAGATTCCGTTTCACCTGATCAACAAGGTCCAGGATAAAAAGTCTCTCCGCGACCTGGTCGATTACGCCTACCGGAATATCGGACCCAAGGCGACGGTCATTCTGTCCGACCGGCTCAAGGATCTCGGGTATGCCTATTCCACAACGGGCGGGTTATCCATATCCATCGATGCCATGATCATCCCGGAAGCCAAGTGGAACCTTCTGCAGGCGGCAGAGGGTCAGGTCCAAGAGATCCAACGGCAGTACACCGAAGGATTGATCACCCAGGGAGAAAAATACAATAAGGTCGTCGACATCTGGGCCAAAGCGACCGATGACGTGGCCAACGAGATGATGGAAGTCATGAAGATGGGACCGGTCTTTGCCAAAACGGGCGAACCGGTAACCGACGATGACGGCAAGCAGCTGATTGAGGAAAGTTTTAACCCTATATATATGATGGCCGACAGCGGTGCCCGGGGCAGCAAGGACCAAATGCGTCAGCTGGCCGGTATGCGAGGTCTGATGGCCAAACCTTCCGGTGAGATCATTGAAACGCCGATTCAAGCCAACTTCCGGGAGGGACTATCGGTACTGCAATACTTTATCTCGACCCACGGTGCCCGCAAGGGACTGGCGGACACCGCCCTCAAGACCGCCAATTCAGGATATCTGACCCGACGCTTGGCGGACGTGGCGCAGGATTGTGTGATCACCGAGCCGAACTGCGGCACGACCCTCGGGGTTGAGGTCGAGGCACTGACCGAAGGCGGCGAGGTGATTCAACGCCTGGGTGAACGGATCCTCGGACGGGTGGCCGCCGAGGAGATTCTGGACCCGTTTACCGACGAAGTGCTGGTAGAGGCCGGCGAAGATATCGACGAGGCCGCGGCCGAGTTGATTGAGAATGCCGGGGCAACCCGAGCCATGATCCGCTCCGTGCTGACGTGCAAAAGCCGGTACGGCGTCTGCGCGAAATGTTACGGCCGGGACCTGGCACATGGCCAACCGGTGGAAATCGGTCAGGCCGTCGGCATCTTGGCGGCCCAGTCCATCGGCGAGCCGGGCACCCAGCTGACCATGCGTACCTTTCACATCGGCGGCACCGCCAGCCGACGTGTCGAGCAGGCCGATATTCGGGCCCGGGTTGACGGCACCATCAAGTATATAGATCTCAATGTGGTCGAAGTTCAGAAAAACGAGCTTGTGGTCATGAACCGTCGGGGGGGTGAATTCGCCATCATGGGTCAGACCGGCCGTGAACGGGAGCGTTACCCGGTCATCTATGGTGCCCATTTGCTGGCCAAAGACGGCGATGAGGTGAAAGCGGGGGATCTGCTGGCCGTATGGGATCCGTTTACCACGCCGATCATCGCGGAGGTCGGCGGGACCGTCAAATTCGGAGATATCACCGCGGGCAAAACCATGCAGGAAAAAGTGGACTCGGTCACCGGAAAGTCCAGCCGAACCATTATCGAGTCCAAGAGCGCGGACGTCCGGCCCCGGGTGTCCATCAAGGATCCAGACGGTAAAACGCTCAAGCTGCCGACATCTTCGGGCCAGGCCCGCTATGTCCTGCCGGTGGATGCGGTCATCATGGTGGAAGAAGGCGATGGGATTAACGCGGGCGACATTCTGGCCAAGCTTCCCCGGGCCACCACCAAAACCAAGGATATCACCGGCGGTTTGCCCCGGGTCGCCGAACTGTTCGAAGTTCGAAAGCCCAAAGAGGCGGCCGTACTCAGCGAGATCGACGGGTACGTCAGCATCTCCAAAGGGACCAAGAAGGGCAAACAGAAAATCACCATCACCCCGGTGGACGTGGGCGAGAAAAAGGATTACCTGATTCCCCGGGGCAAACATATCAATGTTTACGAAGGGGATTATGTGCGCGCCGGCGAGGAGCTGGTGGGTGGAGCAGCCATCCCCCAGGATATCCTCAACATCAAGGGCGAAGTCGCCCTGGCCCGTTATCTCACCGATGAGGTGCAGGAGGTGTACCGACTGCAGGGTGTGCGCATTAACGATAAACACATCGAAGTGATCGTTCGCCAGATGATGCGGCGGGTCAAAGTCCTGGATGTGGGCGATACCGATCTGATTTTGGAAGAACAGGTCGACCGCGCCGTGTTTGAGGAGGTCAATCAGGAGGTGATCGCCGAAGGCGGTAAGCCGGCAGTGGCCGAACCGCTGATCTTGGGAATTACCAAGGCCTCGTTGAGTACCGACAGTTTTATCTCCGCAGCCTCCTTCCAGGAGACCACCAAGGTCCTGACCGATGCCAGTATCGCCGGATCGGTGGACCATCTGCGGGGGCTCAAGGAGAATGTCATCATGGGTCGATTGATCCCTGCCGGAACCGGCCGCTCGGAGTATCGGGGGCTTGAGGTCGACGTGGGATAGACCCAAACGGACCCGGGTAACGGAAAGCGAAAGGAATGGCCGGAAAAGCCGATAAATAGCTTGACAACCCAATTTTTTATATTTACAAAAGCCCTTTTGCAAACTTCTGATTAATCGAGATAACTGGAGCAAAGAGGAAACCATGCCGACGATCAATCAGCTCGTCCGTAAAGGAAGACGACGAGTCATCAAAAAAACGAACACACCGGCCCTGAAAGGCGCTCCGCAGAAGCGGGGAGTTTGTACCCGGGTGTATACATCGACGCCCAAGAAACCTAATTCGGCGCTTCGAAAAGTGGCGCGTGTCCGGCTGACCACCGGCATTGAGGTTACCGCCTATATCCCCGGTATCGGCCATAACCTTCAGGAACACTCGGTCGTGCTGGTTCGCGGAGGCCGTGTCAAGGACTTGCCGGGCGTCCGTTACCATATTGTCCGCGGTACCTTGGATACACTGGGTGTGGAGGCTCGACGGCAAGGCCGCTCCAAATACGGCGCGAAGAAGCCGAAGTAGTCTTGTAAACGGCAAGATGCAAAACGCCAGATGGTGTTTCATGCATCTTGTACCTGATGAGAAGAAAAACGAACGGATGGTGTAGGCAATGCCAAGAAGAAGAGAAGTCCCCCAGCGAGATGTCATGCCCGATTCGCGCCACAGCAGCAAGCTGGTGTCCAAATTCATTAACGCAATCATGCGGGACGGAAAAAAGAGCACCGCAGAAACGGTGATTTACGGCGCTTTCGACATTATCGAAGACAGGACCAAAGAAGCTCCACTGAAGGTGTTCGAAAAGGCCGTAGAGAATGTGCGGCCGTTGATTGAAGTGAAGTCCCGCCGGGTTGGAGGGTCAACCTATCAGGTGCCGACGGAGATACGGCCATCACGACGCACGGCCCTGGGGATCCGATGGTTGATTTCCTATGCACGAAGCCGTTCGGAAAAGGGTATGGCGAAAAAGCTGGCCGCGGAATTGATGGATGCCGCCAATCACCGCGGCGCAGCGATTAAGAAGAAGGAAGACACGCACCGGATGGCGGAGGCCAACAAAGCGTTTGCCCATTACCGCTGGTAGCTATCTGCGATATGATGTTGCAACTCCACCGCCGCCCGGTCCGTGGCGGCATCCTGCAACAAAAACCGAGTCAACAACAGCAGCCCTATAAAAGGGGAGGGTGAGACAATGGCGAAGGAGAAGTTTCAGCGCACCAAGCCGCACGTGAACGTAGGGACGATCGGTCACATTGACCATGGCAAGACGACACTGACGGCGGCGATCACCAAGCACATGGGTCTGAAGGGTATGGCCGATTTTGTGCCGTTTGATCAGATTGACAAGGCCCCTGAGGAGAAAGCCCGGGGGATCACGATTGCCACGGCCCACGTGGAGTACGAGACCGACAATCGTCATTATGCCCATGTGGACTGTCCGGGGCATGCCGACTACATCAAGAACATGATCACCGGAGCCGCTCAGATGGACGGAGCGATTTTGGTGGTGGGTGCCGATGACGGTCCGATGCCCCAGACCCGTGAGCACATTTTGCTGGCGCGTCAGGTGGGAGTGCCTCGGATCGTGGTGTTTTTAAACAAGACGGACATGGTCGACGACGAGGAGCTGATCGAACTGGTGGAGCTGGAGCTTCGGGAGCTTTTGGACAAGTATGAGTTTCCCGGCGACGACACGCCGATCATCCGGGGCAGTGCGTTGAAAGCGCTGGAGGACGACAATCCGGACAGCGATGAGGCCAAGCCGGTATTTGAGTTGATGGAAGCCATTGACGCCTATATACCCGAGCCCGAGCGAGACATCGACAAGCCGTTTTTGATGCCCATCGAGGATGTGTTCAGCATCTCCGGTCGTGGCACAGTGGTCACGGGCCGGGTGGAGCGTGGCAAGATTCTGGTGGGCGACGAGATTGAGATCGTCGGGATTCGGCCGACCACCAAGACGGTGTGCACGGGAGTTGAGATGTTCCGCAAGCTTCTGGACGAGGGTCAGGCCGGCGACAACATTGGGGTGTTGCTGCGTGGGACCAAGCGGGAGGATGTGGAGCGGGGCCAGGTACTGGCGGTGCCCGGTTCGATTACGCCGCACACCAAGTTCAAGGCCGAGGTGTACGTGTTGAGCAAGGAAGAGGGCGGGCGGCACACGCCGTTTTTCAGCGGATATCGTCCCCAGTTTTATTTTCGGACCACCGATGTCACCGGGGTATTGACGTTGCCCGAGGGTGTGGAGATGGTGATGCCCGGCGACAATGTAACGATATCTGCAGAGTTGATCACGCCGATCGCCATGGAGAAGGAATTGCGGTTTGCCGTCCGTGAGGGCGGTCGCACCGTTGGTGCCGGCGTGGTGGCCGAAATCATCGAATAGCG
>Ga0056120_1000127_pt1 | contig 14925 bp, 11 predicted proteins | sample WorMettaBAHAMAS2_FD_71121 | JGI IMG/M metagenome (GOLD analysis project Ga0056120, IMG submission 71121) | Marine gutless worms symbiont microbial communities from Max Planck institute for Marine Microbiology, Germany - Olavius tantulus BAHAMAS.2 ...
CGCGCTTTCCATGGCATAGTCGTTCTCCCAAGTGTAAACGATATGCCTGATGGTAGTGTTACCCATGTCTCCGAACAACTGTTACCTATCTCCCCAGTCTATACAATGGGGGAGGCACGGCGGGGGTGTCAGAAGGGCCGATTTCCAAATCCTAAGCCTAGTTACGACATCCGAATCGCTTTCTGAATGTTTGGGGCACAACGACAGAATAGATCTTCTATAGATAATCGAGGACAGCCTCCCAAAACGCCGCTGTACCGGAGACCGGTTTTCTGGCTGCTGGTTGGGTATGGCATTCTTTTGCTGGCCTCGCACCTGTATCGGATGTCTTTGCCGGACCCGCCACCGGGGATGCCGGATCAGCATTCGATGACCATCCCCACAACCCGTGAACCAAGGTTGTCATCAGCTCCAGTCACCATTCGATACCTGGATACAAACCCTACCGCTCCGAACACGTCGCCTGTTGTAATCTTTATTCACGGCAGCCCCATGGCGGCCAGTCACGTCTTTACCGATCTGATTCAGAAATTGCCGAAGACATGGCGTGTTCTGGCGCCGGACCTGCCGGGTCTTGGCACCTCCACGCAGCATATTCCAGATTACAGCATAAAAGCACATTCGGCTTATCTTCTGCTGTTTATGGACACGCTTGGAATTTCACAGGCGCACCTGGTGGGTTATAGCATGGGCGGGGGTGTGGCCATCCATCTGGCCGCCGAAGCCCCGGAACGGGTGGCTTCTCTGAGCCTGATTTCTTCCATTGGCGTGCAGGAGCTGGAGCTGCTGGGGGATTACCACCTGAATCGAGCCCTCCACGGGACTCAACTGGCCATGTTGTGGTTGCTTCAGGAAGGGACACCTCACTTCGGCTGGCTGGATCAATTCCCCCTCAATACGAACTACGCGCGTAATTTCTACGAAACGGACCAGCGCCCGTTGCGCGAACTGTTGCGGCAAGTGACACAGCCAACCCTGATATGGCACGGGGCTTCCGATACCCTGATACCGGCGGTGGCCGCCAGGGAGCATTATCGACTGGTTCCACAAAGTGAGCTCCGTCTATTGGACGGCGGACACCTGCTGGTGTTTGAGCAACCGGATCTCGTTACAGCGCACGTATCCGAGTTTATCTCTCGCGTGGAAGCCGGAAAGGGCGTCACCCGGGCGGTGGCAACGCCGGATAGGGTCGATGCCGCCAGTGAGTTGATGCCGACGGTGATGCTGACACCCGCGGAAGGCCCTTTGCTGATCATGTACATGGTGCTCATTGCCCTGGCCACACTAATCAGCGAGGATCTGGCCTGTATCGGCGCTGGAATGATGGCGGCGCGAGGCATCATTGGATTTGTGCCTGCAGCCGCCGCCGCATTTATCGGAATCGTGATCGGAGATATTCTGCTTTTTCTGGCTGGCAGATTCATCGGCCGGCCTGCCCTTGGAAAGGCGCCACTCAAATGGCTGCTGACGACTGAAGACATCGAGCGATCATCCGAGTGGTTCCGTGCCCGTGGGCCGGCCATTATTTTAATCAGTCGGTTCTTGCCTGGCAGCCGAATGCCCACGTATTTTACTGCCGGAATGCTGGGGACCAGCCTCTTAACCTTTACCGTCTATTTCGCGTTTGCCGCGCTCTTATGGACTCCCGCTCTGGTGGGGTTGTCCACAGTGGTTGGGAGCCGCATCCTTTCTTATTACCCGGTGTTCGAGCAGTATGCGATCTGGGTGGTTCTTGCCACTGTGTTCTTCCTATGGCTGGGTGTCCGAATCCTGGTTCCGTTATCCAGTTTCCGCGGAAGGCGGTTGTTGCTATCCAGATTCCGGCGATTGACGCGCTGGGAGTTCTGGCCGGTGCAGGTGTTTTATATTCCTATAGTTGGGTACATTCTGTTTTTGGGACTCCGGCACCGAAATTTTACAGTGTTCACAGCGGCCAATCCCGGGATGCCGGCCGGAGGGATCATCGGGGAATCCAAATCGGATATCCTGAATAACCTTGGATCTTCCGAGTGTGTGGCATCGTTTATCCTGATCGATCAGGCGATACCAAAGGAACAGCAGGTGGACAGAATCCAGGTGTTTATGGCAAACAGGCACCTTGAATTTCCGATCATTCTGAAGCCCGATGTGGGTCAGCGTGGACAAGGGGTGACGGTGGCCCGAGACATGGACCAGGTCCACCGCTATCTTGAAGAAGCAGTAGAAGACACCATCGTTCAGGAGTACATTGAGGGGCGGGAATCTGGGGTCTTTTACTACCGCTATCCGGGACAGGATCAAGGTGCCATCTTTTCGATCACCGACAAGCGGCGTCTGTTTCTGACCGGTGACGGGAAGCACACTCTGGAGGAGCTGATATTGATGGACGACAGGGCCGTCTGTCTGGCTCCGCTTCACTTCCGTGTGCATCGACGCCAGCTGTTCGACGTTCCAAGCGCCGGAGAGGAGATTGAGCTGGTGGAAGTGGGAACACACGCTCGGGGCGCTTTATTTCTTGATGGCAGCGCGCTGATCACCCCCGAAATGACGACGGCCTTTGACAGCATCAGTCGTCAGTTCAACGGCTTTTACTTCGGACGGTACGATGTACGGGTGACTTCGGTGGAAGATTTCCATCAGGGAAAGAACATCAAGGTATTGGAACTGAACGGTGTCACCTCCGAAGCCACCCATGTCTATGACCCGGATAACCGTCTGTTTCAGGGCTGGCGGGATTTGATGCGTCAGTGGAAGATTGCTTTTGAGATCGGAGCGGCCAACGCAAAGAGGGGTGTTCGGCCGATTTCGGTGCGACGGTTTATGGAGATGGTGTTCTTTAAGAGGTACAATTGAAGCGCTAAAAGCTTAGCGGTTGGCCATCAAATAATTTAGGTGCCGGGTGTCGAGTGTCAGGTGTCGGGTGTCAGGTGTCAGGAATGAGTGGTATCTGATACCTGACAACCGACAACCTGCCTGTGGGTTCGTAGCCCAAGTCCGAAGCCCCAACACATGAAGCCCTTGTATCTCATCCTCCCAGTATCTATCCCTCCTCAGGCGGGCAAGCACCCAGTATCCTTTTTATCGTTCAGGTCTTTTCCACTCCTTTTTCCACTTTTCGGGTCTATTCCTTTATGCATCGAAAAACTAAATTCATACTACCCGTATTCCATGATCCGGAATAATTCACAGAATACTAAATTGGACGCTTGCTATGGCGGCACTATCGGATTGGGATAGCTTCAACCTGGAAACACCGGCCACATATCGCATCCGTGTACAAGGTCATCTTGATAAGACCTGGTCCGATCGTTTGGGCGGAATGTCCATTACCCCAGGTACCACAAGGGATAATCAGTCGGTAACCATCCTGGTGGGCCACCTGATCGACCAGGCTGCACTATCAGGGGTACTCAACGCACTTTACGATATGCATTTTCCCCTGCTTTCAGTGGAAAACCTGGACGAAGGTTAAGACACTGCAAGGATGACACCATCACCTTCCCGCGTCTCAGGAAAGGATCGGAATAGTACCAGGTGACCATACTCAATTCACACATACCTGACACGAATTTCGAGGACCAAATTCTTCAGCAAGTCTCACGGTCATTTGCCCTGACCATTCCGCAGCTCCCGCCGGGATTGCGACATCAGGTCGCAAACGCCTACCTGCTGTGCCGAATTGTCGACACGATAGAAGATGATGCCGGATTGTCGCTGTCGCTGAAGCGTGCATATATGGATCGGTTTCTGGGTGTGGTTACCGCCCGGGAGTCTGTGCAACAATTTTCAGACGACCTGATAGGATTGCTATCGGCAGACACCCCAGAGGGAGAGAAGGAACTAATACGCAATGTGCCCCGGGTTGTGGAGACGCTGTTCAGTTTTAAGCCGCAACAGCAGACCGCAATTCGCCGATGCCTGGAAACTATGGGTGGCGGTATGCTGAAGTTTCAGGCACCGGTCGGTACCCGCGGTCTGGAGAGCATCAAGCGGATGAACGACTACTGTTACTATATTGCCGGTGTGGTCGGCGAAATGCTCACAGAGCTTTTCTGCGATTATTCAAGTGAAATCGCCAAACATCGAGAAGCACTCCTGCGATTGGCTGCATCTTTTGGACAGGGATTGCAGATGACCAACATCCTGAAAGATTTCTGGGAAGATCGTGCCCGGGGTGCGTGCTGGCTGCCGAGGGACTTATTTTCTGCTGCTGGATGTGACCTTGATGAGATGGAGTATGGATGCAACATGGCAGCTTTCTGTGATGGGCTCACGACGCTTGTTGGAATTACCAGGGGCCATCTTGAGAGCGCGTTAGCTTTTACCCTGTTGATTCCAAAACAAGAGACCGGCATCCGAAAATTCTGCCTGTGGGCTATTGGCATGGCTTATTTTTACACTTCGGAAAATTGGTGGAAACCCTGACTATAGCAGCGGAACTCAGGTAAAGATTCACAGAAATACGACCCGAGCCATCATTCTGGTTTCCAATGTAACTCTCAAGAGTGACATGATGATTCAAATCCTGTTAAATATCTCGATCCGGAGTCTGCCGAATACCGATATTGACGCTGGCGTGTTATAAAATCGTTTCAGATCTGGAAGAAAGGAGAGATGCTGTGAAAAGAACGTTAGTTTTAACCGTCCTATTCATATTCTTCTCTATTAATGAGGTTCCTTGTGTTTTTTGCGGAAAACAAGGGCAAACCAGAAAAACCCTGGAAACGGTTTTCCATTAACCTTGGTGCGAATTTTGGCAGCAACAACAGCGATGTACGATTAGGCACAAAAGGCGCCACTGTGAGCGTAGACCTGGAGGAAATCCTGGGTTTAGAGACGACCACGACCTCATTCAAGGTAGACGGGTACTGGCGTTTTATGCCGCGCCGGAAACACCGCCTTGATTTTTCCTACTTTTCCACGCGACGCACTGGTGACAACGTTGTGAAGATTACAGACCCTATAGAGATTAACGATATCACAATTAATCCGAGCGCCCGGGTGAAATCGGACTTCAAATTCGAAACCATCCAAGTTGGGTACAGTTACTCGTTTTTCCAGGACGAGCGCTTGGACCTGGCTGTCGGTGTCGGGGCATACATCATGCCAATCAGTATTGATTTGGAAGTCACCGACAATCTCTCAGGAAACATATCGGAAACATCCGAATCCATCACTGCTCCGCTGCCGGTGTTTAACCTGCGCGCCGATGTAGCCATCACCCCGAAATGGTTCCTGCGCACCAAGGCACAGTTATTTTACCTCGAACTCGGTGATTTCAGGGGCGGCATCACCAACTCTCTCATAGCGGTTGAATACGTGCCTTTCAGGAACGTGGGATTCGGCCTCAATGTAGAAAGCATCCAGATCGCAGTCGAAGCCGAAGGCAGCGATTACCCGGGCATCGATTTTGTTGGCCGGTTCGATTATAATTACCTTGGATCGATGCTGTACATGAAATTCTATTTCGGAAAGTAGCGGGAGGGAAGCGGTGTTGCCCATGCTGCCAATTTCGAGACGTTGTGTTGGCCAACTTCACCAGCCGAAGTGCGGTTATCGGCTATTTATACGTAACAAAATGACAGTTGGCCGGTAAATGGTTGCGGGTCAATATGTCTCTGTTTTTCTATTAAAATGGAAAAAAGGAGGCAACCATGGCCCGCACCGACATCCCCTTGGCCACCCCCAACCATTTTGTTGGCAACCATCCATCCACCCCCTTCGTGGACAAGTTTTTTGTTAATATTAATTTTAAACAGTTATTTAATTTCTGGCCAACTTTAACGGGACGCCACTAATGTCGAGTCATTCCGAATATTTCATATAATCCTCCCAGATTAGTACTTTGTCATTCCCAAAAGGCGCTCCAATCCGATTGCCCCGACCAACTCCATCACCTCTTTGCCTTCCTCTCCATGGACCATCCCATGATGTACCTCCAACATTGATTTCTTACTTAACTTCCGATATTTACAATCGCAGCCACCGCAGGGCTTCAGATCGGCGTATAAGTGAGATTGAAAATTCAGGCGGCTTTTATTCATCTGCATGCACACCCAAGCCGAACGAGCTGCTAAGGTTCTGTATCTTCCCATGGCGAGAGACAATATACCCTTTCCTTTGCTCCGTACGAAACTGCACCGTCCACCGGTCGCCATGGACCACTTGCATCGAAAGCATCTCCTGGATCGGCTGAATTCCCGTATCGATCGGCCCTTGACTCTGGTTTCTGCACCGGCCGGCTATGGCAAGAGCACACTGGTCAGTTGCTGGCTGGAGGACGTCAACATACCCTGGGGCTGGGTGACCCTGGATTCAAGCGACAATGATTTACACCAGTTCCTCTCCTACCTTTTGGATGCGGTTGACTCCATTTTCCCTGCTATCGGGAAGGAAACGCGGGCATTCCTGGACGGCGTGGGCCTACCTGCATTGGAGGTTTTATCCCATACACTGATCAATGAACTGGATCATATTCAAGAGAAATTTGTGTTGGTCCTGGATGACTATCACACCATCAAAGACAAAAGGGTGCACGATATGGTGGCCGATATTATTCGGCATCCGCCACGACACCTGCATCTCGTTCTGGCAAGCCGGATCGATCCGCCGCTGCCGATCGCCACGCTACGGGCAGAGGCACGGATGACAGAGATTCGAATACAGGATTTGCGCTTTACGTTGGAAGATACAACCGAATTCTTGCAACAATTTACCGGGGCGCCGATCGAAATCTCTGAAGCAGAGTCATTGATGGAAATCACAGAAGGCTGGGTCACCGGTTTGCGACTGGCCGTCCTTTCGATGCGCCACGAAGATGATTTGCCGCGTATTCTGGGCAGCGTGCCGAGGGACAATCGTTATATCATGGATTACATTGTCGCCGAAGTACTTTCACAACTGCCTCAGGGAGTCGAGGACTATCTGCTGAAAATCAGCGTCCTCAAGCGGTTTTGCGCACCGCTTTGCGAGGTCCTTGACTCAATAAACGGGTCGGCTGATGCCCGAAAGATGTCTGGCCGTGAATTCATCCGATTCCTGAAGGAAACCAATCTGTTTGTCATCCCCCTCGATAATGATCATCGGTGGTTTAGATTCCATCACCTATTCCAGGATCTCTTGAACCGTCGTCTAAAACGACGGTTTAGCCTTGATGACATCGATTTGCTTCACAAAAGCGCAGGTACATGGTTCTCTGGTAAAGGGCTCATCGAGGAGGCACTCCATCACTTCCTTGCTTGTGGTGATACACAGGGTGCCATCCGACTGATCGACCTACACCGTCACGATCTAATGAATTCAGAGCAGTGGCACAGGCTGGAACGCTTGCTGGGCGTGTTGCCTCTCGATAGTGCAGAAAAGGCCCCGGAGATTCTGATATTAAAAGCATGGCTCTCTGATTTAGACTTTCGGATAGAAAAACTAAGAACATATGTGAGCCAGGCCGCACTTCTTATGGCCGAGGCGCCACCCAAAGCCTCCCCATCATGGACTAGCCTGCGAGCCGAGCTCGATGTCTGCAACGCGCTTTTACATTATTTAGATGGAGATGCTGAGCAGACGATCAAACACGCGCAACAAGCCCTCACGGGTTTTGTACTCCAGGCGCATAGCGCACGGGGCTGGGCCCAATGCCTTTTAGCCGGAGGGTATCAGATGGCCGGACAATTAGAGAAAGCATACACAATCGTTCGTAGCGCGCTGCAGGAGGAAGCACCCGAAACCGCGACTTATCATTCACGGCTTCTGTCCACCCTTTGCTTTGTCCACTGGATTGCGGCAGACTTGACCGGCCTTCACCAAGGGGCCCGGCAGCTGATAAAACTCGGTCAGAAAAGCAATCTGTCTCAATCCATTGAATTCGGGCACTATTTCTTAGGCATTTTTCATTACCTCAGAAACCAACTGGCAGAAGCGGAGTCACATTTACATCTGGTGGTTCAAGATCGGCATAAGGCAGAAATGGTAAATTACAGCCATAGCACGTTTGCCCTGGCGTTATGCAATGAATCACTAGGTCGTTCCGAAGTGGCTGCCGATATTGTTGAGAACCTCATTGAGTTTGCCATGGAATCACGTCGGGGTGAGCTGCTGGTCCTCTGCCAGGCATTCCATGTAGAGCTGGCACTACGGCAGGAGAATATTTCTAAAGCTGAAAAGTGGGCCCGGAATTATGATCCCTATCCGTTCCAGTCCGGCCATCGATTCTACTTGCCCCAGCTGACCCTGGTCAAAGTCCATCTGGCACGTAATACAAAAAAGAGTCGGCGGCAGGCGGCCGACCTGCTTTTCCGGCTGCATGATCACTATAGCTCCATAAACAACACACGCTTCTTAATCGAAATACTGGCGCTTCAGGCGTTGCTGCATGATACCTTTGGTGAAGAAGCGCTTACTTTTGAGAAGCTGATGGAAGCACTCAGACTGGCAAGCCCTGATAAATGCATTCGGCCGTTCCTGGATGCAGGTCTGCCCATGGCGGATCTTCTGAAGCGCTTAGCGGAAACAGACCTCTCAATACCGTATGTCGGAATTCTTTTAAAATCTTTCCGAAGCGAAGCAGTCAGCACGTCGGAGCTCTATTCATCCTCGATACCAACCCCATCCGGTGTGCCGTTGGCAGATTCCCTTTCCAAACGCGAAATGGAAGTCACAACCCTTTTGGCACGGCGATTGAGCAATAAAGAGATTGCCGAGACGCTTTTCGTATCAACGGACACCGTCAAAAAACACCTTTACAACATCTACCAGAAACTCCACGTTAACAATCGGCGGCAAGCGGTTGAAAAAGCCAAAGCCTTGGGGATACTTTAGAAGGACAGATCCTGGATCATCCTTTTCTTTTCCACCCTGTTTTCCACTTTTCGGGTCTGTTGCTTTCCAATCAGGGCGCTATCCTGATAAACACGAGAACTCTTAATGTACCAACGGTAACCCAATGTGAATGATGTAGTTGATATCACTTAGGGTATTGACCCCTATGAATGATGATGCTATTCGAGTGGGGCACCGTTTTGCCAAATCCCGTTTCACCGTACCATCGCTCACCAACCAAAAAACTAAAAAGGCTCTCATGCACGGATCGACACATTTCAAAATAGGCGTTCTATTGGGAATATTTGCCCTCGTATTCGGCTGCGGAAAGAAGGCAGACCAGGCCCAGGGGCCGCCGCCTCCCGAGGTCAAAGTCATCACCATCGAGGCCCAGGAAGTTCAGGTCCCCATAGAATTTGTGGGCCAGATATTGGGGGCCGAGGACATCGCCATCCGGGCCCGGGTCGAAGGCTTTCTGGAAGGGATTCACTTCGAGGAAGGCGGGGAAGTTGAAGCCGGCCAGTTGCTGTATACCATCGAGAGCCAGCCCTATTAAGCCGACGTGGCGGCCTTTATGAGCCGGGTCGCTGAAGCCAAGACCATGCTGGCCAAGGCCACCAGTGATCTGAACCGGATCCGGCCCCTGGCGAAAGCCAAGGCGGTCAGCGAAAGCGATCTGGACAGTGCCGTGGCAGAATTTGAAGCCGCCGAAGCGTCTGTGCAGGCGGCAGAAGCCAACCTCCGGGCCTCCAAAATCAATCTTAGCTACACCCGCGTAAAGGCCCCCATCACCGGCATTATCGGTAAGACCAAGGCCAAGGTGGGCGACTTTGTGGGGCGCTCCCCCAACCCGGTCATTCTGAACACGGTGTCGAAGATCGCAACGGTTCGAGTTCAATTTTACCTTACGGAAAACCAGTTTCTGCAGGTCGCCCGGCGCATACAGGAACTGGAAAAGGCGAAACAGGAGCCAGTAGATTCCCGAAAGGCGAAACCGTCGACCCTTAAAATGTATCTGGCCGACGGATCGCTCTATCCGGAAACAGGAATATTCGATTTTATCGACCGGGGTATCGATCCCACCACGGGCTCGATACTGATTCAGGTGTCGTTTCCGAACCCGGAGGAACTCCTCCGCCCGGGCCAGTTCGCCAGGATAACGACCTACTCGGAAACCCTTGAAAACGGCATCCTGGTGCCCCAGCGCTGTGTGTCCGATTTACAGGGCATTCAGCGGGTCTTTGTGGTCGGCAATGACAACAAGGTAGAGGAGCGCAGAATCGATCGTGGGCCTCAGATTGGCAGCAGTTTCCTGATTCGTGAAGGTCTCAATGCAGGCGAACGGATCGTCTATGAAGGTCTTCAGAAAGTCGCCGACGGAGGGATGGTCACACCCAAAGAAGTATCCCCTGAAACCTCGGAAACAGAAAAGTCATAGGCAACCATGGGCTCATTTTTTGTCAGGCGGCCGGTGGTCGCCATGGTCATCGCCATTATCACCGTTATCGTGGGAGCCGTCTCTCTCCTTTCGCTTCCCATGGAGCAGTATCCCAACATCACCCCCCCTGTGGTGGAAGTGCGCGCCACCTACACCGGCGCCAACGCGGTCAGCGTGGAGCAGTCGGTGGCCACACCCCTTGAGCAGCAGATCAACGGCGTGGATAACATGCTCTACATGAAATCCACCAACGCCAACGACGGCACCATGCTCATCCAGGTCTCCTTCGAAGTGGGCACCGATCCGGACATGAACACGGTCTTTACCCAGAACCGGGTGGCTGCCGCTACGGCCAAGCTGCCCGAGGAGGTCAAGCGCCTGGGGGTCACCACGGAAAAATCTTTGCCCAACATTCTCACGGTTATCACCCTGACCTCCGAGGACGACCGTTACAGTCAGGATTTTCTGGGCAACTTTGCCCTGATCAACATCAAGGACGTGCTGGCGCGGATCCGGGGCATCGGACGGGTGAGCGTTCTGCTATCCAGCGATTATTCCATGCGGATCTGGATCAAGCCCGACCGCCTGGCCCGGATGGGGATTACCGTCCCGGAGATCGTCGATGCCATTCGGGCCCAGAGCGTGATCGTGCCCGGAGGCAAATTCGGCGCGGAACCGGCACCGCCGGGCACCGAGTTCACCTACACGGTGCGGCTGCCCGAACGGCTGCAGGAGGAAAAGGAATTTGGCGAAATCGTGGTCCGCACCACCGAAGGCGGGGCACAGGTGAAGATCAAGCACATCGCCAAGGTGGAACTGGGCGTGGAGACGTACAATGGGTTTACCCGGTTGAACAACCGGAAAGCGGCTATTATCGCCCTCTACCAGGCACCCGGCTCCAACGCCGTCGAGCTGGTTGAAAAATCCATCGAGACATGAATGAGCTTTCCAAGGCTTTCCCCAGCGGGATGCGCTACGACATATCCCTGGACACCTCCAAACCGATTACGGCCGGGATCAAGGAAATTGTCGAAACCCTCTTCATCGCCCTGGCCCTGGTGATCTTCGTGGTGTTTATTTTCATTCAGGACTGGCGCGCCACGCTGATTCCCACCATCGCCATCCCGGTGTCCCTGGTCGGCGCCTTCATGCTCTTTCCCCTGCTGGGATTCACCATCAACGTACTATCCCTGTTGGGCCTGGTGCTGGCCATCGGCATTGTGGTGGACGACGCCATTGTGGTGGTGGAGGCCGTTCAGGTGAACATTGAAAAGGGGATGAATTCCAAAGAGGCGACTATCCAGGCCATGGGCGAGGTGACCGGGCCGATCATTGCCACCACCCTGGTGCTCATCGCCGTGTTCATTCCCGTGGCCGGAATGGCCGGCATCACCGGGAGGCTGTACCAGCAGTTTGCCATTACGATTGCGGTGTCCGTCGGCTTTTCCTCGGTCAATGCCCTGACCCTGAGCCCGGCCCTGTGCGCCCTGCTGCTGAAAAAGCCCAAACCCTACCGGGGTCACCTGGGCGCCTTTTTCAAGGTCTTCAACAAGGCCTTTGACCGGTCCACCGACGGCTACATGACCTTTGCCCGGGTGGTGACCCGTAAAATTGTCCTGGGGATGGCGTTCATCGGCGTCATTCTGGGGGCCACCGGCCTTGTGGGCAAGGTGCTGCCGGGCGGTTTCATGCCGGAAGAGGACATGGGCTACCTGTTTGTCCATTTCCAGCTGCCTGATGCCGCCTCCCTGCAGCGTACGGATGCGGTGGCAAAAACCCTGGAGAAGATCGTCGAAAAACGCCCGGAGGTCGAATTTGTCACCACCGCGGCCGGCTTCAATATGCTGACCAGCGCCAATGCGTCCAACACCGGAATCATGTTTATTTCCCTGGTGGACTGGAGCCTCAGGGAAAAAACCGCCCTGGATCTGGTCCGGGAGCTCAACATCGAGTTTGTGGGCGCCATCAATGAGGCCCGGGTGTTTGCATTCGGTCCGCCGGCCATTCCCGGCCTGGGCAACGCTGGCGGATTTACCATGATGCTCCAGGATACGGCCGGCAATCCGCCGGCCTACCTGCAGCAGCAGGCCGGCCGTTTTATTCAGGCCGCAATGAAACGGCCGGATATCGGAGGGGTTTTTACTCCTTTCAGCGCCAATGTTCCCCAGAGGTTTATCGACATCAACCGGGACAAAATCCTCAAGGCCGGCATCGAGCTCAACGACATCTACACCACCGTGGGCGCTTTCCTGGGCGGAAGCTACGTGAACGACTTCAACCGTTTCGGCCGACTGTACAAGGCCTACATCCAGGCCGAAAACGAATTCCGGCAGAACCAGGACCAGGTCAATCTGTTCTTTATCAAAAACAGTCAGGGTGTGAGCGTTCCCCTGGCGGCCTTTGTGGATATCCACGATGTGACAGGACCGGATTTCACGAACCGCTTCAACCTGTTCCGGTCCGTGGAGCTCTCCGGAGGCCCGGCCCGGGGATACACATCGGCCCAGGCCACGGCCGCGCTGGAAGAAGTCGCCGCCGAGGTCCTTCCGCCGGAGATGACCTATTCCTGGAGCAACATGTCCTTCCAGGAGAAACAAGCGTCCGGATCCGTGGTCATCGTATTTGCCTTCTCTTTGGTCTTCGTATTTCTGATCCTGGCCGCCCAGTATGAAAGCTGGTCCTTTCCGGCCAGCATCCTGCTGGGATTGCCCTTTGCCCTGCTTGGCGCCATGGCGGCGGTGCTGGTGATGCGGCAGTTCGACCTGAACTACGAAAACAATGTCTTTGCCCAGATCTCTCTGGTCATGCTCATCGGCATGGCGGCGAAAAACGCCATTCTGATTGTGGAGTTTGCCAATCTCCGGTTCAACGAGGGCATGACCCTTTTCGACGCGGCCGTCGAGGCGGCCCGTTCCCGCTTCCGGCCCATTTTGATGACCGCCTTTTCGTTCATCCTGGGTGTGCTGCCGCTGGTGTTTGCCACGGGAACCGGATCGGAAGCCCGCAAGGTCATGGGGATGGCCCTTTTGGGAGGCATGAGTCTGGCCACCCTGCTGGGTGTGTTCTTCTACCCCATGCTGTTTGTCATGATCGGGAAAATTTTCGGCTACGAAAAGAAACGGGATCGTCAAACCAACCAATTAAAAAAAGGCGATGAACTTGTTGCGAGTGATTAAAACCGCTAGATGCCTGACCGCAGGCTGGTTGATACTACTGACCGGGTGCGCCGTGGGCCCGGACTATCAGAAACCGGAGGTCGAGACCCCCGAAACCTACCGGCTGGAAACAGAGCCGGTCGACCAGGCGGTCAACCTGAAGTGGTGGGAGCTGTTTGACGACCCCGCCCTCTACGACCTGGTCACCACCGCGCTGGAGAACAACCGGGATCTGAAGATCGCGGCCAGCCGCGTGCTCTAGGCCCGCGCCGCCCTTGGTTTCACCCGGGCCGACCAATATCCCTCGCTGGATGTGGCCGCCCAGGCCAGCACCGGGAATATCATCACAGCGACCGGCGACAAAACCGCCGATACCGTGACAACCTCCTATATCGCTTTTCCGCTGAGCTACGAAATCGACTTCTGGGGCAAGTTCTGGCGGGCCACCGAGGCGGCCCGGGCTGAATTACTGGCCAGCGAATACGGTCTGAAAGCGGTAGAGATCAGTCTGATCGCCGATGTCGTCGGCGTCTACTATCAGCTGCTCGATTTTCACCAACGCCTGGCCGTCTCCAAAAAGACTTTCGATTCCAGGGAGAAGAGCCTGGACATCATCCAGCAGCGCTTTGACAAGGGCATCATCCCGGAAATCGATGTCAACCAGTCCCAGATCCAAATGGAGATCGCGGCGGCATCGATTCCGCTTTACGAGCGGAACATCGCCCTGACCGAAAATGCACTGAGTATTCTGATCGGGGAGCTCCCGGCGGCGGTAAATATCGGCAAGGACCTGACCACCCAGACGGCCCCACCGGCGATTCCCACCGGCCTGCCGTCCAGTCTCCTGGAACGACGACCGGACATCGCCCAGGCAGAGTCTCTGCTCAAAGCCCAGACCGAGCAGATCGGCATTGCGGTGGCCATGCGGATTCCGTCCTTCACCCTGACCGGCCTGCTCGGGGTCGCCAGCAACGAGTTGGCGGGTATCTCCACAGATGGGGAGGTGTGGCGGGTCCAGGGGGAGATGGTGGGACCGGTGTTCAATTTCGGCAAGAATGTCCGGCGGGTCGACATTGAGAGGGAGAAGACCCAGCAGGCCCTGTTCCAATACGAAAATACGGTGTTGACCGCCTTCCGGGAGGTGGAAGACGCCCTGGTGGAAATAGAAACTTACAGACGTCAAATCGAGAGGGTGACCAACCAGCGAAATGCCGCGGCCAATGCCAACAGGCTGTCGAAGAAACGCTATGACCAGGGTGTGACCAGTTACCTCGAGGTCCTTGAAACCGAGCGACAGCTATTCAATGCGGAACTGGAACTGTCCGATCTGACACGTCAGTATTTGAGTGCGTATGTCAATCTCTACAAGGCCCTGGGTGGCGGCTGGGTAAGCAAATCGGAGATGATCGCCGCCGGCGAGCCCACCGGAGACCTTTACTGGTCCCGGCCGCCTGTACGGACCGGGGACAAGGGTGACACGTGTTCGGAGACATAGGTAACACTTTTCGTGTTTCATTGTTCTTTTACATTTAGTTGCGC
>Ga0056120_1000128_pt1 | contig 14864 bp, 15 predicted proteins | sample WorMettaBAHAMAS2_FD_71121 | JGI IMG/M metagenome (GOLD analysis project Ga0056120, IMG submission 71121) | Marine gutless worms symbiont microbial communities from Max Planck institute for Marine Microbiology, Germany - Olavius tantulus BAHAMAS.2 ...
GGAAAAACATGTATATTAAGGGTTTTTTTGGAAGAAATCCCGAAAAAGGTGGTCAAACAAGAGTTTCTGGGAACATTCCCTGAAAAAAACGGGAATGGTAGGCCTGACCTGGAGAAATTTTTGATCTATTTAGGCGATATCACGTCACCGACTTGAGGTCGGCCCGGGGGGTTCCGTTGAAGTACCGCCCCATTACCGCCGCCTTGAGATATAGAAAAACGTCGGTGTCTTCTCGATCCGGTTTTTCCTGCCCTAAAGCTACAAGATGTACGGCTTCGATAGCGTCCTCATCCCGCTGACGGACCTGTTTCTCCACCAACACAAGTGTGTTGTGAATAAAGCTATACATCACAATGGGACCGAAAAGTGACTCTTCTCCGGAAGGTTTCGTGATGGGCCCGAGAATTAGATATTGACCCAACTGTATTTTTTTGGGTGCCTTTCGGTAGTCAAGCAGTTCTGCAAACAGAGTCAGAGCTTCGACCACACCGTCGGTGTATTCCCGTTCCAGAGATCGGATGCCGTCCGCCGCATTATCGTCGATATCCGATCCCCCGAAAGACAGGTCGAGCCGCTCGAGCAACTGCCCCTGGACGGCACGGACCGATTCATCCTTTTTGCTGACCACCACATCGCTGTCACTCAGGATCTTGATCGCATTGCGGATGCTGATCATCTCTTTGATGGTTGGATTCCGCCGCATGGCAACATCCGCTTCGGAGGTATGGTAAATCGGCAACTCGTTGTCCAGTACGAGGATGTCGTCCTGGTTTGCGGCTTCCTCTCGGAGATAATACAAGTCCATTTCCCGTACGGTTTCATGGCGGAAATCCCCGATCTCCAGCAAAGAGCGCATGGTGTCCTTGTCGATCTTCCTGCCGCTGTCCGGAGGACCCCAGGATTGAATCACCTTGTAGGTCAGGGTGTCGATTTGGATTTTTCGAAGCAGGTTGGTTTTGAACGTCATGGCTGGCCGCCCCCCCTGTTCGGAAAGGGATGCAATCTGAAAGAGTCTCGGGTCTGCTCGTCCCGCAGGTGTGTGGGGTGTCTGCCAAACCGAAATATCACACCCGGGGGACCGTGTCCAGCTTGACCCCAACAGGATGTTTGGCTATGATAGCCTCGCCTTTCGGTAAGTCCTCCATTTAACCAGAAGATTAATTCCGAACGGAGCTGTTGACAATGTCATGCCCGGGCAAAAGGGTAAAGGGGAGTTTTTTATGAAAATGCTTCAAACCACAGAGTCAGTCAAACTCACGTATGGCGGCACAGAATATGAGCTGCCCATTATTGAGGGCACAGAAGGTGAAAGGGCCATTGACATCACCGCCCTCCGGCGCGATACGGGTCTCATCACCCTTGACCCCGGGTATGCCAACACGGGTAGCTGCACCAGCGCGATTACATTTCTTGACGGTGAAAAGGGCATTCTACGATACCGTGGCATCCCCGTCGAACAGATTGCTGAGCATGCCACTTTTAAGGAAACGGCCTATTTATTGATCAACGGCCGGCTCCCCACCAGAAAAGAGCTGACCCGCTTTTCCGTGCTTCTCAACGACCACTCTCTGGTTCACGAGGATATGAAAGCGTTTTACCAAAATTTTCCAAGCCGCTCCCATCCCATGCTGATCCTGTCGGCCATGGTCAACGCATTGAGAAGTTTTTATCCGGAGCTTCAAACCACGGAAGAAGAAAACAACATCACGGTAACACGGCTACTGTCGAAAATCCGGACCCTGGCAGCCATGTCCTACAAAATCTCTAGAGGGCATACGGTCGTTTACCCACGCTCGGATCTTGCCTATTGCGAGAACTTTTTGAATATGATGTTCGACTCTCCGGTCCGCCCATATGAAATCGACCCTGACGTAGTCAAAGCCCTCAGGGTGTTTTGGATATTGCACGCGGATCATGAGCAGAATTGTTCCACCTCGGCTGTACGCCTGGTCGGCAGTGCCCGAGTGAATCTATACGCTGCCATTTCATCCGGGATCGCGGCACTGTGGGGCCCTCTCCACGGCGGTGCCAATCAGGCTGTCATAGAGATGCTTTCGGACATATACGAGGGCGGCGGCAATTTCAGACCTCATCTTGAAAAAGCCAAGGATCGGAACGATCCGTTCCGTTTGATGGGATTCGGTCACCGGGTGTACAAGACCTATGATCCCAGGGCAAAAATCATGAAGCGAATGTGTGATACGCTGTTGACAAAGCTTCACATCAACGATCCCCTGCTCGATATCGCCATGGAACTCGAAGAAGCGGCTCTTATCGACGATTACTTCATTGAACATAATCTCTATCCGAATGTCGACTTTTATGCCGGCATTGTCATGAGGGCTATCGGTATACCGACCAACATGTTCACGGTGCTGTTTGCCATCGGACGCCTTCCCGGCTGGATCGCTCAATGGAAAGAGAGCGTGGAAGACCCGGAGTGGAAGCTCAACCGGCCTCGACAGATTTACACCGGATCCGGACAAATTGACTTTATCCCGATTGACGAACGCGAGTAAAAGCACATGATCGGATTCAACCTGTCACCAAAGATCGGACGAAATGAGCCCTGCCCCTGTGGAAGTGGGCTCAAATTTAAAAAATGCTGTTTAAACAAGAAAGAAGGCATCCCCGTAAAAGATTATTACTACAATAAGTACCGAATACAGCTGAAGGCAGAAAGGGACATCGAGAGAATCCGCGGCGTCGGCCAACTGGTGGTGGATACCCTGGACCTGGTGGAATCGGCGATCAAACCGGGCTTGACCACCGAGGCCATCAACACTCTGGTCCACGATTTCACGATTCAGAACAACGCTACCCCTGCGCCGCTCAACTACCGGGGGTTTCCCAAAAGCGTTTGCGTCTCGGTCAATGAAGTGATCTGCCATGGTATTCCCGGAAAACGGGTTCTCCTGAGCGGAGATATTGTGAACGTGGATGTGACCTCCGTGCGCGACGGGTATTATGCCGATGCCAATAAAAGCTTTTTTGTGGGTACTTCTGGAAACGACGTAAAAAAAATTGTCGCGGTAGCAAGGGAATGCTTAAAACGGGGCACGGAAATGGTCAAACCGGGCAATACTGTGGGGGACATCGGCTGGGCCATCCAGGATTATGCCGAAGCCCAAGGATGCTCCGTGGTTCGCGAGTTTGTCGGCCATGGAGTTGGCTTTGATTTCCATGAAGCGCCCCAGGTCCCCCATTACGGCAAAAAAGGAAACGGGATCGTTCTAATTCCCGGGATGGTGTTTACAATCGAGCCGATGATCAACTTGGGGAAAAAGGACCTGAGAGTTCTGCAGGACAACTGGACTGCCGTCACCCGAGACGGATCTCTATCCGCCCAATTCGAGCAGACCATACTCGTCACTGAGGATGGGTATGAGAGTCTCACGCCCTATGATTTGTAGAATAGGTCGGCCCGTGTGTGGGTATTTGGTATTCGGTATTAGGTATTCACTTTTACTCGACATTCAGTGAGTACCCAATACCCAGTACCAATACCTATTACCCAATACCTAACGAGTCGAAGGGTTGGCCGGTTCAATGAGAAGAGAATAAAAACCGGGAATCCTCTATACGAGGATTCCCGGTTTTTAAATTCAGGCGTCTACCCAGTGTAAGAACAGAAACCGCTAAGGATCAACCTTAGCAAGCGAGAGGCGTGGCCGTGGGATTACTTCGGTTCGAACTGGCCCAGCGGCCGATTGAAGGTATGCCCGACGGGGTCGAAAAACAGCTTTTCAGCGGCCTGATCCACGTTTCCGCCGATACCGGAAAACGGTATCGTCACGATAAACGTGGCAAAACCGACTACTGTAGCGGCAAAACTGACCGGTCGCGTAAACACCGCGTCCGCAAACATGGCCCCGGCATCCCTGTCCTTTTGAAAGGTGGTTGACTGGGTTGACTGGGTTCCCTGCTGGGCTAGAAGCGGCGTGGCGCGCGGTACGAGGACCAGACTCAGAGCAAGCAAAAAGACCATGGCATGTTTTCCGAATTTATGCATATAATCCTCCTCTGATCTATCGCCGTTCAGAACTAAAGTGGCAGGAGAAAGCCCTGGGAATCACGGATTTCAACCTCACCGACATCGTTATTGCCTGAAATGATATGTAATTCCTGCTATAGCGTCAAGAAAAAATAGCAAAATCAGGTAATTCGGAACGCCCGCCCTACGAGGCCACGATATGTTGTATGTCGATGGCAGAATTTAGCGCATACCTTGATGTCGCCGTTTCACTTCCGGTGTATCGCACATATACTTACGGTGTGCCGGATCATCTTGTGGACCAGGCCACCCCCGGAAAGCGGGTTCTCGTCTTCTTCAGAAAGCGCAGAGTAACCGGATTCATCTTAGAGCATCGGGAAAAGCCTAAAGACAAAATTATCAAGCCGATACTTGACCTTTTGGATCCTTTTCCGCTGTTTCCCGCCTCAATGATCCCTTTCTTTAAATGGATCGCTGACTACTACATCCATCCTATTGGGGAAGTCATTCGAACGGCACTGCCCGGCGGCCTGACCCTCACCGATCGAACTGAAATTGCGCTGACCGATTGGGGCAGAAGAGCTCTCGATCAGGAAAAACTGGATGCCGAAGACACCGCATTGATGAACCGGCTCCGCTCCGGTCCGCGTCCCTATGATCTACTCCTACGGGCCCCGGACTCCAGACAGGTTGTCGCCCTATTAAATGGCCTGGAAACCCGGGGCTGGATCGAGAAACGTCGGAGATTGTCCGGTGGTGGTACGCGCCAACGAACGGAACGATTTGTCTTTCTCTCGGAAGGATTTACCCCCCCAACCCGGTTTTCCCCTCAAAGTCGGAAGATAGTAGATATATTGCGACACCGGAAGGAAGTCTCCGTTGCGGCACTAAAAAAAGAAATACCCACTGCAGCCGCTCTGGTTCGATCTATGGAAAAACAAGGGCAGGTCCAGGTTGTCAAAAGACCGGTCTTCCGGGATCCGTTTGGGGAAGCCATTTCACCGGACACCCCTCCGCGACTGAACTCTGAGCAGCGACAGGCGTTCGATCAGATCGTGACTGGACTCGGTCAGGGATATAGAACATTTTTATTAACCGGTGTCACCGGCAGCGGTAAAACTGAAGTTTACCTCAGAGCCGCAGCCGAAACGATTCGTCGAGATGTCTCCGTGCTGGTGTTGGTTCCCGAGATCGTGTTGATTTCCCAGATGGAGCGCCGTTTCCGCGCTCGGTTTGGGGATTGTATCGCCGTTCTCCACAGCGGGCTCACCGCCGGCGAGAGATATGATCAGTGGTTACGAATAGCCCAAGGACACGTTCGCATTGCCATCGGTGTGCGCTCAGCCGTTTTTGCCCCGATGGATCGCATCGGGTTAATCGTGGTGGATGAAGAGCATGATGGCTCGTACAAACAGGAAGGGGGACTGCGATATAACGCTCGAGATTTGGCTGTGGTCAGAGCTCGACAACACGGCGCAATTGCCGTCTTAGGTTCAGCCACACCTTCAATTCAGTCCTATGACAACGCCCGAAGAGAAAAGTATGCCGAGATCAGTCTCCCCAGCCGAGTGGAGAAACGCCCGCTTCCGGCCATCGACGTGGTAGATCTACGAAACACAAGAGATGTCCGTGGTATCCGCCGATTTATGACACCGGCCCTGACTGAAGCCATTTCAAAGTCTCTCGAGAAAAATGAGCAAACGCTTTTATTTTTGAACCGTAGGGGATTTGCGAGTTTTCCGGTTTGCGGGTCCTGTGGCGAGGCGATCCGGTGTCGCAATTGCGATATATCGTTAACCCTGCATCGTGGATTGAACACCCTGCGCTGCCATTTTTGCGGGTATTCGCAACCCTTCCAGGAGGCGTGTCCGGCCTGCGGTGCCTCTCGCATTAGACTTCTGGGGATGGGCACGGAAAAAGTGGAAGCGGCTGTCAGGGATCTGTTTCCTTCAGCCCGAGTCGCCCGCATGGATCGGGATACAACCCGGCGAAAAGGTTCGGTCGTAAGACTCCTGAAAGAGCTTCGGGATGGCGCCATCGATATATTGATCGGCACACAGATGGTTGCAAAAGGTCACGATTTTCCAAACATCACCCTGGTTGGAATTATCTGTGCCGATCTTTCTCTGAATTTTCCGGATTTCCGATCCGGGGAGAGAACCTTCCAGCTGCTGGCCCAGGTCGCCGGGCGTGCCGGGCGCGGCGATGTCCCCGGCCGGGTCATCCTGCAGACTTACAATCCCGACCATTTCTGTATCACAGCTGCGAAACTTCAAGATTTCAGAAAGTTTTACGGTGAAGAGATCATGTTCAGAAAATCTCTGGAATACCCACCGTTTACGCGCATGATACAACTTCGAATCAGTGGTCGGGGGACCGATCAGACGGAGAACCACGCACGTTTGTTGGGGGACCGGATTCGCTCTGCGCTCAGCCGCAAACCCTTTGTCAACCGGCCCATCCAGGTCCTGGGCCCGATTGAATCACCGCTGGCAAAACTGGCCAATCGCTACAGGTGGCAGATCCTGATTAAAGGCAACCGCCAACGGGAGCTTCACGGGTTGGCCATGACGGTTCTTTTCGACAAGACGGTCCGCCAGGTCAGAAACGTTAAAATTGTAGCCGACGTGGATCCGGTATTTATGATGTAGGCATCCTAACCCGGATATTGCACCAAATGGAGAGGTTCTTGGGCAAGGCATTTCCTGACGGGGTTACACAGGCTCTGACGAGCCCCTTGGCGTCTTAGTAACGCCAAGACGCCTCGCTTTGCGATGCGTTGCTTACTGCGAGGTTCGCTGTAGTCCTCCTACCTCGAGCATCGAACCCGCCGTCGCTCTTCGAGCTATGGCGCGCCCGTAATTCGTTACCGGTTCATTGGGATTCCCCAAAACCTAGCCCAGCCTTGCCGTAGCTTCATGCGAAGGCAGGTAACGCAGCCCAAGGGCTTCTCCTTTTGGCCCGAAGGGTGAACTCTTTTCAGATCTATCGTTTGTCCGTTATCGAAGGGTACAAACTGTGTGTTCAGGGAATCGCCCGGTAAATATAATAACATTTTGATATAATGTCTTTTCAGGCATCCGCTGAAAAGAGTTCATGCAATGTTCGGGTTAAGGCCCTCAGCTTGACAATGCCGGCAGAGGAACGCATACTTTTGTGGCACTGTTATTTGAATGAGAGGAGCGACATCTGATGAGAAAACGTTCGATAGCATGTCTTCTGGGACTGATCGTTACGCTATTATTCACGTGTGTGGCCATGGCGATCGAGTCTAAGACGCCAGCTCAGCCGAAAGCCGTGGCTCCGGAGCCGCGGTTTGTGTTTCCGGTCGTGGTCGAAGGCACCCAAGTCACCCACGATTTTGTCATCGAGAACCGTGGCACGGCACCCCTGAATATCATCAAAGTTCAAACCGGGTGAGGGTGTACGGCGGCCTCTCACACGAGGCGAATCCCTCCCGGAGGCGAGGGAAAGGTTGCGATAATAGTGTATACCAGTGGATATGGCGGAAAAGTCATGTCCAAATACATTAATGTACACACCGACGACCCGAAGAGGAAAACACTCAATCTTATCGTCAGCGGACCGGTGGAGAAATTCGTGACGATTAGACCGAAGAGAGCCCGTCTGGAAGGAAAATTGGGTAAACCCACCAAAGCAGTTATCTCGATTGTCCAGGAGAAGAAATATCCGTTTCGGATCATGGGCCCAACCGAGCACGAAGAGAAGGACTTCCGATACACCATCTCAAAACTGAATACGACACAAAATCAAGGTTATCTGGTAACCTTTGAAAATCTCAAACAAAACAAAGGACGTTATTACAAGATCCTCAAACTAAAAACCGACAGCCCCATACGCTCGGAAATAATCATCCCGGTACACGGATATATCTCAGAATGACTGAAAGTGTGAATTTTCAAACCATAGAAGTCGTCGCGTTCGACTGTGATGGCGTCTTATTCGATACGGAAGAAGCCAACACAGCCTATTACAATAACCTCCTCGAGCCTTTTGGACGTCCGTTGATGACGCCGGAACAGTTTGCCTATGTCCACATGCATACAGCCGAGGCGTCCATCGCCTTCCTGTTCCAGAAGACGACATACTCAAAGCCGCCAGAGCGTATGCCCGGAAGATTACTTACTTCCCATTTCTGACGTACATGGCCATGGAAGAGGACTTAGTACCCCTCTTGGAGAAAATCCGGCCAACCGTGAAAACCGCCATCGCCACAAACCGTTCAGATACCATGCTGCCGCTTCTGGAGACATTTGAATTGGACACCTATTTTGATCTGGTTGTAAGATCCATCGATGTGGAGCGGCCCAAACCCCACCCGGACATGCTCAATAAGATTCTGAACTACTTCGGCATTAAGCCGAATCAGCTTGTTTATGTCGGTGATTCGCTGCTTGACGAACAAGCCGCCTCGGCGGCCGCTGTGCCGTTTATCGCCTACCGAAACCCGTCCCTAAACGCGGCAGTCCACATTAACCGTCTTCAGGCACTCGAGCTATTGGCAAACGGTGGCGATCCAGAGTAACCCACAATGCCGTCCAATGTATGATCCATCAATCCCTGCCTTCGGCAAGCAGGCCAGGCCAGAGATTTATCCGACAAGGGCGGAGAGACAAGTTCCGGCCTCTCGAATTCTCTTCTTCATTAGTGTTTGAGAAGGACCGACACATTCACCTCATAAGGAACAAGACGATGATGACAATCGGTCTGATTGGCGGTATGAGTTGGGAGTCCTCCATCGAATATTACCGGATTATCAATGAAGTGACGAAAGACCGCCTCGGTGGTCTCCATTCCGCAAAATGCATCATGTATTCTGTCAATTTTGGAGAAATTGAGCCTCTCATGAGAGACAACCGTTGGGATTCCGTTACCGAAGCCCTGATTTTTTCGGCCCGTTCGGTCGAACAGGCCGGAGCGGACGTTCTCGTAATATGTACGAATACCATGCATAAGTTGGCCGGTGACATCCAGGCCGCGATTCATATTCCGCTGCTTCACATCGCCAATGCCACCGGCGAGCGTATTCGGGAGCGTGGATGTTCCACCGTGGCATTGCTCGGCACCCGGTTTACCATGGAAGAGGACTTCTACAAGGAGCGCCTGGCCGGTCAATATGGTGTTCGGGTTATCATCCCGGATAAGTCAGACATAGAATTAGTGGATCGTGTCATATTCGAAGAGCTCTGCCTGGGAAAGATCGTTCCGTCATCCAAATCAGCCTATCTCGACATAATGGATAGCCTTGTAAACACCGGTGCCGAAGGCATTATCTTGGGATGCACCGAAATCGGAATGCTGGTCCAGCAGGAAGACAGCCGCGTCCCCCTGTTTGATACGGCCCGCATCCATGCCGAAGCGGCAGTTGAGTATGCATTGTCATAATCATTTAATGGAACTCGTTCCGTAACCATCATAGTCATTGCTGATGAGTGACACTAAATTCGAAGCACGAATTCCGAAACTCGAAACAATATCGAAATTCGAATGTTAAAAACTCTCCTTTTCTGTCATTAGATATTTGTATTTGCTTCGGATTTCGAAATTCGAATTTCGGATTTTAGACAGAATCCTTTAATTATGATAATTTTTCTTCGATGAACGCTAATAGTCTCCCCAAAAACATTGTCTTAATTGGTATGCCGGCGGTCGGGAAAAGCACGATCGGTGTACTGCTAGCGGAACGTATCAGGTTCTCATATCTGGATACCGATATCTACTTGCAGGTCAACGAAGGAAGGCGTCTTTACGAAATCATCGCCGCCGATGGAATGGACGGTTTTTGTGACATCGAAGAAAAGAACATTCTCTCCCTGACCTGTCGATCCCATGTAATTGCTACCGGCGGCAGTGTCGTGTATCGAGAGGCGGCCATGGCGCATTTAAAATCCATGGGAGCGCTTATCCATATGGATGTATCTCCCGACGAGTTAAAGCGGCGTATCGGCAATATTGATCAGCGTGGTGTGGTGCACTCTGGGGGGCAGACACTGGCGGATCTCTATGCCGAACGACATCCTCTCTACCGACGGTACGAAGATATTTTCATCGACTGCTCGAAAAAGTCTCCTGAGGCGGTCGTAGAGGAAATCACTTCTCAAATTCTTGTCTGATTCTTCCATCTATTTGCGTACCTGCCATCCTGCATGATATTATCTCATTTGTTGTAAAAAATTTTGTTGTAAAAAATTCTTCTTCAAAGGAGGAAAACGATGTTTAAGAAAGGATTTATTCCGGTCGTCATTTTTATATTCATCATTGGCGCAGGAATCGCACAGGCGGAATCCGAATTGCAGGTGAATCAGGTTACATTTGCAACTGCTGTCGAGGACCGGCAACCGATTGGTCCTGGAACGTCTTTCGAGGCTGACGTGGAACGCGTATATTGCTTCACTGCGATTAGCGGAGCGGAGGAAGAAACTTCGATAAGCCACGTATGGTATTTTAATGACACCGAAATGGCCAGGGTTCCCCTGTCGGTTCGGGCCGCTACCTGGCGAGCCTGGAGCTCAAAGCGGATTATGCCTTACTGGATCGGCCAATGGCGGGTGGATGTGGAATCTGCAAATGGTGATGTGTTGACCAGTAAAGAATTTTCCGTGACATCTCCATAGAACCGTTTGCCGGTTATCCCGTTTGCCGGTTAGCCGGTTTGCGGGGAAGCACCCCAAGAACCGGTTAATCGGCGAACCGGCAATTCTGGAACGAACGAAACCTGTTATTGGCGCAATTCTAAAATTGGTGCCTTCTCAGCCCATGTATTTTATCCCTGTCTCTCTATTCTTCCTTTTTTAATACGGCCCTGCCCACCACACCTTTTCCGAATTTAGCTGAAATCGTATCTATCGCCCGATCCACTTTCTCCCAGTTTTTTTCACTTTTCGGACCGGCATCGAACAGTTCCATTTGGGAAAGGGTGCGCGAATCCACAAAGCCGGAGGCACCCAGTCCAACCAGACGTACTTTTTGCGTCAACGAGTAGTTCTCCAGCAGTCTAACGCCCTCCCGATACAGTGTTTCGGACGCCCGGGTAGGGCTTGCTAGGGTTGTGCTCCGGGTCACCTGTCGGAAGTCTGCGTGTTTCAGTTTTAGGGTCACCGTGCGGGCTTTGACTTCGAGCTTCCGGAGCTGTCGGGCCACATCCTCGGCCTGGGCCAACAAATGCTTTTTAAGTAACGTCGGGTCCGTGGTGTCTTCGTTCAGGGTTCGCTCGCTGCTGGCGGACTTTCTGAGATGAGAGGGTGTCACCGGCGAATCATCGACACCTTTGGAAAGCAGAAGCAACCGCTCGCCGAATTTGCCCAACCGGCGGACAATTAGCGCCGTTGAATACGACTGAACGTCCCCAAGGGTCCGGATGCCCATCCGCTTGAGGGTGGCGTGGGTTCGCTTCCCAACACCAGGAACTTTCTGTATGGGAAGTGTTCCGATGAATTTAGGGACCTCCTCCGGCATGATGATGAACAGCCCGTCCGGTTTATCCATATCCGATGCAATCTTCGCCAAGAACTTTGAGGGGGCAATACCCACAGAACACGTCAACGCGACCTCATCCAGAATCTTTTTTTTGATTTGAATTCCGAGGTCCACCGGTGACCCGAAAAGCCGTGATGTACCGGTGATGTCCATATAGGCTTCGTCGATGGACACCACCTCGATCTGAGGCGTGAACTGACGCAGCAACTCCATGATGTGACCCGAAACTTCTTTGTAGCGCTCCATACGGGGAGGCAGAAAAATCGCATCCGGGCACTTCTTCCGGGCTTTAAACGCCGGCATGGCCGAATGAATACCGAGTCGACGGGCTTCATAACTGGCAGCCGAGACAACCCCCCGTTTAGACGTGCCGCCAACGACCACGCACTTTCCCTTAAGCCAGGGATTATCGAGTTGCTCCACCGAGGCATAAAACGCATCCATGTCGATATGCAGAATCATGTTCGTGCCGCTCCATTGGCGAAAGGCCCCACATCCGGGTATATTTGCGGGATGCGTATGGAAAGAGCCGATAGTCCTCCCGGACATTACCTAACATAAATGGTTCCGGGGTTGCCATTTATTACAAAAATGTTATTGTTAGAGCGTCAATTACGCTAAGGCCAAGTTACCGGAGTCCGGGAGCCATCATGAAAAAAATTGAAGAAATGACACTGCTTTATGAGATCAGTAAAGCCCTCAACGAACACCTGGACTTGAGGAAATCGTTATATAAAGTTTTGGAAATTCTGTCCAACTCCCTGGCTTCTGTGCGAGGAACGGTGTCGATTCTGGATTCTCTGCGCGATGAAATCAGCATTGAAGTAGCCCATGGGCTCTCGAGAACGGCGATGATGCGAGGAAAATACAAGATCGGAGAGGGGGTCACGGGCCGCTGCATTGCAACAGGCAAACCGATCATTATCCCGAAAATCAGTGAGGAACCTGATTTTCTCGATCGCACGGCGACACGAAAGAGCCCCAAAGACCGTGATCTGTCATTCATTTGCGTGCCGGTTAAAAAGGGGAAGCAGGTCGTCGGGGCGCTGAGTGCCGATTTGCCCAGGGATGCCCAGTACCCGCTGAAAGCCGCTCAGAAACTGCTGTCGGTGGTGGCAACCATGATCGCCCAGCAGGTGATCAATCTCGAAACCATCCGTCTTGAAAAGGACCAGCTGCGAGAGGAAAATCGACGACTTCGCGGAGAACTTGAAAACAAGTACCGTTTCACCAATATTATCGGCAACAGCAATAAAATGCGGGAAGTCTTTCAAATGGTTTCCCAAGTTTCCCGCAGCAATGCGACAGTGCTGATCCGAGGAGAAAGCGGAACCGGAAAGGAGCTGGTCGCCAATTCTATTCACTACAACAGCCATCGATCCAAGCTTCCCTTCGTCAAAGTCAACTGCGCGGCCCTCCCTCAAACTCTAATTGAAAGCGAGCTATTCGGGCACGAAAAAGGAGCCTTTACCGGGGCCATAAAGCAGAAGATGGGCAAGTTTGAGCTGGCCAATAAAGGCACGCTGTTTCTGGACGAAATCGGCTCAATTGGATTGGATGTTCAAGCAAATCTTCTCAGAGTGCTTCAGGAAAAGGAATTCGAGCGGGTTGGCGGCCACCGCACCATAAAGACGGATGTCCGGATTATTGCCGCAACCAATAAGAACCTGGAACAGGCTGTTGAGGAAGGATCGTTTCGTGGAGACTTATACTACCGGCTGAATGTCTTCCCCATCTACATGCCGCCCCTGCGGGAACGAAAGACCGACATTCTCTTGCTATCGGATTTCTTCCTTGAAAAATATTCTACGGAAAATCAAAAAGACATCCGCCGTTTTTCCACACCGGCCATCGACATGCTGATGGCGTATCACTGGCCCGGAAACGTCCGAGAGCTGGAAAATTGCATTGAGCGTGCCGTACTTCTGTGCGAGGAAGGCGTCGTCCACAGTTACCATCTGCCCCCTACCCTGCAGACCGGAAACGAATCCGGGACCTTACCCGCACTCTCCCTGGAGGAGGCCGTCGAAAGCCTTGAACGGGAGATGCTCATCGACGCCCTGAAGAATACCCGAGGCAACATAACGCTGGCGTCGAAACTATTGAAAACGACCATACGAAAGTTCGGGTACAAAGCCAAAAAGTTTGGAGTGGATTACAGGGACTACCGTTAACCAATTATTCGGTATTAGGTAATGGGTACTGGGTATTGGGTACTGGGTATTCGTTAAGTGCGATTTGGTGTTTGGTGTTTGGTGTTTTGTAATTTGTTTGTGATTTGTTATTTGTAATTTTTCCTTCAGCTCGCCACCTGACACCCGGCCTTGGTACCCGAGACCTGCCTGTCGGGGCGTAGTTCCGCAGGAGCAAAGACCGGTGGTAAGCCTTATTAGATTTTGGATTTTGGATTGGTGGACCTGCTTCGCTCCATCCATTCATAGGAAATTCACAACCTAAAGATCACACTGCTTTAACTCTGTTGCTTGGAGCTTGTATCTCAGATCCTGTATTGTTTCGGGGTGAGTAGACAAAGATAAGTTATCCTTAGACCACTCTGTTGATATGTATAACGGAGTTCCAGAATACGAAAGTGTTAAGCTCTATCGAAATGAAACTAAGCGACTTCATCGAAGAAAACAAAAGCGAAAAGATTCAGGGTCGCCGTATCGAAATTGCATCCTTCACATGCGATGACGAACACATCATCATTTGCGGTGAACTGCAGGACCAGCGACTGGTGTCCACCTATACAGTGGCCAATCAGCCGCGACCTCACGGCACCGTGCATCGAATGCGAATCTGTATGAAAGTGGCAACAGGCACCCTGACCATCACCGAGATTGAAGCCGAACTTCCGACGGTTCCCCACGAGGAGTGCGCCGAACTGGTAGACACGGTGGACGCAATCAAAGGGTTGATGCTTTCTCGGGGATTCTCGGCAGAAGTTAAGAAACGGATCGGCGGCCGGAACGGCTGCATCCACTTGATGACACTGCTGCTGGCCATGGCGCCGGCAGCACTTCAGGGTTACTGGGTAAACAACGATCGCGACCCCGATCGTCGCCGTTTGTCGGGTGGCCACATGGAGCAGTACCTGATTGATAGCTGTCGGGTCTGGCGACGGGATGGATCGCTGGTACAGGAAATCGCCGATGCGGCAAACATTACCCTGATACCACAAAACGATCAGGGTACAGGAGACGTCTGAAGAATATCATAGGGCACCAGACAGATGAAGGGGGTGCGACACCGTGTCACACCTCCTTCACGTTTGTGTATAGACTGGGGAGATAGGTAACAGTTGTTCGGAGACATGGGTAACACTACCATCAGGCATATCGTTTACACTTGGGAGAACGACTATGCCATGGAA
>Ga0056120_1000129_pt1 | contig 14811 bp, 15 predicted proteins | sample WorMettaBAHAMAS2_FD_71121 | JGI IMG/M metagenome (GOLD analysis project Ga0056120, IMG submission 71121) | Marine gutless worms symbiont microbial communities from Max Planck institute for Marine Microbiology, Germany - Olavius tantulus BAHAMAS.2 ...
ACCCGGGCCATTGGCCCCAGCTATTCGGTCACCGCGGAGACCCTGTGGGACACCCGGCAAAAAGGGGATATGTATCTGCTGTGCAGCGATGGGCTGACCGATATGGTCTCCGATGACGACATCGCCCGGATCCTAAACGACGGGGGGGGATGTGCCGGAGATATGCACGCGCCTGATCCATGCGGCCAACGATGCCGGCGGGAGTGACAATGTGAGTGTGGTGCTCTGCCGATTGTAGGGTTCCGGCCGGCAGAGCGTCAGAGGGATGGTGTTGTAACCGAACAAAACAACTGGCTGGACGCGATGCAACCCAATATGAGCGATCGAAAAACCGAAAATTTGGCGATTCTATTCGCGGATGTGGCAAAAAGTACACATCTTTATGAAAAACTGGGTGATAAAACCGCTCAGAGCCTGATTTGACGATGTGTGGCCATCATGTCCGATGTGACGGATCGCTTTCGCGGTCGTGTCGTCAAGACCATCGGCGATGAAGTGATGAGTACGTTTCCAGATGCCAATGCAGCCGTTGAGGCGGCGATCGAAATGCATCAGAGTCTCGAAGATATCACGATTGAAAACAGGCCCGACTTCTCTCCGCCGAACATTTACGTCGGAATTCATTTCGGCTCGGTGATCGCAGAGGCCGGAGATGTATTCGGCGACGCCGTCAACGTCGCGGCACGGATGGTTTCGTTGGCCAAGGAACGGCAAATCGTCGCCACTGAGGAGACCATCTCGTTGCTGTCTTCCGAACACAAGGGATCTGTTCGATGTATAGACAAGACAACGATCAAAGGCAAAAGCGGAGAAGTCAACATCTATGAGGTAATTTGGGAGCGTCAGGATGTCACGGTGATGCTGGATAACTCGATGGAGTCGGTGACCCTCCGTTCCCGTTTGGAACTGAACTTCATGGGTCAGAGTATCACCATTGATGAAGCGCATCCCGTGGCGACCTTGGGGCGGCAGGCACACAATGATGTCGTCGTCAATAGTAAGCTGGTGTCCCGTTCCCATGCCCGCATTGAGTACCGACGGGGAAAATTTGTGCTGCTGGATCAAAGCACCAACGGAACCTTTGCCGTCATTCAGGGAAAAAAGGCCGTCACCCTCCGACGGGATGAAACCACCCTTCTTGGACATGGCATCATCAGACTCGGCAAAGAACCGGAGGCCGATGCGCTGGATTGCATCAGCTTTACCATCACTATGTAGCGTCCTGTTTCGTCAATCACTGCGGCATATAGCGATCATCACCTCCAATACGCGTTCACGGTTCCCGTAATCCCAACTCGAGATTCGAAATCTGAATCTCGAACACAGCTCCCAAATTCATATATCCATATGTGGACGGACATCGTTTACGCCATGGGCCCCCGAAAACCATGTTTCGCTCCTTCGTGGTAGCACTCCTTACCGTTGTTCTCTGTCTGACCGGATTTCCGGCAGTCGGCCGCGCAGATCTTTTTTACAGCGTTCATCTCGCATCCTACGAGAAACTTGAGAACGCCAATCGGAATGTCAACCGACTCAAGCATCGCCGGGATGTTATCTTTTGGAAAGAAATTCAGATTCCTGGCAAAGGTCGCTTTTACCGGGTCTACATCGGGCGATTCAAACATCGATCGGATGCAGTGGCATTCTGGAATCAGTTCAAATCCGAAGGTGGGGTGAGTTATTTCGGCATACACGCATTTTCGGAGACTCTGGTGGGTGTCGATGTGAACGTTCCCATCGAGTTGCCAAAAACTGCCGAGTCACCGAAAGATCCTGTCCCATCAATGAGATCCCAGACGGATCATCGCTTCCTGGACAACAGGGATGGTACGGTGATCGACACGTGGACCGGCTTGATGTGGGTTAAAAACGGTTGGCGTCTCGATTTACTGTCTGCCGTGGATTGGTGGCAGGCGAAGAAAAAATGCGAGCAATTCCGGTTGCAAGGCCATTCCGATTGGCGATTGCCAACCGTTGCGGAATTGAAGAGCCTAATCGATCCGGCTCAGCAAAACCCGGCACTCGTGACGTCCCACCCCTTTGAAAACATCATCGCCCATATGCCTTACTGGACCGCTACCGACTTTTCTTCCCCATCGGGTCGAAAACCGCCCCCGGGACGTGCCGTCCGGGCCTACACTGTCTTAATGTACTACGGGACGTTGAACTACCAACGCAAGAAGGAACTGGCGTTTGTACTGCCGGTGCGCTCCATTGAATGATGTTCTTCTCTAATGACGTTGGAGAAGAGGGGTCAAGGAGCCAAGGGCTCAAGGTTTACCCGCCTTTGACGGCGCCGGTGGCGACCCGGGGTTCTATTACGCGTGTTTAAAATTTCGCTCTTTGAGCGACATCGTCGCGTTTCATAAAATCGTACAACGATTTTTTTTTAGGCAATTTCGGCATTTCTATTTTGGCTTACCCGGCAGGAGGGCGGGAGGGCCGGTACCGCCTTCGGAGACCCCCTCGGGAATGACCATCCGTCTTCCGATCTGTTCACCGGCGGCCACCACGGCCGGGTCCTGACTCAAAGGGCGTCCTCGGGATACCGTCGTTCTCGGGTATCGGTGGGCGATATATTGCTCCAACAAGGGATCCTTTATCGATACCAGGGTCCGGGAGGGGGTGGCGTCAAGGCGGATGGAAGACGCGTTGTGGAGCTTTTCTCGGAAGCCTTCGATGAGCCCCACCGCAAAGTCGGTTTTGCGAAACCGATTGAGTCGACCGGTCCGATTGAATCCCCGCCATTGGGCATCAATAAATCCCCGAATATAATCCCAAACATATCCGGCTGTGAGTACATTCCGGCGGGTTCCGCTAATTTCCAGTGCCCGCCCCATTTTCACCTTGTCGATGACAAAGGCAGGCACCCAAATACCTTCCACACAGTAAAACTCCTGTAACAGCCTGGCCAGATGATAGAGATCCCGGGTGTGACGCAACGCCGGTTGACCGACAAACACGCTCATATAATTGCGTCGGGCATTTCGTTCCAACAGATCTACATTGTGCTTTCGGATCAATTCACTGGCCTTCATCAGGGCGGATTCCGCTTCATGGGGGTTGCTGCTTTCAGCCAGGGCCATTAACTTGCGAATCCGTGAGAGGATCCGGTCTTCCCGGCCGGAACTTTTTCCCTTTAACCGTTGATGAAGGGTTGGATACCGCCCGGAAGCTTTTGGATTGGCCCGGAGCAGTCGACAGGCTTCCTGGAATGATTTGCCATGGGACGGCTCTCGAGTGGTCTGAAGGATCTGTTCGGCCAACTGATGGGCCATTTCGTGAATCAGCACTTCCCGCACGGCATCCCATGGGTGGTTCATTACAAATTGCCGGCTCATCATGATTTCCATATGTTCTCCGGACCAGGCGCCCAGACGGCGATTCAGCGATTTAAGACTGAAAATCGGCTTTTTCATTCGGCGCGCCAACTCCAGCGGCAAGACTATTTTAGCCTGATCCCACTCGCTGGATAGGCCGGTGAGGATCCGTCTTTCCAGTTGCTCCAGAATGTCCCTTTGCGTGTCCTTTGGCATGGTGCAATGTTCGGGTTAAACGTCCCGTGGATGATTCTGTTTCAAGCGATCGTATGCCGCCTGTATTTCTTTGAATCGACTTTCTGCGAGAGTTTTGAATTCTTCCCCCAGGTGGGCAACTTTGTCCGGGTGATATTTGGCGGCCAGTTTTCGATACGCACGGGTAATCTCTTCTCCCGACGCATCTTTGGGCACCTGTAGCACCTGGTACGGATTCGGGAATTCCGCTGGATCAGAATCGACGCTGTCCTGGGTTTTCTCCTGGCCGGATTCGGATTCTGGGGAGGGCTTCCCCCGGCCATACTTTCGGGCTCTTGTAAATCCAAAGCGCCAGACAAGATAGGCCACTAACAGATCATCTATCCACCCCCAACCGGGAAGTAGATCCGCCAGAATGTCATACGGCCATAGGATATAGATAATCGCTGCGATGAGAAGAAGGAATTTCATGGAGAAGGTGTGACAAGGTGATCGTTGCGTTTCATTTGGGTATGGTTTTCAGGAAGTACTGGATCATCAGATGTAGAATATCTCCTTTTCCCGTGGTGCGATACAACGGGTTTTGGATTGAGCCTTCTTGAGCAGGTTATGTGCCACCTTCAGTTTGTCTTCGATGTCGATGTCTGTTTGGTCCGGATCGTGGTGAAACAGATAGAATGCGTCGACCCCGGCACTGTCCGCAACTTCCGTCACCCGGTTCACCGACGAATGACCCCAGGTGATCCGACTGGCATATTCTTCTTCCCTGTAGGTGCTATCCATAATCAGGGCATCGGCGCCTTTGACGAATTTAAGGAGCTTTTGTTCGTAGTTGTCGTCGTAATACGGGTTGTCTTTCGGAAACAATTCATTGTCCGTGATGTAGCATATCGAACGACTTTTGTAATCGAGACGATAGCCCAGACAATACCCCGGATGATTGAGCAGCATGGTCCGAATGGTCACATGGTCCAGCGAAAGAGATTCCTCCCTCAAATTATGGAACCGTACGTTTGCGCTGAACGCTTTGGCTTTGATGGGAAAGTGCACCCCATCCATTTGACCGAAGATAATATCCTTGACGGATGTGTCGCCATGGGCAGGGCCGAATACGTCTAACTCACTTCCTTTCTGATAGAGTGGAAAGAAAAACGGTAGTGCATTGATGTGATCCCAATGGGGGTGGGATATAAAAATGTTCGCATTTAACGGCGTCTGTCCATTTTCAACAAGGTAATCCGAGAGTTCTTTAATACCGCTGCCGGCATCGAAGATAAACACCTGCCCATTCGCGAACCGTAGGGATACGCAAGATGTGTTGCCGCCGTATTTAACGGTTTTTTCGCCGGGGACCGGTAGTGTGCCCCGAACGCCCCAGAATATCAGCTCCATCCGATCTTCAATAATGCGCTGAAGCTGTTGCGGAAGATCGGTCGCACTGACCGGCTTGGTAATGTATCCGTCCGCCCCCAGGGTGAATGCCCGGGAGCGATCGGTATCGTATGTTTTACCCGTCACCATGACGATTTTGGTGTTTTGCAGTATGGATTGGCGACGGAGCATTTCGCATAATTCAAGACCATCCACGTCAGGCATCATGATGTCCAGTAGAATACAGTCCGGACGCCATTTGAGAATCTGCCGCAATGCGTTGGCGCTTGAGGTCGTCGATTTGACCGTATGTCCTTCCATCTCCAGGATTCGGGTCAGCAGTTCGACACTGACCGGATCATCATCGACTATGAAAAAACGTTTTGCGTTTTTCATGATGCTTCCCATAAATGGACAATTCATTTGGGTATCGGATGTTTCCTATAACGCTTCTGATTGACCCCAACGCAGTTATCTCCCTTGATTCAAGATCCGATTTGAACTGTGTTGTCATCGGGATCTGCCTCTTCTCCCGGATCCGATTCATTGCCGGACTCCAGATTCAACGTAGCGTAGTCCAGATCAACCGGTTTGAGGTGAAACTCCAGAAGAGTTCGTGGACCCAGTTGAATCTGTGCGCCATCAAAGAGACTGCTGGCATCAAGGGATATTCTGCGGCGGTTGACAATTGTACCGTACCGACTCCCTAAATCACAAAGATAATACGTGTTGTCATCAAAGTAAATTTCAGCATGTTTTCGGGATACCGATTTGTCGGCGATGACGATATCATTCTTCGCATGCCTGCCGATTTTCGATTCTCCCTGGATGTCAAAGACATAACCGGAGTCCACGCCCGGGCTGGTGATCACTGTCAGCGTTGCCAGCGGCACGCGGGTCGCAGAGCTGATGTCGGGGAAAAACACCGTTTCATCCTCGTCTCCCACCAGCGGTGGAGATGAGGATGGCCTCACCCCGGGCATCGTTTTTCCCGGAGCCTGAAGCCCTGCCGCTGCTTTCCGCCGCCTCAGCCAGACCATCCCATACAGCGCGGCCCCTGCGGCAACAATGGCAATGACCCCCACCAGGACTAAACCCCGGATGGTTTCCAGACCCGAGGCGACTGGCTGGGGGATCGTAATGGCGAGGTCCGCGGATCCCACCTGACCGTGTACATCTTCAACCGACACCATCAATGTATGGCGTCCGGGCGTCAGGTCCGCCGTGTTGACTCGAAACCGGTCATAGGGTGGTCCGATTCTCTCCTTGTGGAGGCGTGAATTGATAAACAGGCTCACTTTGGAGAGGGCGGCGTCGGAATTGATACGCACCTTTACGGTTACGTCCCCCTGGATGGATTGGCCCGATGCAGGCTCAGTAATCCCCACTTCCGGGGCGGCGGATGACACCGTAATCTCTGCGACACCCAGCTGTCCCGCCGCGGTCACGGCTTCCACCCGGAGAACATGCAACCCGGAAGCCAGGCCCTCGGTGTGCCATTCAAATCGGTCGAATGGGGGTGTCCGGATCTCGTTTTTTAACTGACCATCCACATAATATCGTATTTTCGCGATCTGGTCCGCGGGGCTCAGTTCCAACTGCACCGGCACAATACCTTTTAAGCGTGCATCGGTCTGGGGCGTGACGATCTGGACATCGGGCGTCAGCTGTGCCGGGAGGGGAGGTGACCAGAACCGCTTCTCATCCTGCACCGCCCGGTCATTCTGTCGCACCTTGATCACCAGGCTATGCTCACCGCTGGGTGCTCGGGAGGCGTATTGAATCCGAAACTGATTTTTAAGCTGCTCGGCGATGATCTGGTACATTTTTTTTAGATCAGATACGGAGGATGCCAACAGCCGACGGCCGCCGGTCAGTCGTGCCATCCGACCCAGTTCGGCAGCATCCACCCGGGGGCCGACACCGATCGTATAGATGGGCATACGGATGGTCTGTGTCGTTGCTTCGTCGATGACATCACTGAATTGATGGACGCTCCGCGGGAGTCCGTTTGCTTGTTCATCCTTTCCATCGGTCAGCACAATGATGGCCCGCCGACCTTTGGGTATTTCAGCCGCCTTTTTCACCGCCTCAAGGATGGTGTCGTATAAACGGGTGCTGGCCTTCGGTGTTGCACGAATACCGGCCACCCGTTGGATGACCGCTTCATGATCCCGGGTAAAGTCAACCAGACGGGTGGTCTCTCGGTCAAAGGTAAACACCGCGATTTGATCTTCTGAAGAGAGCATTGAAACGAAATCAATAGCGGCTTGCCTGGCGGCTTCAATGGCGGTAATTCCAGATCCGTCCTTGGCGAGCACGCTTCCGCTGGTGTCAATGGCGAGCACGATGGCCATGGGATCGGTGGTCTGGGTGACTGCATCGATTTCCTTCGTTTGTCCGTCCTCAATGGCTGTAAATTGTTGAGTGGACAATTCGGTGACGGAGCGACCGTCTTGTCCGGTGACGGTTACGTAGGCCCGCACCTGATTCCCCGGCTTTTCCGTATCCGCAAAGACATCAATGGAGTTGATCGTCACATTCTGCAGGGAAGCTGCCCAGGCAGCAGGGAACGAAACGCTGAGGATCCCCATGAAACTCAGCAACGCACATATGGTCTGAAATACTTTCGTGGGGAGCAGCGGACGTCGGCGGATTGGAAAGTGGCAGGCTCCCGGATGTTTAAACGCCATTGGCAGTCGGCACCCTGTCCGAGACGCTTTTTCTGGAAATCGGTTCCGTTCCTCTGGATCACACATCTGATTAAATGCATCAAAAGTGTGCGGTTTGGCCATGAAAGCCTCCATCTTGGACAGCATCCCGCGTATATGACGGTACATGTAACGGAGTTGGCTATAAGCGGTTTCAAAACCCCATCTAACGCCCAATCTCTGCGTTGCGGACTTCCTCAATATGCTCACATACTCCCATGTATGCTGCGCTATCTCGGCGGCCCGCGCCTTGACCTTCGACGCGATCAGGGGGTTTGAAACCACTTCTATTTCATCGAGAAGAAGTGTGGTACCGGTGACCGTCTGCGCGATGCTCCAAACGGGCTCCGTCGTCAATCGAAGTCAACACCCACGTCCACTGGTGACGTGCCCTGCCAGTTCAACGACGACCACCGTTTACTCGTGGGGCCGGGCTGCCGGCATACCGCGGGGAGTTGGCCTCGATAACAACGATCGGCTGATTTCAAACATACAGAAGAAAAAGCTATTGGTACAGTTCATCACCCAAAAACCTGCCCTGCACGCCGATCCAATACCTCATGCAGGGCATCGCTTATCCGGTTGTTTCTGGTGTCTCAAATTGCGAATTTATATAATAAAAATCCAATCTTATCAAGAATAAAGTGTGTCGACAGGGGCGGCCGCAGGGTTAATTGCTTTTGGCCAGACGCCGGACAAGGGTCCGTGCAAAATTTTTATAGAACAACAGTTGGATGGAATTTGATGAACGATCCAGGAGGGTGGCACTGATTTTCAGCAACGCGCAATTTGTGACGGCAACGACACTAGCGGATCGCGCCTGCCCGCTAATGAAGGACATTTCGCCAAAGCACTCTCCGCCGCCGAGGCTTGCGATCCGTTCCTTACCTTTCATGACTTGTGTTTTTCCACTGAGAATAATGTAGAAACTGTCGTCGATCTCGCTTTCTTCGACGATCACTTTTCCACTGGGGACTTTAACGATATTGCTCGCTGAAATCAGTTCCCGAACCTGTTCTTTAGTGAAGTTCACAAAAAATGGCACATGGTGCACATAGTCGATGACGTCCGTCAGTTTTTCGTCTACGGGAGTCCCGCTCAATCCTCGAAGGGCCACGCGCAAATCGTAGGCGAAATCCCCACAGGACTGGTAGCGTTCCTTCAAGTCTTTGGCAATGGCTTTGCGGGTGATATCTTCAAGAATCGACGGCAGATCCGGTCTGAGGCTGAGTAGGGGAAGCGGCTCATCATGGGTAATTTTATACATGATCGAAAAGTTATTGGCGCCGGCGAAGGCCTTTTGTCCGGACAAGACCTCATAGAGAACACACCCGAGAGAGAAGATATCCCCCTGAGGGCCCACGATTTCTTCTTTCAGCTGTTCGGGCGGCATGTAACTGGGGGTTCCAAAGATCCCAAGGGGTGCGGTATTGTCCGTCACCTGAGCAATTCCAAAATCAGTGATCTTTACTTCGTCCGAACCGTTGATCATGATGTCGGAGGGTTTCACATCCCGGTGGATGACGCCCTGCTGGTGAGCATACTCCAGGGCGTTGCAGATCGTAAAAATGATGCTCACGGCCCGATCCGTGGGGAGCAGCCGATCTTTGTGGCACCAGGATTCAAGTGTATCGCCTTTGACATACTCCATGGCGATGTAGCAATACTCGTCATGGACACCGGCGTCGTAAACCGAGACGATGTTGGGATGATTGAGGCGTCCCGAGGACTGGGCTTCGAGGAAAAAGCTCTATAGATGTTGGTCCGAGGTTTTCGAGAGTTTGATGGCGACCAGTCGTTCAATATAGGGATCCCTCCCGAGCAACACGACGGCTGTTCCGCCGTGGCCCAGTTTGTCCTGAATTTCATATCGGCCGACAGACCGGATCCCGGAAAAATCGGGAAGAAACTTCTCATCAGAGGATTCATCAATCATAAGGAGCCACCCGGCGGATTAACGGTCACATTGAAAAAGGCAGGCTTCCCGTTGCGTCGAAAAGGAGAGGGCAGGTTCCGTTGGGTTTGTCGGTGAACCATCATCATGGATTGTGAATCAGATTCGTTATCGGGTGTGATGCATGACGGCCGAGTATATGTGCACCAAAAGATATCTGTCAAGTCATATTCAGTGTGACGTCGGCAACCGGGAAGGGTCTCCATACATGCGATGCATGGCCTCTGCCTCGGAGCATATCGCCCTGCGCAATTCTTCAGGTGCGATCACCCGGGCAGCCTCGCCCCAGCTCATTACCCAGAACTTTACATCCTGAATCCCGGCTACCTGGGCTTCGAAGGTAATGGAGCCGTCCCTGTGGTGATGGATGCGCTGTGAGTCATGCCAGATTCTTTCCTGAATGTATTCTGCGACCCGACTGGAAAACCGGATTTCGACCCGAATCGGTTCACCGGTGAACACGCCAAAGCTGGACCGGGGGATGGCATCCACGTCCATGTCCTCCGGTACCTCAAATGTGTCGCTACACACCCGGAGCGATCGGATCCGGTCGAGGGCGAAAATTCGAACATCCTGTCGTTTCTCGCAAAACCCGATGACATAAAAGCCGTCATTGTGAAACCACAGCCGGTATGGGGCCACCCGACGTTCGGACACCTGTTTACGACTCATGGTGTAATATTCCATATCGATCTTTTTCTTGCCCAACAGGGCCTCGTTGATCTGATCCAGCTGGTTGTTCAATGGTCCGTAGGGTTTATGGGGCCGGTTGCCAATCCAAAAGTATTCCTCCACTTTATCCAAATAGTCACCGGCCGGCCCCGGCAATAAGGTCTTGATTTTCTTGAAAAGAGATTCCAGGGCATCGTGGAAAAATGTTCCTTTTAAAAAGCGGACCATATGGCGGCTGAAATAGAGGGCGGTCAATTCGGTCAGATCAAGGGGGAGGGGCAGTGGATTTTTGGCATCATCCAATATCTTCCAGAAGTTTTTACCATCCAACCGATCCGTATAAATCGGAAACCCGGCGATCTGCAATGCCTCTATATCGCGATATACGGTTCGTGGATGGCATTCCAGGTCTTCCGCAATCCTGGACACGCTCAGTCCCTGTCGAGAGTAAAGCAGGGTCTGGAGAATTTTCCACTGCCGCCCGAGTTGATCTCCTCTTGCCATTTGCTCACCGTTTCCTTGTTGTGCTTTGGACTGAGTATGAAAGCGTTTGGCTGGATTAGCCGTCTGTCTACTTGAACAGTACCGAACCGACCAGCATGAACAGCATCGTCATCCCCAGCAGTATGATGATCTGATAGCTCAAATCCGTGAGGCCGGCACCGTCGATGATGATCCGTCGCATACCTTCAGTGACATGTGTCAGGGGTAATACGTGAGAAAACTTTTGAATCCATTCGGGAGTACCTTCCAGAGAGAACCACACTTCGGAGAGAAACATCATGGGCCATGCGATGAAATTGAGCACGCCGTTGGCGAATTCCTCGCTGCTGCTTCGGGATGCGATGACCAACCCCAGGGCAATGATGCTCGCGCAGCCCAGACTGAACAGGAGTATAAGATCGAGGTACGAGCCTTCGCTCGTGAAGCCGAACAGGAAGGCGCATCCCGCATAGACAATGATGTTGGTCATCAGAAGGAGGGCCATTCGTGAGACCACCTGGGCACCGAGGTACTCGAAGGCCGTCAGCGGGGTGGCTTTGAACCGTTTCAAAACGCCGTTTTTTCGATATCGGACAACGACATAGCCCACACCGAAGAGGGCGCTGAACATCATATTCATCGCGATGATGCCCGGAAAGAGCCAGTCGATATAGTCGATCCGTTGGCCGGAAACGGTTTGTTTTTGTACCCGGTCGGCGATGTCTTCCGGTCTCAACAGGCTGTATACCAAATATCGTTCGGCAATCTCTCCTTTCGGTGAACTTTCACTAATCCAAATATTTTGTTGGAGCCGTTCAGCACTCGACCAGAAGATCCAGCTTGTGTCGCTGTAGTTTGGTAAACCCCTCCTGCCGACTGTCGAATACCAACGGCTGGAACACGTCGATTCGGTGTACCGCATCCGGGACGCTCTCGCACAATACCCCAGAGCCTTCAGGGGGGATAATACCCACCTTATACTCATCGCGCCCACCCCGCTGGAACATGATGGCAAAACCGAGGATGATCAAGAAGGGGAACAGAAAGTTCCACCCGAAGGCCGCACGGTCCCGGTAGAATTCTTTGTTCCGCGAAATGAAAATGGTCCAAAATCGCTTCAGCATTTTCTCTTAGTCAGTTTCCGTTTATCATCTCCGGCGCAAAATAGCGGGTCCGGTCCAAAGGCCCGTGTCACTCGCTTCTAATCCCGTAGCTGTCTCCCCGTTAGTTCTAAAAAAACATCCTCCAGGTTTCTGGATCTGACGTTAATATTCGTCAGATCAATTGCCTCGCCTCTCAGGCTATCCATCAATTTGTTGATATCCCGGGTTGTGCAATCGATGACCTCCTGTCTCGGGAACCACCTCTCGACGCCGCCATGGTTCCCGAGCATTTCCATGAACTCGTCTAACGATCCGGGGATCGCCCGCCTGGGGATTCGAACCGACATTTCACAGCAATCTTCCTGGAGAAGCTGCTCGGTTGTGCCTTCCTTGATAATCTTCCCCCGATCGATGATGGCGATTTCATCACACAGGTATTGGGCTTCCTCCATGTAATGGGTCGTCAGGATAATGGTTTTTCCCTCTGACTTGATCGTTTCAACAATCCCCCAAAGATGGCGACGTGCCTGGGGATCGAGTCCTGTGGTCGGTTCATCGAGAAACAGCAACTTCGGGTTGTTGACCAGAGCAATGGCAATGAGGAGCCGCTGGCGTTGCCCTCCGGATATCCGATTGTGGCGCTTTTCCAGAATGTCTTCCAACTGGCAGAATTCCACAAGGGTATGAAGGGCCATGGGGGATTTGTAAAGACTGCGGAAGGTCTCCAAGGACTCGCGAACCGTGAGAAAAGCAAGAAGGGAAGTGGATTGGAACTGAATGCCGATTTCTTCGTTAAAGCCCTTGGCCCGGGTTTGGCCCTTGTACAATATCTCTCCCGAGGTCGGCTTAATGATTCCTTCGGCAATTTCGATGGTGGTCGTCTTCCCGGCACCGTTGGGGCCAAGCAGACCGAAGCAGGTGCCGGGTTCGATAGCGAAACTGATCCCGTCGACCGCGGTCACGTTGGGATATTGCTTCACCAGGTCTTTCACTTCCAGAATGGGAGTCATGGGCCTCCCTTAGCATAAATTGGACGGGTCTGCTACTTTCAATAGAACCTGTCTCCAAAACCCGTTTAAGGAGCCATTGCGGTGGTGCGAGGCGATCCGCCGTCGCCCGGGAAAAAATTTGGGCTTTGGCGGGACAAGCGAAAAATGCTCACCGACTACCGTGTATGCTCCGCTTTGTAACCGCCCCGCGCCCAACCCTGAATCCGGATCCCTAATTTTGAGGTAGATTCTGCTAAATGATCTGTCTATGATGGCCGAGTTCTATTCCTACTTGACGCACCTGAATCCCGGCGATACGTTGCCAGTTCTTAATGGCTTCAATGAATTTTGGGAGGTGTTTGCCATGTCCGATACCCAACCCGGAATAGATCCACCGGAGTACCCCGAATACCCTCGCGTCGCTGTCGGTGCCGTTGTGTTCAAGAACGGCAGCGTGCTGTTGGTCCGGCGCGGGAAACCCCCGGCTGAGGGCGTATGGGCGATTCCGGGCGGCCGCGTCGAACTCGGGGAAAGCCTGCAGACCGCGGCAGAACGGGAAATCCGGGAGGAAACAGGCGTCCGGATCAAGGCCGGAGATCCGGTGTTTACCTTCGACGTGATCGAGCGGGACGCCCATGGCCGGGTACGATTCCACTATGTGATTGTCGACCTGATGGCAGAATACGCCGGCGGTGAACCGACGGCAGGTGACGACGCCCGGGAAGCGCGCTGGATTTCGCTGACGGGTTTAAACCATCTCTCCGCCAGTAAAACAACCAGGCATCTGCTTGAGACCCAATTTGATTTCACCCCATCTGTGTAAGGTTTCCTGCCGGTTTGGCGACCCAAATAAAGTCGTGCAACAATTCTATGAAACGAGACGATGTCGCCCCAAGGGTTCACGTATCTTGACGTCCGAAGCTCTCGTAGTCGTTTCTCGTATTCTCACACGACTCTTGCCTTCGTAGTTATTGCTTGAATCCGCCTTCTTTCGATGGAGGTGCTTCATGAATGCCATCCGTACGGTCATCCTACTTTCTGTCCTGGCGTTTTTCATCACGGGATTCCAACTTCACAATGCCATTGTCCCCCGGAACGAAATCCTTTCCGGTGGTCCCCCCAAGGACGGGATCCCCGCTATTCTCGATCCTCAATTCATTGCCCCCGAAGAGGCCACTTTCATGGATCCGGAAGACCCGGTGATCAGTGTGGTCATCAATGGCCGGGCCAGGGCCTATCCCATTAAAATCCTGAACTGGCACGAGGTGGTGAATGATACGGTGGAGGGGGCACCGATTGCCGTCACCTTTTGACCGTTGACGCAATCCGGAGTGGTCTACTCCCGCACGGTCGGTAACAAAGAGCTGTCGTTTGGCGTCTCCGGGCGCCTCTACAAAAGCAATGTCCTGTTATACGATCATCAAACCGAAAGTCTTTGGTCTCAACTCATGGCCCGCGCCGTTTCCGGACCCATGGCCGGCGATCGGCTCACCGTTCTATCATCCCATCGAACACAGTGGGGGTCCTGGATGTCCCGGTATCCGGAAACCCGAATACTGTCACCACGGACCGGATTCGATCGCAATTATGCTCTGGATCCTTACGAAGGCTATTACCGCGTGGGAGCGATCTGGTTTCCCGTGGGTGATGTGCGAAAAGACCTTCCTCCCAAAGAGCGCGTACTTGGCATTGTTGTGGGAAGTGCATCCAGGGCGTATCCACTGAGTCGTGTGAGGCCGCGATACGGTGCCATCGACGATGTGGTCGGGGGTGTTGCCCTTCGCCTCCTGATCGATGCTGACGGCAGTATTTCCGGTGTCGTGGACGATCGGGGAGAGCCACTGCCGCATCTGTTTGTCTATTGGTTTGCCTGGCAGGCGTTTCACCCCGATACCACCGTGTTTGAATTCAGGTAGCATTGATCCCATCCTGCCGGCGAAATCTGGGAACGCCCACAGGTTCTGCGGACTTCAAAACGTTCCCAGGGCGCCGATAGGACCCGCTCATGAAACG
>Ga0056120_1000134_pt1 | contig 14645 bp, 15 predicted proteins | sample WorMettaBAHAMAS2_FD_71121 | JGI IMG/M metagenome (GOLD analysis project Ga0056120, IMG submission 71121) | Marine gutless worms symbiont microbial communities from Max Planck institute for Marine Microbiology, Germany - Olavius tantulus BAHAMAS.2 ...
GTATTTGAGGCCACTGTATGATGCGCTCCATGACATGATGCAATTCAAACAGGCATCCAACCTGATCCATCGGGGAGTGATCGAAGTGGCGCCCTTGGCCTTCATGCGAGGTCGGACATTAAATGACTCCTTTGTCATTCTGGATGAGGCTCAAAATACGACCTCGGAACAGATGAAAATGTTTTTGACCCGGATCGGCTTCAGCTCCAAAGCGGTCATCACCGGAGATATCACCCAGGTGGATCTTCCACCGGGAAGAACGTCCGGATTGATTGAGACGAAAAACATCCTCCAACACGTCAAAGGAATCAGATTCTTATTCTTTACCAAACAGGACGTCGTCCGCCACCGGCTGGTCCAGGAAATTATCCAGGCCTATGAAGAATTGGAGTCCGCCAAAAATAATGCCGACGATTCGTCATAGGCGAATCTAAAACCGATCGAGAACCCATGGTCACCGAAAACACTAAAAACCTAAAGGCACTCAGGGCCAGGATGAGATCCACGTCCGAACGCTCCCGGGATATCGATTCCGAGAGGGGGGTGTCGAGCCTGCCCCTTCGGTTGGGCTTGTTGTTCGGCCTCTCTCTGATTTTTGCCCTGGTGCTTACCCCGAGCCTCGTAACAACCCATAATACATACCATCTGGGTGATGTGGCGGAACGGGACATCAAAGCGGCCCAGGACTTTTTCATCGAAGATCAGGCCGCCACGGAGGCCAATCGCCGTCGTGCGGTTGAGACTGTGCTCACGGTGTATGACTACGATGCCGCGCTGTCCGGAAATGTCACCAACACTGTGGATGCGGCGTTTTCGAAAATGCGAAACTTGATCGAGGCCTATTCCAACGAGGAGATTCAGCCGGAATCCGGGCAGACCGACACCGAGATGAAGCGCCCCACCCTGCACGACCAGATTTGGTCCCAGAAGGATGGCTTTGAAGCAACTCTGGGGATCGATGTCAGCAAAGGGGCTTATGGCATCCTGGAAAAGGAAAAGTTTTCATCCGATATCTCCCACAAGATTGTCAGCATCTTAACCGCCATTATGGAAAATGGAGTGGTGGCCAACAAGGAGGTCCTCCTGCGGGAGTCCGACAGGGGCATCACTCTCCGGGAGGTCGGTACCAAAACCGAGCGGGAGGTGCGTAACCTAAGGCAATTCTACGGACTCGACCAGGCAAAAACCATGGTCCGTATCGTGGGGCAGCCCCTGGTAAAAAATCTCAACTATTCCCTTATCAACCTGGTTGTGGACTTTTCCCAGCGGCTCATACAGCCCAACATTACCCTGAACCGGAGTGCGACGGAAGAGCGGAAAAATCGGGTGGCGGAGGAGATAAAGCCGGTGATGTACAAAATAAAGGCCGGCGAAATGCTGCTCCGTGAGGGGGAACGCGTCACCGAAGTCCAACTCATGAAACTCCAGGCCATGCAGGCCAATCAGCGAAAACAGCGGGTCTTTTCTGTTGGAATCGGTGCCGCGATGATTCTCATGTGCCTGCTGACCATGACCTACCTGATCTATCTGAGACAGGAAGCATGGCCCGGGCGCGACCAGGACCGGAACCTCATCTTTCTGGCAAGTACCCTGATCGTGTTTTTCCTCATGGCCCAGATCTCCATCTTTTTCAGGGAGGCCATCACCCACACCCGTCCCTATGGGCTATCCCCGGATTCCATCACCTATGGCATCCCGTTGGCGGCAGGGGCCATGATCATCTGCCTGTTCACGGGCATCGAGCTGGCACTGCCGTTCACCCTGGTATTGGCGACGTGCACCACCATTATCTTTCAAAACCGGTTCGATATTTTCCTCTACTTCATCATCAACGGCGCCATGGCGGCGTTCTGGATTCAGCACAGACGAGAGCGAAAATCGTTCATCATGGCAGGGGTGAAGGTAGGTCTGCTTAATATCTTTCTGGTGAGCGCCATCGACATCTACATCGGCAGTTTCTCGGGCATGAAAATCCTGTGGGATTGGGTCTTTGCATTTATCGGGGGCGTCGGCGCCGCCATCGTTACCATCGGGCTGACCCCGCTGTTTGAAATGGCTTTTGGATATACCACCGATGTCACCCTGATGGAACTGGGCAACTTGGACAAACCGACGCTTCGAAAATTGATGATCGAAGCCCCCGGCACCTATCATCATTCCGTCGTCGTAGGGTCCATGGTGGAAGCCGCAGCATCGGAAATCGGGGCCAATCCTCTGATGGCCAAAGTCTGCGGGTATTACCACGACATCGGAAAGCTCCGGAAACCATTGTATTTCATTGAAAACCAGTCCAATGGGAAAAACCCCCACGATAAACTGGCCCCCTCCATGTCAAGCCTGATCCTGATTTCGCACATCAAGGACGGTGTGGAAATCGCCAAGGAGAACAAACTGGGCCGCGAAATCATCGATACCATCCGGCAGCATCACGGAACCAGTCAGATTCAGTTTTTTTACGAAAAGGCCAAACAACAAAAGGGCGAGGAAATGGTGGATCCGGACGGCTACCGTTACCCGGGCCCGCGGCCTCAGACCAAAGAAGCCGGCCTGGTCATGCTTGCCGATGTGGTTGAAGCCGCATCCCGAACACTTTCCAACCCGACCCCCTCCCGTATTCAAGGATTGGTTCAGAATCTTATCAACAAGGTGTTTTCGGACGGACAGCTGGACAACTGCGAATTGACGTTGAAAGATCTGCACAACATTGCCAAAAGTTTCAACAAAATCCTCAACGGCATCCATCACCACCGCATCGAATACGCGGAAAATCTCACCATGGTAAACGGAAAGGCGAAAAATGGAGGTTCAGATCGACAACCGCCAGGATCGACACCCGATTCCCCTGACGAAGATACAGGCTCAGGCAAAAGCCGTCTTAAACGCCTTGGGCAGTCCTGACGGTGAACTCTCCATCCTTATCGTTGACGACCCTACCATATCAGAGCTAAACCGAGAGTATCTGAACCGCCAGGGGGCAACCAATGTCATCGCGTTTCCCATGCAGGAGGGAGAGTTTGTCGGGATTAGCCCCCAACTCCTCGGGGACGTCGTCATCTCTGCAGACACCACGATGAGGGAGGCCCGGGAGGCCGGCATGGAGTTCCAGAATCGTTTCACGGAGCTCCTTATCCACGGCATTCTGCATCTGTTCGGGTATGATCATGTCACAACGGCGAAAGATGCTGAGAAGATGGCGGCGAAGAGCCGGGAGCTGATTCGGATGCTCGAACAGAACGGGCGTGAATAGGTTGTGACTCAATTACGGAAAGGTCCTTAACATGGCCGAATTAGCGGTAAAGCTAGACCCGGTTGCCGCCCTCCGCGGCGGCACGCGCCGAAAAACACCGGATCCGGTCCAGGCTGCGGTTCTCGCCGAGTTGGCGGGAGCCGACGGCATTGTCGCTCACATCCGGGAAGAACGGCGCCTGATCCTGGAACGTGATGTGCGCCTGCTGCGGCAGACGGTAAAGAGCCGTTTTACCCTTGAAATGGCCCCGGTCACGGAAATGGTCGGATTCGCCCTGGACGTAAAACCGGATCGGGTGACACTGGTGCCTTCCACCGTTAAAGTAAAAAGTGTCGACAGGGGATTCGACTTGGTGGTTCAGTGGGGGCCCGCCTTTGATGCCGTAGCCACATTGCAGGACGCCGGTATACCCGTGGGCATCCTGATCGATCCGGATCCGGACCAGGTGAAACTGGCCCATAAAGCCGGTGCGCTGCGTGTCCAGATCCATTCGGGATTGCTTCAGGAGGCCCGGACCGATCAGCAGCGAGAGAAAGCCCTGGCCCGCATCGGGCATGCCGTCAAACTGGCTGGAAAACTCCGGATGGGAGTCGGCGTCGGGCGCGGAATCGCCTTAAGATAGCTGAAACATCTTCGGGGAATGGGAAATATCCAAGAAGTGGTCATCGGACACAGCATCGTGGCCCAGGCACTGCTCGTCGGCATGGACAGGGCCGTCAGAGACGCCGTAGAGCTTGTCCATGGATTGTGAAACGCCTCCGGCAGGTGATATAAAATAATATTACAAAGAGAAAAGCGAAGACTTCCGCCGGTTTGGAGTCGGGATCGCCATCGGTAGCGGAATTGAAACCGTGATACTTTCCTAACACCCGATACCGATCCCGAACCCGATACCGATTCAGAGGAATCCACTGCTGCCAGACACGCACCCAAAGCGTCTTTAAAACAAGAATCCAAATTTTTTTAGAGCGTAATGAGGATCGATATGTATCTTGTCACCGCCGAAGAGATGCGAGAGATGGACCGGCGCACCATCGAATCGTTAGGCATCCCTGGCCAGGTACTGATGGAGAACGCCGGGCGGGGGGCCACCCGATTTTTTCTGGAATCCATGGCGCCCCGGGATCGGAATGCACCTATCGCCGTAGCCGCAGGACGCGGCAACAACGGCGGAGACGGGTTTGTCATGGCCCGGTATCTGAAGCAATTCGGTTTTCGTGTCACCGTGTACCTTTTGGCCAAAGCCGATGCCGTGAAAGGAGATGCCGCCGCCAATCTGAACCTGCTGAAGCCCCTGGGCATTCCCGTGGTGGAAATGCCCGACCCCGCGGATTTCGCATCCCGGAAGATGGAAATGCGCCATCAGGGCCTTTGGATCGATGCCATCCTCGGGACCGGGCTCACCTCGGATGTCCGTGACTATTACCGGGACGTCATCGAGTTTATCAATGGGCTAAAAAGACCCGTTTTTGCCGTCGATATCTCCTCCGGGCTCAGCTCCGAAACCGGGCAGCCCTGCGGAACCTGCATTCAGGCGGAGGCGACGGCCACATTTGCCTGTGCGAAAATCGGGCATGTCCTTTACCCCGGTGCGTCCCTGACCGGAAAACTGGCTGTCGTGGATATCGGCATACCTTCCGTCATTGCAGAATCGGTCGCCACCGGGCAGGATCTGTTAACATTGAGCCGTATCCAACGGAGTTTTCGCCCCCGGGAACCGGAGGCCCACAAAGGCCACACGGGGCATCTGCTGGTGGTGGCCGGAAGCCCGGGAAAGACCGGGGCTGCGGCCATGACCGCCATGTCGGCGGTGCGCGGCGGAGCCGGGCTGGTCACGCTGGCCATACCGGAAAGCATGAATCCGATCCTGGAATCCCAGGTTCTGGAGGCCATGACATTGCCAGTACCGGAAACCTCCAAAGGAGCCCTTTCCAAATCCTGCCTGGATATCCTCATCAAACAAATGGCGGATAAACAGTGTTTGGCGTTAGGCCCGGGGATCGGCACCGCAGCTCAGACACGGGACCTGGTCCACAAACTGGTCCGAAAGGCGACGGTTCCGTTGGTGGTGGATGCCGATGGTCTGAACTGCATTGCCACAGATCCTGCTGTGCTTAAAAAAGCGTCCGTTCCCGTGGTGCTCACCCCACACCCCGGGGAGATGTCCCGACTCACGGGTGAATCCACCCGGGCCATACAGGGCGATCGTATCAGCAGTGCCAGACAATTCGCCGAGGCCTACAGGGTGCACGTGGTCTTGAAAGGCGCCCGGACGGTCATCGCAGACCCGGACGGAAACGTATCCGTCAATCCCACCGGCAATCCGGGAATGGCCTCCGGCGGCATGGGCGATGTGCTCTCCGGCGTTATTGCCGGCCTGGTATGCCAGGGCGTTTCACCGGCCGAAGCCGCCCGCTGCGGGGCGTACCTGCATGGGCTGGCGGCCGACAGGCTTTCGGAGGATGTCGGTCCGGTCGGGTATTCGGCCTCCGATGTTATGAATGCCCTGCCGGCGGAGATACAGCACATCATGACTGCCTCACCCGACACCACCGCCGCGTGGCCCCTGATTCCAGTATGAATTCCCAGCGGGGTCGAGACGTGTCCGGTAAACGCTTACAGTTTACCACCCGGTCGGTGGAAGATACCCAGGCCCTGGGCCGGCAGATGGGCGCCGATATCCGCACCGGGTGCCTCATGGCATTAAACGGCGACTTAGGCAGCGGCAAAACCACGTTTGTGCAGGGTCTCGCCAAGGGACTGGATGTCCCCGGTAGTTATGTCGTCACCAGCCCCACCTTCACCTTGATCAACGAATATCCGGGAAGGCGACCGCTGTTTCATGTGGATCTGTACCGTATCGCCGACGTGGAAGAATTGGAAAACATCGGATTTTTCGACCTCCTGTCCGGCGAGGGTGTCGTGGCGGTGGAATGGGCGGACCGTGTGGCCCAGGAGCTGCCGGAAGACCGCATCGACATCGGGTTCCAAGTCGTTGATGATGTCCGTCGCAAGCTGAAAATCCGCGCTGGTGGACAGACCGCAGACGATCTGCTAAAGAGGCTGCAAACAGCGCTGGAAAGGAAGAAATAATGGGTCTGTTTGTACAGAAATACGGCGGCACCTCCGTTGCCAATCTCGAACGGATTCAGGACGTCGCCAAACGGGTATCCTCGTATTATCAAAAAGGGGATGATGTTGTCGTGATCCTGTCGGCCATGGCCGGCGTCACAGACAATTTGATCGATATGGCAAAAGACATTTCGGATGAGCCGGACAAACGGGAGCTGGACGTCCTGCTGGCCACCGGGGAGCAAACCACGGCAGCGCTGCTGGCGATGACCCTGAGAGCCATGGGCTATCCGGCAATGTCTCTCCTCGGATTCCAGGCGGAGGTCATTACCGATTGCCATTTTGGTAATGCCCGAATCCTCGAGGTCGGTGCCCAGCGGATTCGGGATTTTTTAAAACAGAGAAACATTGTTGTGGTGGCCGGATTCCAGGGATGCGACCCCAGGGGCAACATCACCACCTTGGGCAGAGGCGGCTCCGATACCTCCGCTGTAGCGATCGCCGCCGCTCTGGAGGCCGACATCTGCGAAATCTACACCGACGTGGACGGTATCTATACCGCCGATCCCAATGTCTGCAAGAAAGCGCGAAAGATTTCAACGGTATCCTACGATGAAATGCTGAACATGGCCAGTTTGGGGGCGAAGGTGCTTCAAATCCGATCCGTCGGGTTTGCCAAAAAATTCAATGTCCCGGTCCACGTTCGGTCATCGTTCAGTGATGAGGAGGGAACCATGGTAGTCAGCGAAGAACCCGCAATGGAAAGTCTCGTGGTGTCGGCGGTCACCCATGATAAGGACCAGGCCCGCATTACCCTGAAAAAAGTGCCCGATCAACCCGGCATCGCCGCAAAAATATTCTCGCCCGTTTCCGAAAGCGGGATCGTCGTCGATATGATTATTCAGAATACCCGATCGGCTGGTCAGACAGACCTGACCTTCACCGTCCCGAGGGCTGATTTCAAAAGCGCCCTGGAGCTCGAAAAGAAAGTCGCCGAAGAAATTGGGGCGGAGGATGTCTTCGGTGATGAAAACATCGCCAAGGTGTCGGTCATCGGCGTCGGCATGCGCAATCATTCCGGCGTAGCGTCTGTCATGTTCAATACCCTCGCCAAAGAGAACATCAACATCATGATGATCAGCACATCGGAAATTCGGATATCCTGTATTGTTGAAGAAAAATACACGGAGCTAGCGGTAAGGGTGCTGCACAGTGCATTCGGGTTGGATCGAGAAGACTGATTTAAGCTGAAAGTTGAAAGCTCAAAGCTGAAAGAAGGGCAGAGGGCAGAGGACAGATGTCGGATGTCGGATGTCGGATGTCGGATAACAAATAACAAATAACAAATAAAAGCTTAAACAAAACGGCAAGTAAAGCAACGCCGAACCCATAGATCCCCTTTTCTACCCCAACCCCTGGTAACGGCTACCTGGTTCCCCCCCACGGGAACGTCATGAAGCATTTCGAACCGAAACAGATTCTGTTCATTTTAGTCCTGGCAGCGGTGATGACGACTCTGATTATCTTTAGAGAGCTCACCGCCTTCTAACGTGAACATTGCATGGAATTTTTCCAGTATGGCGCTGTACACAAAGATCAATGTGGCGATAGAATAGATATTGGTGCATTCGGTATGGATGATTCATGACAGGCCTAGGAAACAGAGCAAAGATCTGAAAATATTTCACCCAAGGGGCCAATCGGAGCCTTACGCGGCCTGCGTTATTCAAGATTCGCGGTAGATGGACTACAGCTTCACCTTGAAGTGCCTTGACCACGCAAGGCTCCGATCGGTGCAAAATTCACATTAACGTGAACATTGCATGACATCTTTTCATAGAGAGATTAAAAAGATACAATGTAAGCCCAGAGCGAGATTTCATACACATCTCAGGGAATGCCTGACTTCTCTTTTGGCAGATCGAAGGACAATGGAGATGCGAAAATGAAATACAGGCGATTGGGCCGATCCGGCCTGCAGGTATCCGAGATGTCCGTCGGCACAATGAACTTCGGCGGTCCGACGGACGAGATCGAATCGTTCCGCATTATCGACATGGCGATGGACCGCGGGATCAATTTGTTTGATTGTGCGGATGTTTATGCCGATGGGGCCAGTGAAAAAATCGTTGGAAAAGCGCTGAAGCAGGATGGGAAACGGAAACGGGTTATTGTCACCACCAAGGCGTTTTGGCCCACAGGAGATGGTCCCAACGACCGGGGAAACAGTCGGCACCACCTAATACAGGCCTGCGAAGATAGTCTGGATCGACTGAACACCGACTATATCGACATTTTTTTCTTCACCGGACCGATTGGAATGTTCCCCAGGAAGAAACGCTGAGCGCACTGGATCATCTGGTGACCCAGGGATGGATTCGTTATGTGGCCTGCTCGACCCATCCCCCCTGGCGGACGGTGGAAGCGCTTCACATTGCCGAAAAATACGGGTATCCGAAGTTCATCTGTGAGCAGCCCCCTTATAACCTTCTCGACAGAAGGGTCGAAAACGAGATTGTCCCCATGTGCCGGCAGTATGATCTTGGCATGATGACCTGGTCTCCCCTGGCCCAGGGCGTGCTCGCCGGCAGATACCAGAATGCCCAAGACATCCCGGACGACAGTCGGGGGGCGCAAAAGCCGATCTTTGCAGAACGGATCACCGGCGAAGGCATTGCAGCTGCCCGCCGGATGAATGAGCTTGCCCTGAAAAAACAAACACCATTACCGGCCCTGGCGGTATCGTGGGTCCTCCATCAACCCGGGGTATCGTCGGTGATCATCGGGCCCCGGACAGCAGACCATCTGGCCATGTTGATCCCTTCGGTGGATCTGAAACTGCATTCGGGCGATCTGGAATACTGCGATTCCATCGTTCCGCCGGGGTCTTACGTATCGAATCACTTTAATACGGCCGGGTGGCAGGTGCCGTAATTTGAGCACACCGATATCGGCCGAGGATAGGCCGGACTTTTGATGGGAAAAAGAAAGGAAGCAGAGATGCCCCTTCCCAAATGGTTATCCAATCCGTACCTCGGATTGCTTGGCGTCGTCCTCACCGGGCTCGCACTTCTGGTTGCGCTGTACGGCTATTTTACAGCACAAACCTACCGGGAACTCAAATACGCCATCACACCGGAACGCACCATTTTGATCGATTCCCGGAAGGCATCTGACTTTGAAATAAACTATAAAGGTAAGACCGTTAACTCAGATGTGACATCGGCAATCATTACAGTCTGGAATGACGGCACCGAAGCCATCCGGGAGGAAAACATCCTTCAACCCGTTGCCATCACGGTAAATAGTTCCAAACGCATTTTGGAAGCAAAAGCGCTCAGAATGAGCCGGCCGGAAACTGGCTTTGTACTGGATCGATCAAAGCTGCGGGACGGAATCGTTTATCTAAAGTGGGGTATCCTGGACCGTAAAGATGGTGCCGTCATTCAGATCATTTATGAAGGTGGCCCGGCAATCCCGATTCGGGTCAATGGTACCGTCGAAGGAAGTCAACGGATAACGGAGTATCCGCTGCAACGGCCGGCCAAGGGTCCGCTGTGGTGGTTTCTCGGCATAACCATGGGCCTGCTGATCGTCGGAAATATTTATCGGAATGTGCGGTATCGGAAAAACCTTTACCTTCATCTTGAAATCATTAACTGGGTTTGCCTTCTGACGATCGTGGTCATACTTTTTATTTATCCGAAGTTTGTGACCATGAAGCCCCCGGTTCCGTTCTGATACCATGCGACGCATTAATGACTGGCCGTTTCTGTTGATGATACTCGGGCGCGGTTTCTGCCGGTAGTCCGCCCTGCCCTGGCCGACAACGCCGTTCGGTGTCAAAATCGATTGGTCTCCCTGGGCGACACTCAGTCCGAGGTTCTGGAAAAGTGCGGTGACCCGGCCTGGAGGGGCGGCTGGGAGGAAGCACCCAACCGAACGGTGTCCCGGTATTATGACTATAAACGACACCGTTACAAGGCCCCCGAGTCGACCCGGGGTCCCCTCCGCATAGATGTCTGGGCGTACAATTTTGGTTCCAACCGATTCGTGCGGTACCTGCACTTTGAAAACGGCCGGCTCATCCGGATTGAAACCGGTGAAAAAGGCAGCGATTGACCCTTCCTCCAGCAACCGCATAAACATCAACGCCCTGCCTTTAAGTATTTCCTGGATTCTCCCCCTGAACATCTAACGCGGCCCCATGCCGAAACTAAGACTCTCTCTATAGGTGGCTGATTGACACCACCGGTTCCGTGAATACCGTTTTGTGTAATCAACCTCTGTACAAACCGCAGCAAATAATGATCATCAAATCCACCGATGTGATCTTTACGGCGGAGACGGGCACCGTAAACCACGATCTCCTTTTCGCTGTTAGTCCAACATCCAATATACATTCATTAAGCTAAGATATCAGGAGGGGAGGAAGCCATGTCTAAAACAGCATTAATTATTGTCGATTTACAGAATGATTACTTCCAGGGCGGCAAATGGGAGCTGGAAGGAACCGAATCTGCTGCGGCGAACGCGGCGAAGCTGCTTGATCGTTTTAGAGCCAAAGGGTTTCCCGTGGTACACGTCCGCCATGAGTTCCCGACAACCGATGCACCCTTTTTTGTACCCGGCTCAGAAGGGGCGCAGGTCTATGCCACATTGAAAGAGGAAGAAGGGGAGCCCGTCGTTATTAAACATCAGACAAACAGCTTCCGAGACACCAATCTAAAGGGCATCCTTGACGAATTGGGTGTGGAAAACGTATTAATTTGCGGTGCCATGAGTCATATGTGTATCGATGCGGTGACCCGGGCGGCCAATGATTTTGGCTACAATTGTTCTCTCGCACATGATGCATGTGCCACAAGGGATCTGGAGTTCAAGGGCGTCACGGTGTCGGCCGGTCAGGTTCACGCAGCATATATGGCGGCGCTTGGTTTTGCGTATGCCAACGTGGCATCCACGAACGAGCTGTTGACGGAGGTCTTGGGCTAGACGGTTGATCGAAACAATTTAAGGGCGGCGGCAAAAAGAAATGGAGGGAGCATGGGTTTGCGGCGTTTTGGGCTCGCTGTGTTGGCTGTATGTGCTATTGTGTTATCCACCGGTCAAACGGATGCAGCAGGCCTCCGGATCGACGGCAGTCGCACAGATCCTAATATTTTTAACTTCACCGTCTACATCAATGGGGAACTGGTCGCATACCGGGCATATTCCTACCTCAGGGATGACCCCTTGCTACCCACGGACATCGTTGCCGTCAAGGCCGTACACCGGGGGGGTGCTCCTTTCAACGGATTTATCGCGGAGGCGACGGTGGTCGGAGAGCCCTCCCCGTTCGGCTCGAACGCGCAAAACTGGCGCTGCTGGAATGTTGGGACTGCCGGGGGATTTGTACCTCCGGGCTGGTACGAACCGGGCTTCGAAGAGACGAATCCGTTCTTTTTCCCCGCCACCGAACTCATACAGAACAACGTGGATTTTTTCCCTGCGGAAAATCCAAATTATAATACCTATCCCCAGGATTACTTCTATATCTGGCGGAACATAAAAGCCGCCAACGCAGAGTGCTTGTTTGGCCCCACCGTGCCGGACGAAGACCAGGACGGCATCCCGGATGACCTGGACAACTGTCCCACCATTGCGAATCCGGACCAAATCGATGCAAACGATAATGCATACGGTGATGTCTGTGTGTCGCCCAACGCGAACATCGGAAACACGGCAGATTTAGGCTATGGTGTAATTGTCGGGGACGGTGCAACGATCCGGAATGGTGCTGTAGTTGGCGACAAGGTAATAATACAGGATAATGCAACCGTCAGTTTTTTTACTACGGTCGGTGAGGAGAGCCTCATCGGTGCGGGAAGTTTGGTTCTCCCAGGTGCAGACATCGGCAGCCATGTCATACTGGGTGAGAATGTGATCGTCGGGTTTGGCGCCCAAATCGGCGATGGGATCATTGTCGGGGATAATGTCATCATTCCCTTTGGCGCTGTCCTGGAAGACTATGATTCAGATAGCGTCAGCGACGACGTGGAAGACGATGCGCCAAATAACGGTGACGGCAACGATGACGGTATCCAAGACAGTCAGCAGGGTACGGTCGCATCCCTTCGAAATGCCGTCGACAACAGCTACGCCACCCTCATATCCAGTAATGGTACGTTGCTGACCCGGGTACAAGCCCTTCGGGATCCGTCTTCCGGAGGTCTCCCACCATCGGTAAACTTTCCATATGGATTCTTCAAGTTTGTCGTGAATGACGTGCCCAGCGGGGGCGCTGCAACGATGGAAATCATTCTGCCCGGAGTTGTCGAAACCTACTACAAATATGGACCCACGGATGATAACCCCGACGACCACTGGTATGAATTCCTGAGCAGCGATCCGACCCAGCCGGGGGCAACCATCGACGGCAATGTGGTGACGCTGCATCTCATTGACGGCCAGAGGGGAGATAACGACTTGAAGGCTGACGGCAAGATTTCCGAACCGGGCGGTCCGGGCACGACTCAATTAAATGTAGATATCGACGTCCGCCCTTTCCGCCGCCACAATATCATCCGGATTAACGAAGATGATGACGACTGTGAGGATTATCGCAGATTACGGGTGGCCGTCTTCGGCACGCCGGACTTCGATGTGGCCGACATAGACACCTCAACACTGGTGTTGGGTGACCCGACCCTTGACGGCACAGCGGCCCCGATCAAAAGCAAGAAAAAGCGCCTCAATCGCGACCATCGGAAAGATCTGTTGATGGTCTTTTCGACCTGTGAATTATATCGGAATGGTGCATTGGATCTGGACACGAACCGTCTTGATGTCAGTGGAGAAACAATAGATGGGATCCCGTTTATCGGAAGTGATTCGGTGCGGGTGTTAAACAAGAGGCGTTCCGATTGATTGACGAAAGTAAGCCAGTGAACTGAGCTGTAGAGCCGGGCCAATCGGCCCGGCTCTACTCTTTTATACTCGGCAAGCGGACGCGCAGCTTCGGAAACGATCCATGCAGTCCTGTTTCCAGGACTCGACGCATGAAATAAAATCTACATCACATTTCTTCTCACACTCGGATCCGCTGTTTTTTTCTTTATTTTCAGCCATATGGCATACCTCCCAAATTAATAAGTTCCGCTGAAATGCGGGATTTCACACCATGGTGTCAGGGCATCATCGTCCGTTTTTAAACGAATGATTTTTTTGCTCAATCAAATCATCTGACGCCCTAACCTGAAAGATTAATTATGTTGCATCGGAATGCAACCAAAGAGCGGATTTCAAGTCCAAAGTTGGTCTCGGGATAGGATTTGGTATATTATACCTAACAGTACAGCCATGGCAGGTTTCAAGATCGTCTCACCAACCGTTCTGCCGGAATTGCACCCATATGCCTAAATTCCTCGGTTGCCTCTTCAAATTATTTCTATCAGGACTTCTTTTTATCTTCATAGGCGTTTTGACCGTCCTTGCTCGGCAGCACATATCGGTTGAAAGGTATTCGGGCTCAGACCCCCCTCACCCTCAGTTCCGGATTCTTGTCGGCGTGTATGATGAGGATATAAACGAAGCAGAGGTGCACGCAGTGAGGTTGGTCGACTACCGGGAACACATGGACCGGTACAAGATCTACGGGGAGCCGGAAGAAAACGCATCGTCTCCTTTCGATCTTTCAAACGGGGATTTAGAAAGGTCTCTGCCGATCACAGCGAACCGGCGAGCAAAGCAAGAAACCCTTCCAGCTAATATGCCTTTTTCAAATGCACAGTATTCTATGCAGAGCGCACAGAATATTGTGCGCCTGCTTATCCCCGAAGATGATAAACTCCTGGTATTAATTCGAATTTGAACTGGCGCGGTGTTTGCTTTCCTTAGAAGGTTTTAAAGGAAAATAGCACAGACACGCATAAAAATACGCCGGCAACATAACATGTGTAAGAACCAGCAAAAGCTGATTAAAGCTGATTAACAAGTCCTGTAGATATACCTAACGTTTTGTAAATATACAGATTCATAGTATAATTGGCTTGTTCCATCGAACCAGGAAATAAAGGTTGTATGTCTAAAATTTCCCAAAAACGGGATGGCGATCTAATTATAAGTTAGATTTTTAAACGGGAAAGATAATGAATGAGATTCTAAATTTGGTCGTAATTTTTTTTGGATTTTCGGCCATGGCATCTTTCATCGGGATGCACCTTTATCTTTTTTCCAAAAAGGAATCTCCCTTCCTCGTTATTAATCCGTTTTGGCCTGCCATCATTGTGAACTATCGTAATTATACAAAGGAAAATTATGGAAGGCCATGTCTCTTATATTTTCT
>Ga0056120_1000137_pt1 | contig 14217 bp, 11 predicted proteins | sample WorMettaBAHAMAS2_FD_71121 | JGI IMG/M metagenome (GOLD analysis project Ga0056120, IMG submission 71121) | Marine gutless worms symbiont microbial communities from Max Planck institute for Marine Microbiology, Germany - Olavius tantulus BAHAMAS.2 ...
AGACATTGTGGTACGCGCTTTCCATGGCATAGTCGTTCTCCCAAGTGTAAACGATATGCCTGATGGTAGTGTTACCCATGTCTCCGAACAACTGTTACCTATCTCCCCAGTCTATACAATTGACGGGGCATGGGGATCCCGCCGACGCTTTGTTCTCGATCATGAATCGCGACCCATTAAAATCTTCCCCCATGGTGTCGATGACGAAGTCGTGGTTCGTGAACTGGATGTCGCGGGCCGCATTCGCAGGGAGATATTAAAACTGGCGGGAGCGGATGTTACGGAAAAAACATTCGAGTACGATGCACTGGGCAATATGACCCAGCTCGCCGCGGTGGACAAATCCCAGCCCCGTGCGACCGCCTGGGATGAAACCAAGCACTTCAGATTTAATGCCCTGGGTCACATGACCTTTGCCCAGAATGAGATTAGAGATCCGGATGATCACTCGAGTACGGCCAGAAACGGGGTGGTGGCAAATGTCTGGATTGTCCGCGATTCCATCGGCAAAGCAAGACAAGAGGGCCTGAAGCTATTTAACCGCGATGTGGATGTCACGGATCGAAATCATATCGTAAACGCAGTCTATGACGGCGTCGGCAAGATCAAAAGCATGGAATACGATGCGGACATTCACACGGCAAATCGACCCAGCTTAACATATGGCTACGACGCGGGGTTGCGGCTCCAAACGATTCGCGTTTCCTCCGGCATGCCGGTGGATCGTTTTGCGATGAAGTGGTCCGGTGACATTGTAGTTCAGCGGAAGTGGTTCGATGAAAACGGAAATGACGGCCATGTGAGTAATTATTCATTCGATCGATTATTGCGCCGCTACAAAGTAGAACATGCCCTGGGTGATGTCCGCCTTGAGAGCCGCCAATGGTATCGGAACGGATTGCCGCTCTGGACGCGCAACGTGTCGTGGAGAAAAGACGGCAACCGGTGGATACCCAATGCCGATGATAATCTGATGGCCTATCCGGATAACCAATGCAGCAATCAGCCGGGGGCACGGATCGGTTCCGGCCAGTATGCGGTGGCAGAGATTACTACCGATTCCTGTTTTAACACGGAAACAGCGGTTCGGGTGATGAGCCGCCGTGGATGGGATAATGTTGATGAAACCGGCGTCATCGGTTCTCGATTTTCCGGCAGTAAACTGGACGGCATGGGTCGCGCATTGTCCCAGACCAATATTGCATACTCCGGTGAGATGGATGATGACGCAGCGCCATCCGTTACGCGGCGACGGATCCGCCGTATCGGCGGCCGTATCGCCCAGGAGCAGAAGGTGGAAATTGGTGCGACCAGCTCCCTGGACTGGAGTGTGCGAGCCATTACGGATGTCACCCATTCCTATGAAGGGCTGCCGTTGGAGTCCGGCGTGCGATGCGAAGCGACGGTGGGAAATTTGGACACTTCGAAGTTTCGGCGGTTGTGCGGATCACGGGAATATCGGTTTGTCTCTCCACCGATTAACCGCTTTCCGGGCCTGGACAAACCCTTCGATGCCATCAATGTTGCCGAAATCTGGCGTGTTTCAGAACTCAAGCAGGATCAGATTGCCGGGATGACCGCCAATCCGCCCACTGCCCCGGGCGGACCGGAAATGGCGCTTTATCGAAGTCATTATGGCGCCATCGGCGGACCGAACAACATCAAGGACGAGATCACCCATGTCAGCAAATATGACATCGAATATGATCTGTTTGCCCGACAGGTACTGCTCTACGACAATCACTATCTCGGCCCGAAGGCCGGCGGTGCGAGCCGTGTCGGCCACCGTTATCTGTATGATGCCCTGGATCGATTGATCTATGAAGACTACCAGGGCCTGAACATCCGCGCGGATGACATCACCCTGGCCCCCACGTTCTATGGATATTATGGCAAAAGCCTGATACGGGAACGCATCGAGCACCCCGACTATAATGACAAGTCGGACCGCGTGTATGTCTACGGTCCCGGATCGGATCTTGTCTACACGGCGCGGATGGGGGAAAACTGGAACGCAGGCTCGGATCCGCCCATCGCCCATCTTGCTTTAGAAGATACGGGCAATTCCATCCTATCACTTTACTTCAAACGCGGAAGCGACACCGCCTATCACCGTCTGGGCGGCGATATCAAGAATTCAAAAACCCGAAATTATATCAAAGGCGAAGTGGACCGATCCACACGCCCGGTGTATCCATGGTGGAGTGCCGCCGTTGCCGCAGGCGCGTCATTGGACGACGATGAGCTGAAAGAATCTTTTAAGCAGTTTTCGCCGCAGGTGCGATCGTCTCCCTTTGACCAGATGGTATACGGTGCCGGATCGGGATTCATGCGTTCGCGAACCGCCAGTTGGCGCACCCAAGAGTGGGTGACACAAGAAGCTACCCAGGCAGAATGGCTGCAGGAAGCGGCTCAACACCGGCTTATTGCAACCGGCGCATTGGTTGTCGCAGCCGTATTATCGGCCGGTTATGGCGCGGTGGGCTTGTCTGCCCTGGCGGCAGGCGAAGCGGGTGCCATGAGTTACCTGGCGGCGGGAACAGCCATCAGTTTATCCACAGAAGCCATCAGCAGCTATGGCTTGTACGGAAGCGTGCAAGACGCCGGTTGGACGGATGAAAATAAAACCGAAGCCGGCTGGATTGGATTCGGCGTGGCCACGGATGTTGCGACCATGGGTGGTGCGCGATTCATCCAATTGGCTCGTGCGGCCGAGGCGGCCCAAAAAGCGGCACTGGCCTATCAGGCGGCAAGCATCACGTGGAGCGCTACGGGTATGGATGCTGCCTTTGGCGACAATTGTTTTGTCGAAGGCACGTTGGTCTGGACCGGAGACGGACTGCGACCCATTGAAGGCATCTCAGTGGGTGATCGGGTCTGGTCCTGGGATGAAGCAACCGATCGAACCACATTGCAACCGGTACTCAACGTATTCTCGAATCATACTCAAGATACTGTGAGTTTGTGGATGAACGGGGAACAGATCGTCACAACGACTGACCATCCCATTTGGGTGGAAGATGAGGGTTGGATCTTTGCCAGGGATCTGGCTGCCGGCGATGTTCTGCGCACCCATGCCGGTACCACTACATTGACGGAATCCAACCCAACCGCAGTCGAGGCGATCCCGGTATTTAATATTGATGTTGCCGGCGGTGATACCTTCTTTGTGGGGCGGACCCGGCTGTTGGTCCATAACACCTCGTTTAGCCCTGCGCGATTAAAACGGGTCAGCCAGCAGATAAAGAACGCCCCGAAAAACGTGGGTAGAGTGCTTGAGGGTATGCCTCCCACGCATATGCAAAAATTGCGTGCCAAGCAAGGCCGGCGCGTCTCACAGGCAATGGGACGTTTAGCGGCTATAAGAGCCGGGATTGGTGAATATCGACGCGGCATGGTGTTGATCACCAGCACCGTCAATGGCAAACAGGTGCGAAAATTCTGGAACGGACGGGAACGTTATTTTCTCGACCTGGATGAATTCAGGCGTCCAGCCAAGATTGTGGGCGGGATGCTGATCCAAAAGGGGGGCATCGATCGCCTGTCGCCCCGAGCCTGGGAAGGCATTATGATGATGACCACCAGCCGAAAGACATCCGTGCTAAAAAGGCAAATCGCCTATGTTCTGCGCAACGGCGGGGGAAAACACGAAATGTTGCCGGTCAGCATGTTTCCCCACATGGCGAAAATCGGTGTCACGGTAAAAGATATCCACCGAATGGTGCTCCCCACCAAGGGATTGAAGTTCAAGTTCCCCGGCATACCGGCAGGATCCCACCACGGATCCAAAATCGGCCAGTTTGCTCATAAATTACTTTTTGCGGAACTGCGCCAGGCAAAGACCCGCCATCAAGCCCTCGAAATCGCCAAAGAGTTCCACAAGAAGTATGCCGTTTTCGATTAATGAACACCCGGAGCTAGGGTTAACCGAAACCGGGACCGGGACGTCCATTGGTGCCTGCGATTTGAGAAACGTATATACCAATAGACGTCCCCCCTGTTCCCGTGCCTGGTATCTCACCTGTTGAAATACGTGATGGACAATTGTCGGTAGATGCCGGATATGCACAGAAAAATGTGCATAGTGCACATCCTTCTGTGCAGTTTCTTAAACCCCTCAAACTATTCTTTTGAGTAAAATCAGTAGTTTAAATACTTGGCACAAAATTCGCTATAATTTTATACACATAGATCCTCAGTTCGATGGAACTCATCCTGTCGTGAGGGCTGGGGTTCAAATCACGGCCCAATATATCCTTGACTCTGATCTGATTTACCTGCCCGCATCATCATTCTCTCCCGGATAGCCGACCTGATAATACTATTCCCTTTTGTTTTTAGGCTTATTCAAGATCTATCGCGCGGATATTGATATGTTCTGATTCCATTGATCCCGATCAAGGCGCGGAATGCTCCATATCATCAATCCATATCTATCCCATCCGCCTAAATAAAGGACTCGGCCGTAAAAGGCAGGATCTTTAGACGAGGCGGGAAAAGAGGCTGCCATGGAGACAATAGAATCGATTCGATTTCCGGTTTCCAGGGCCACATTAATTTGGGGCTACATCGTCAGATTCACGCTAACAGGGATAATCTGCTGGTACGGGCTATCCCGTGATGCAGACTTTGCCGTCTTTTACTTTTTGATGCTGTTCCCCCTTCTGTTGGTGTTATGGATAAATTTTCTAAAGATTCCGACTGAGGTGATTTTCAGAGAACATCAACTCGTTTTTAAAGCCGTTGTCGGAACCGTCCGAATGAACATAAAGGACATCCTATATATGGATGACGTGGATGGAGGGAGATACACACGATTCGAAACGTTCGATAGTTGGATATTGATACCCCCAAGATCAATAAAAAAGCAGAGCTGGGATCCATCATAAAAAAGTTGAACCCAGGTGTTAATTTCCCGCTTCCTAAAAAGGAGGCCGAACTCAGGGCTAAATTTCGCAAGGGGATACAAATCGCTATTCTCTGTATGGTTTGCGTACTCTTTGTCTCGTTTTGTGTCTGGCTGCGACACGGAGAAATTCCGGATATGGACTATCTGTCATCCATCGTAATTCTATTTGCCCTTTGCATGTCCCTTTTATACGTCTATTGGGACCTGCCCCATCGTATTGCACCAACGAAAAGTTCTATCACTCGAAACACGGCTAAATGGTTCTATATCGTATCCCTGGCCTATTTTAGAGAAACCGGCGCAAATACCGTTGACACAGATGGTCCACGAGGGTTTACGCCGGATCCCAATGTGACCATTTCCGGTGGCGCCATGTCCGTCTCGGATGATGGAACGGTTTCTTTTGCATCGCCGATGATGTTTAGATACGTGGGCACTTCGGAAGAGTTCCTGCTTCAGCCGGACGGATCGGTTCTAACGGCTACCGATGCGCTGATCACTTCCGCCGAAAAGGGGGATGTCCACCAGGTCAACCAGCTACTAGCCCATGGCTTCGATATACATAAAAGGAACAGAGACTATGACACCGCATACATGGCGGCCTTGCAAGGGGGTAACCCTGAGGTGCTGATCGCCTTACTTAACAAAGGGCGTAATCATCGGACATCTATGTTATAGCGATTCTCATAATCAGAGGGGTCAGACCTACACATTGACAAGTTTTGTCAATGTGTAGGTCTGACCCCATCCTTTTTCCGGGCCCTTTCGTAGGGCAAAACCCAGGCAAAAAAGTTTGTCAAGTTTGTCAACAACGTCCCCTAATTTTTTAGCTTCTTGACACGAAGCATGAGTATGGTAGGAATTTAGCCATAGCCTATATTGATCGCCAGCAGCTTTTATGTTTCGCCTCACCGAATATGGAATCAGCCTGAGTCAGGTGTAATTGGTTCAACAGTTCCACACTCTTCTTGGCTTACGTTAATCTATCATTGCGCTATAAACTGAATGCCGGGGGGATTTTTTCCTCCACCGATCGGTGAACGGATTGCGACATCCAGTTCAGTGGATCGCAGCAGTACACCTGTATCTACAGCCGTGTTCCGCATTTCTCGCATTCTCATCGGAACCTGTTTTGAAATTGTCCTGTCCAAACTGTGGATCGTTGCCCTGCCGTGGAAACGTGCGGTGATTCGTTGGTGGACTGTTTTTCGGGCGCAGCGCCCGCCAATTCGAACATAAGATTTTGGGAGACCTCGGCGGTGCCGGAGTATCCCACGAACATCGGGGGAAAGGAGATTGGTATGGGAACATCCAGGAAAACATCGATAGCCGTATCCGTGCTGATGCCAATTCTGATCGGGATTCTGATCATCGGCATGAATCCATCAGACGCGAACGGCGAGGTGATTGGAAGCCAGCTGATCCAGTCGTGTATACAAGACGAAACCGGCCCTGATTGTGCGAATAAGCAAAAGGTAACGGTCGCCGTTTCGTACGGGTTATCATCAAAATTCGATGCTATTCGCTTGGACGAAAACGGCCAAGAAATAAATTCCATAAGTTTCACCACCACAAAAACAGCTCCCATTGTCACCTACCCTCTAAAACACTTCCACACGGTGCCATACTATCCCCACGAAAAGGTCATTCGAGTTCCAAATATCCTTCCCGGCACCCAGGCCTGCATAGACTCCCTGCTTGCCCCTAATCCCAGCTGTGGATGGACATATCAGGGTACTTTTCCAATTCCCTATTCCAATGGGATCTGCAACAACAAGAGCCTGGTGGAGCTCATCAGAGGCGACCCAAACGAATGGTGGCGAGGGGAAGCTGAAATTGGAGTACAGTCCACCATACAGGATTCCTATTCCACCGCCCACTGCCTGAGACAAGGTGACCTTTCTTTCCACGGCTATGAAATCGGTGAGCCCATCATCGACTATGAGGTTACCGTTGAGGCCGTGGGAGACAATGAGGTTTCTACGTTTATCCTCTCGCCGCGCAATCCTGTGCATGTCGGGAATATCAAAGCTATGCTTCTAGGGGATATGGCCGCCAGTCAACATGTTCCCCAGCTTGGGAACTATATCCTGTACATCCCCTCTTACCCGGACACCCACCCCTATGTGCTGGACTACCAGCACAACATGCTGCTGGTGCCTCGGGAGGAAGCGTCTAAGGACGGGATCGATTTGAACAAGGTGGGCATTAGTTTTCAAACCTTCCGGCAACATGCGGCCGCTGCAACCAGCTCGGAAGCTGGCGATGGATTGCAAAACCAGCTCTTTCACAAGCACGATTTAGATCTTGAATCGCTGCAGACAAACCCCCCGGCGGCGGACACCGAATATCTGGTCCATGGAAAAAGAATGTTTAAAGGCAGCATGTCATTTGAGTTGGGAAATCTGGATGAGAATGGGAATTTTAATGGATTAATGGAAAAGTCTCTAAAATACAAAATAACCGAAATCAGTCACTCCATGGTTTCGTTTACCCTCGAAGCCCAGGACGTCAGGGAAATCGAATTGGAGAGCCAAGGTGTCATCCGTTTCGCAAATGTCAGTACCTATGTGTCGATGTCCAACATGGGCAACATGGTTGTAGAAGTTCAAAATCTTGAGAATCTCGCTGCTGACTATGTCGTTTCAGTGACGAACTGCAATACAAACATCGTACAGCCGATTCCGGCTCAAGCCATAAGTCTAAACGCGCGTGAAATCAAAACATTACAGTTCGACATGTACACGAATTTCAATAGGGATACGACGAATAAGTGCAAGGGACCTTAACATCTCCTTCTGGGAGGGTTTACGATTCCGTGTACGTTATATTCGATACCACGAAACATTTTAGCAAGTATTCCTGGGAACTTCAGCAAACTAATGAAGCGACTGAGGTCGGGAACTAACAGACTCAGCCAATCCCCTGACGGCAACGTGCAAATAAAGGCGGGGTGGTTGGAATACGGGGCCCTGAGCATGGGCCATGACGGCGAAGACATCTTTTCTGCAAAGACCAAATCCCAAACGCCTGGGATAGACACAGGCGATCTCAACAGAGGTGTCATTATGCTGAAAAAAACATATACGAGTCTGTTGATAATGGCTCTGGTGCTTGCCCTCTTGGGCACAGCGGCGGCCGAGCCTTTTGTTAACCCGCCGGAGGACTCCTACCGGGTAATCAACCCGCCGGAGCCTCCGTATAAGGATATCTGGCAGTCCGACGCCCCCTATCCGCGGAACATTAAATGGGACTTTAATCAGAATCCTGTAACTGCAGAAGACGCCGTGTATGCGGGCAGTGATGATCCCACGCTCATGACATCCGATACGGTCACGCTTGAACCTGTGGTCGAATGGTTTCCCATCAGCGACAAGGCCAGCAGCGACAGTATCGGCATCGATAATTCTTCAGGAACAGACGTGGCTGAGGGCAAGGCCGTCTTCAACATAGCCGACCACATGCGGGACTGGCCCTTTGTGAAACACGTGTGGGCGGAAATTAAGGTGACCATCGTGTCCACGGAACCCCAACTTTCCGGTGGCGCAAGGGTGGTATCCAATATCCTGTTCCCGGAGAACTGCGGCCTGGTCGACGCCGGAAGTCATTTTAATGGAACGCCCGAGGATTATCGGCTCAATTACTGGTTCTGGATCGGGCCCAGCCCGGCCTGGGAGGAGATCGAGCTGTTGATCCGGGCTGAAGCCGGTGAGCAGGTGTTCGTCGACAGTGTTCACATCGCCACTGAAAGCGTCATAGATCCCATGCTGTGCGAGGCCGGGATGTGTGTGTTTTACTTTGATGCGGATGGCGACGGCTATGGCGATCCCAACAACTCAGAAACCGGCTACACCATGCCTTCCGGGTATGTGATCGACACCGGCGACTGTGACGATACGGATCCCGACATCAACCCGGGTGCCGCCGAAATCTGCAACGACGTGGACGACAACTGCGACGGGCAGGTGGATGAAGGACCTGATTCAGACGAAGATGGCATTACCGATTGCTTTGATTTGTGTCCCAATGATTCGAACAAGTCCGAGCCCGGCATCTGCGGATGCGGGGTGGCTGACATGGACGCAGACGGGGATGGCACAGCAGATTGCAATGATGGCTGCCCGAGCGATCCTAACAAGACTGAGGCCGGTCAGTGCGGATGCGGTGTGGCCGACACCGACTCGGATGGGGACGACACTGCAAACTGCAATGATGCCTGCCCCAATGATCCGGATAACGATGCGGATGCCGACGGGGTCTGCGGCGACCTGGACAACTGCCCCGATGCACCGAATGCGGACCAGGCCGATGCCGACGGAGACACTTCCGGTGATGCCTGCGACTTCTGTCCGCAGGATCCGGACAATGATGTGGATCAGGACGGCGTCTGCGGCGATGTGGACAATTGCCCGGTCGAAGCCAACCCCGGTCAGGAAGACGCGGACGGCGATGGGCCGGGAGATGCCTGCGATATCTGCCCTCAGGATCCGAACAACGATGCCGACGGAGACGGTATCTGCGGGGATATCGATAATTGCCCCGAAGATTCCAATCCGTATAAGTACGATGTGGACGGAATTGGCGGAGGCGATCTATGCGACATGTGCCCGGCGTTTCACCAGACCAGTGCAATCCGAACGGCTCCGGGGCGGCTGAGATCGGGGTCGGTGAGGCTGGAACACTCGTGACTCCCGACGAAAACGTTGAAATTGTCATCGATCAGGGCGATCTCGCAGAGAACGCGACGATCTCCGTGACCCAGCCTATTCTCGAAGATCCGCAGGTGGATGTCCTGACCGACACTGGGCGGGAGTTGGGAAAAACTCTGGCAATATACATTCTTGAACCGAAAGAACCTGGATTTGCCATTCCGGCGGAAATTACGGTCCGGACAGACGTGACACCCCTTAGCCCGGTTCGGCGCGAGCAGGTGGGGCTCTACCGGTTGGATGAAGCGCAGAATGCCTTTGTCCCTGTTGCCGGCGCGCTGTGCAGCCTGGTCGAATACCCACCGGAAATGTTCGTCAAGGAGTGCAAGGCACAGGTGGACCAGCTTTTCACCTATGCCTTGGTTGAACTGATACGGGGAAGGATCGTCAAGGCCGATGTGGTTACGGAACTCTAAAGCGCAAGGACAGGTGATCGACGTGTCGACAGGGTGATCAACAAAGTTGTCAAATTCATCAAACGCAGTCTCAGGAAGAGCTACTGGCAGGACGAGCTCCATCTAAAAGACAAACACGGTTCCAAGGTCTTTACTTATGAGGGACTGGCCGTGCTCTCGATGAGATTCTATACCACGCATTGGAGCAGGCGGGGTCTGACCCCTGAGAAGGCCAAGGCGATCGAGGCTTTCAGTGCGGTCATCCCCAGACTTGTCGATGTCGACAGGATGCTGGCACAGACCGCCATCGACGAAACCCGTGAAATGTCGCCCCGGAAACGCAGAACCTTTGAAAGATATCTGGCCAAAGCGGAAAAGGCCTTCCAAAAGGGGCTCAGGTATGTCGAGAAAGATCGACCGTGGTTCGCGATCTATATGTTCAAAAGGTCCTGGAGCTACGCGATGATGGCGAGAAAGGTTGCGAAATGACCTTCGGGTGGTCCCCTCACCAGGGGCTTTAACGTAGCTATTTTTCAGAGACACACTGCAAAAGGCATAGTCGGAAACGGCTATGCCTTTTCATTTCATTGAACGGAAAAAATTAGGGGACGTTGTTGACAAACTTGACTAACTCGGGTGGATTTCGATGAGCATATTCGGAGGGAGCATCGGATACGGATTGACTAAATCAGGAAAGGATGCGGTCTTCGCCGCTAACGACGATCAGCTCGGATGACTTGCCGGTACAGGCGAGGGTCATGTTGCGAGATCGACCCATTTCGGCCCAATCCAGGCAGACCCAAATAAAATGGTTAAGGATATGGACCGGCACAATTATTAGAAGCTTCCACTAAATGATTGCACGGGCAACATTGGAGTATAGAAAATAATTGAACTCGGCTATCCCGTGGTAAAAGATGACGCCATATCCAGCTTAGCGAGTAATCCTTATGACTGCAACCATCGTCATGTGCTGTACGTTGAGTTGGTTGAAATCTGAAGTGCTTTCACCCGGGGCGACCATAAGAAAATCGGAGTTAGGCATGTCAACTGCTACCGGGGGGTTAAAAGTGTGTAAGCCAAGAGACATAGAACGTTCCCCTGATGCATTACTTGCCTCTACGTGATTGGCGCCAACGCCATAACAATACCACAATAAAGGGAAGAATAACCACCGATATCACGATGATAGGCCCCATGGGGATGCAGATGAGGCCGACACCAATGTAATTCTTCGCCTTGCACACCGCGGCATAGGCGTTCACTCTTCCGGCTCCAGTCTTGTCGTCGATCCCGGGGGCATCGATGTCATCAGCTGTGGAGCATAGGATACTTTTAACCTCAGCGGGAGTGAGGGATGGATCGGCCGATAGCATTAATGCCACCACACCAGCAACCTTAGGAGTAGACGATGACGTACCTCCAAATCTTGGCGTGTAGTCAGCGCTGACCCTGTCTTGAGGATCGATAAGATAGCCTGAGTTGTATCCACGGGAGCCCTTAAGATCTGTAGAATAACTCCAAGGGCCGGGAGCGACGACGTCTGGTCCGTCTCCGATGTAGCTTGATCCCCACCAGTATTGGCCGTCACTGCTGGCGGCACTCTTGTGCTGGTCTGTCTGACTGGAGGCGCCGACACAAATGATATCATTTGTGCCGGTGAGATTGCATGGATAGGCCACTTCATAGGTCCAGGGCGGATAAATGGGGCCGTTTCCAGAAGCGAACAGCACAACGCAACCTGACTCCAGGGCAAACGTCACGGCCTCTTCGAAAATCGCGGAGGGCGCTCCTGTCCATCCCCAAGAGTTCGTCAGGATATTCGCGCCCTTCTCCACCGCCACATAAAAAGCGTTAGAGGCCTCCCCAATTGTAGAACCACTGTAAATGGGCATGATCCTCACACCGGGCGCTGTTCCCATAACTCCCTTTGCGTTGTCACCTATTGCGCCGACGTTTCCGGCCACGGCCGTTCCATGGCGACTCCGTGCATAGCCTCCTTCGTTTCCGTCAGGATCATAGCCAGGATCTAATCTCAAATCCGGATGCGGGTCTACTCCAGAGTCAATAACTGCAACAAGGATACGAGGTGAAACTGACACAAGATTCCACGACTCCGGTATGTTCATGTCGTTTATGTCCTTACCCTTGCCAGCGATCTGTCCGGAATTTCTGAACTCGTATTGCCTCGCACTGTAGGTGTCATTTCCGATTGGGGCCGTATCAACGTTCTGGGTAGCTACAATACGAACGTTATCGATATAGAGCCCCTCTGCACCAATGTCATGGTCACTATGGAAAATGAAAGCTATCCTCACCCCATTGCGTCGATGATATGGCAGCAGTCGAAAGAGCGCATAGCGCCATCCGTAGCGAGTTGTTGGATCCACTGTCAAATCTCCAGTGTAACAGAGCGTAAGTCTCCCCAGGGGTCCGTATGTTCCTGACTTTTCATCATATATGCTAAGACGTCCCGAATCGTTCAATCTGCAATATGGCCCAGGGTCTTGGTATTTCGCATAAAACCAAAGACCTACATAAACCTCTTCGTATGCCGCTAAATTCAGGAGAGGTGAAAAGAGATGGCTGTCGACGTTGTTAGGATAGTCACCCGGCGGAGCCACTCCAACACTGCCTCCACCAGATGCATAGGCACAGAATTGACCTGTTAGCTTCCTAAAATCAGTTACACTCCAGTGAACATCCACCGCATTGTAGAGTCGCCAGGGTTGCGTCCTCCAGCCGTCAGGTAAGGTGCCCTCTTCAAACCCCTCATCGACTAATGTGATCCATGTGACGGGGGAGTTTTCCTTGGATGAACTTCCCTTTTTTCTGTCTTGCTGTTTTGCCGGTGGCATCGACTCTTTGATAAATCCTTGGGGAGCCTGAAGGTCATCTAAAGGCACAACAATGTGGTTGGGTTCAGCGAACTTAATTGCATCTTGACCAGTGAAGAATTGGCTCACTGAGTAAACGCGACCATTTGCGGGATTATCTATCTGCAAAACGTATGTGTTCTGTCGATTAGCCCGCACATTCAGGATGCCTTGGGATTCGCGAAATTTTTTGAAATATCGCTCAGCCTCGCCTTTCGTGGTCGGAGCAACAAACTTCACGATAACCATGTCTGACGGAATCAAAAGCGACAAACCCTGTTCGAAAACGGGCTGAATTTCATCCGAAGTAGTTCGGGCGATCCGCTCCAATTCTGAATAAATGTCTAAGGCAGGAGATTTATAAATCGATGTCGGGATCCGGTACAGTCCAAACTTGTGGAACTGTACTGCTGGTAATTTGCTAAGTGGATCTTTTTCCAGCGCCAGGGATTTAACGATTTTGCTATAGGTTTCCCCCGTTTCCCTAACAGCCATGTACACTCTACTGGGAGTCAAAGTAATGATTTTTCCTTTGTAGAAATAGCCGTAAACTTCCTTTCCGCCTTCATGAGGTTGAGCCCATACCAAAGCAGTTGATAATACAAATGAGATAATCGCCAAAGTAATACTTCGTAACAGAGGCCTAACTGTCGTCATCAGCATACAAGAAAGTTTCGGCATATCGACGCCTCCTTGCTTACCTACCTGTTAAAAAAAGTCCGACGGAAGCCTGAAACCACTAGAGTCACAAGCGAAATTGAGTTTAAACAGAAGAAAACAGAGGAGGTTGTGGATAAACTCTACAAATTCGTACAGTTATAGTTATTGACCATGCGAGGGAGATTAAAACATACAAGGGGTGGCAGGCAAAATCAAGAAACAATTCGCTCTTCGCCGCTAACGACGATCAGCTCGGATGACTTGCCGGTACAGGCGAGGGTCATGTTGAGTGATCGACCCATTTCGGCGGCCAGGGCGGTCGGTCTCGACATGCCGATCATTACCGGAATGTGTCCTCTGGCGGCTTTTTGAACCAGCTCATAACTGATCCGGGAAGATAGCACGGCTATAGCGGCCTCCGTGAGTTTCCTGTTGACGAACGCCTCTCCGATGGCCTTGTCCAGGGCATTGTGCCGCCCCACATCCTCGGCAAAAGAGATCCTTTTCAAACCTCTGTCGAATATCATGGCCGCATGGGACGCCCTGGTTTTCCGATAGTACTTCTGGCGTGGGGTAGCTGGCGGATGCAATCGTAGATTTGACTGAGATCCAGCTTGAAGCTGTTTTCCGCCGGGGTCAGCCGTTGATACAGGTCCTTGAGCATCTCC
>Ga0056120_1000138_pt1 | contig 14158 bp, 10 predicted proteins | sample WorMettaBAHAMAS2_FD_71121 | JGI IMG/M metagenome (GOLD analysis project Ga0056120, IMG submission 71121) | Marine gutless worms symbiont microbial communities from Max Planck institute for Marine Microbiology, Germany - Olavius tantulus BAHAMAS.2 ...
TTTAAGAATCTTTGTTTTGCCGCAATAGTTAGTGTTTTGGGCAAAATAGATTATTGAATTAATGAGTTTTTCTCTATTGAATGTCTTTATCATCTTGAATCACAATCCAAAATAATGTGGAATACTATGATAGCAACGCTTTTATAATGTGCAAGTAGTATGCCCAAATTCCATATGCCTTAAGCTTGGATTGCGGGAAAAATCCTGTTTTTAAAATCAAATCCTATCAATCCACCTAATTTGTGTCAAATGATCATAGCGTTGTCTTCAAGGTGCTCATCTTTTACTTTCATATATAACAACCAAACCCGACATATTAAGATTCAATTCAAGCTTATACACATTCGTGTGTAGAGGGAATGAGTTAACTTCTCTACTGTGAATGATGCTCATACAGCCAAGTTGGAGGAACACTTATGGAACAAATCCATAAGCCTTAAGTAGCCAATATTTTATCAAATTATGCTTATATAATTTTTCAAAATCAGATTAAAGTGAATTTTGCAATTCATACGATCGCGATAACCATCCGATGCTTATCTAACCCTTTAGCACCAACACCCTTTCTTTATTCTACGCCCGAAAGAATTCAAACCCATCTTGAAGTGCCTCGGGATTTTTCTGACCCTCAATGCGCCAGGGGGGTACAAGCACGCCTGAGGCTTATAAACCTGCTTCTTGGTCCGAATCCTGCCACGCAAAAAAAACAGGCACAGGAGCTTAAATATCCCCTGTGCCTGTGATTTTTCTGGCGCGCCCGGCAGGATTCGAACCTGCGGCCTACGGATTCGAAGTCCGGCGCTCTATCCAGTTGAGCTACGGGTGCATGGTCTGCTGCTTGAAAAACCCAATTTCGGGTTGCGCTCCTCGGAACTTGCGCGCCGTGAATCTGGGTCTTCTAATATGGTTTTAACGATAGTACCTCGCTGCGAAGCAGTCTGATAAAATCGTGTAACGATTTTATGGGGTGAGCGATGGGATTTGAACCCACGACAACCAGGGCCACAACCTGGGGCTCTACCACTGAGCTACGCCCACCATAATGGAAAAAATCTTGCTAACATATTCCAACCGGCAGTTCAAGAGTATGTTTGGCCTTCCCCGAATCAATTATGGCCCCCCTTTATAAAGTGTCGGATAAGAGGGTCCAAGGATTCAAGGGTTCAAGGGTTCAAGTGTGGAAATAAAAGGATTCGAGGGTTCAAGGGGTCAAGGGGTCGAGGGGTCGAGGGGTCGAGGGTTGGAAAGCCCTCTGTGAGTTTTAAACCGGATTTTCCTCTATTTTTCGACGAATTGAACACTTGTTTCGTATTTATATCCTTTCGCTTGGATCCTTGAATCCTTGGACCCTGTCTTTTTCCTTTCACTCGACCCCTTGGACCCTTGAACCCTTGAATCCTAAGATCTCACGATGGTTACATCGAAAACGATTCAGCTCTTGAACCACCTTGTTCCGGGGTATCCCCCAAATGCGCATTGCGCCCAGTTGACCCGGTATCGCTTTTCAGATAATCAGATGCATGCTTGCATTTTCCTGATTATCATCTGGACTCATTCCATAATCCCATTCAAGGAATCCCTATGAATCAATTACAGATTTTCGCTGTTCGCGCTATTGTGGGGCTCATTTTCGCCGTCGTCATCACCCGTTTTTTCCGGCCGGATTACGGTGTGCCGTATATTATTGGGTTGTGGATCATTCTGGTGGGTTTATCCTATTTTACCGGATACCTTCGGGCTCGCAGGGAAAAGAAGTAACATCGGATGCTGGATTCTGGATGCTGGCATTTTGGATTCTTGCCCGCCCTTGGCGGGGCGGATATTGGATTAAAGGATAGAGCGGAGCGATTCCACAATTTTAGGCAATTTAGGCATTTTAAATTTAAGGCATTTATGGTGGGCTAACCCTTCGAAGTCACCAATACCCAGTTCCTAATACCCAGTACCCAAACTGTGGAGACAGTACGTTGAGACAGATCATTTTAGGAACCGCCGGGCATATCGATCACGGTAAAACCAGCCTGATCAAAGCCGTTACCGGAATCAACACGGATCGGCTCAAAGAAGAGCAGGATCGGGGCATCACCATTGAGCTCGGGTTCGCCTCCCTGGATTTGCCGAGCGGTCAGCATGTCGGCATCGTGGATGTTCCGGGCCACGAGAAGTTTGTCAAAAACATGGTCGCCGGCGCCACGGGTATCGATATGGTGGCCATGGTCATCGCCGCCGATGAGGGCATCATGCCCCAAACCCGGGAGCACATGGAGATCTGTACACTCCTCGGGGTGGCCCACGGCATGGTGGTACTCACCAAAATCGACCTCGTCGACGAAGAGTGGATGGAGTTGGTTCAGGAGGATATCGTCGATTTTACCCGCGACACGTTTCTGGACGGTGCTCCGGTGGTGCCGGTGTCGTCAGCCACTGGCGAAGGCATTCCGGAGTTTGTAACGGCACTGGACCATATTGCGTCCCAGCTTCCGGAGCGCGCCCATTCCACCCTTTACCGGCTGCCCGTGGATCGGGTCTTTACCATGAAGGGCTTCGGCACCGTGATTACCGGTTCACTGGTGTCCGGGCGGGTTGCGGTGGGGCAGACGATCGAGCTTTATCCGTCCGGTATCCGTTCCAAAGTCAGAGGGATTCAGGTGCACAATCAATCTGTCGAGGAGGCCGGCGCGGGCCTTAGGACGGCCATCAATTTCCAGGGGCTCGACAAGGAGCAGGTCAACCGTGGGGATGTGCTCTCCACACCGAGGGATCTGGAGCCGACCTACATGGTGGATCTGGAAACCCATTTTCTGAAAAGCAACACCAAGCCGATGAAAAACCGCACGCGGGTCAGGTTTCATACCGGCACCAGCGAGATTCTGGGATACCTTATCCTTCTGGACCGGGAAGAGTTTCAGCCCGGAGACACAGCCTTTACCCAGATCCGGCTGGAGGCGCCTGTGGCGCTGGTCAAAGACGACCGCTTCGTTATCCGCAGTTATTCGCCGATTCGCACCATCGGGGGCGGTCGCGTCCTCAATCCCGTCCCGGGAAAGCATAAACGATTTCGGGAAGACACGATCGATCTGCTGAAGGGGTGGGCCTCCGGATCCCTCGAGGAGATTGTCTCACTGCATATCAAGGCCGGAGGGGTCCGGGGGGTGTCGTTCGGTCACCTGCGCCTCATGTCGAACACCAATGAAAAAGAATTGGATCGGGTGCTCCAAGGCCTGTTGTCACGGAAACAGGCCCGCCAGGTGGACCGGGACAATCGGATTTTCATGCACCACACCGTGTTTGAACAGCTTCGGACGGATATTCAACACGTGCTGGATCGATATCACACCCAGAATCCCCTCAAGCCCGGTATTCCCAAAGAGGAACTCAAGTCTAAACTGCCCGATGTGCTTGGCGGAAAATTGTTTACCCTTGTTGTCAACCAGATGTTGCAAAGCCAGGAAATCGTTCTTGAGGGAGAGCTGGTACGGGCGGCATCCCATACGGTTTCTTTGGCTGCCGACCAAAAAACCATCCGGAGAAACATCATCGATCTTTATCAAAATGGCGCGTTAATGCCGCCGTATTTCAAGGAAGTGAGCGCCGGTCTCGATGTGGACGCAAAATCGGCCAGGGATGTCCTGATGCTCCTGGTTGACGAAGGTGAAGTAATCAAGGTAAAAGAGGATCTGTATTTCCACCGGGAAGCGATCGATCAATTGCAGACGCGGCTCGTGGATTTTCTGAAGAACAACGGGGAGATATCGACTCCCCAGTTCAAGGAGATGACCGGGGCCACCCGGAAGTATGTCATTCCTTTGATCGAATATTTTGACGCCAAGAACGTGACCATCCGGATTGGCGACACCCGCAAACTTCGAAAACAAAGCTGAGGACGGCATCCCATGGTAGACACGGAAGGTGCGACGCCGGAAGAGCGGAAGCCCAGCGGATTCAGAAAATACGCATGGATTCGGATCCTAGTCGGTGTGTTCATCATCGGTGCCATGCTGTGGGTCGCCGGAATGGTGCTCGGGTACTTTGAAAAGCCGGGTTCCGCCAAGGTGGCCGATGTAAGCCACAGCAGTGCCGAGCCCGGTACCCATGAACCCGCCCCCGAAGCCTCGGGGCATACTTCGACAGACAGCCAAGCGGCCCCCGAGCATGGCTCACCGGAACATGGACCAGACGTGGCGGAGCATGATGCCCCCGACCACGGTGACACGCCCGTAGCCCACGAAAAGGAAACTCCCATCGAGAAGGGTGCCCCGACCCCTGGCCATGCTGCTGCAACCCATGGATCTGAATCGGCCGGCGCCCACGGCAGCCCTGTCGGTCACGGAACAGGGGCGGGAGAGCCTGCCGCGGACGAGGCTCAAGGGGTTGCCTTTGTCAGGGCCGTTATTGAACCGTTACGTTACGAGCTATCGGGTCGGTTCTGGGGGTGGCGGCCCAATGACGTGATCAAGCTTGGCGACAATGCGATCAACTTTCAGCTCGGGGTGTTGGAAGTCACCCGCCGTGCCGCGATCCAGCTCAACGACCGAATTTCCCGAACCAGTACCACGGCGAAAATCGAACCGGAACTGGAAAACGCCATGAACTGGTTCATGGTCAAACCGGATCAGTACTGGTTCCCGAGCCCTGAAACCAAATATGTTGATAGTCTTGAGGAGCTGGAGATCTACAAGGAGAGACTCAAAGCGGGAGATGTCCACTTCTTTGCCCGGACGGACAACCTGCTCCCTCTCCTGGCCGCATTTGTCGATCTTCTGGGAAGCTGCGATGAGAATCTGGTGAAAACGGAAGAAAAGACCGGAGAACCGATACCCTTCTATAAGGCGGACAATTACTTCTTCTATGCCAAGGGCGTGGCCAGCGCCATGCATCCCATCCTGGAAGCCATTATGGTGGACTTCCAGACCGTCCTGGTCCGTCGCGACGGCATTGAACTGATGCACCATGCCATCGAGAATCTTGAACGGGCCATGCAGATTAACCCCTGGGTGATTATCGACGCCGACGAGAGCGGTATACTCGCCAATCACCGCGCGAACATGGCCGCCCCCATCAGTCATGCCATGGTGTATCTGTATACGTTGATGAAAACGTTAGAAACATAGCTGGCCGGAGGCCAGCGGTATTAGGTATTGGGTATTAGGTATTGGGTATCGGGTATTAGGTATTGGGTACTCGGTATTGGGTACTTGGTTCTTGTGATTTGTAATTTGATATTTGAGATTTGTCATTTGCGGGCGTCTCGCCGCCCGTTTTCCCCATGACGCTCCCCCCGTCCCCACATGTCGTTGACCACCGCCTTCTCTCCTCCGAACCGGCGGGTCTTTACATCCACGTGCCGTTTTGCCAGCGGAAATGCCGCTATTGTGATTTCTACTCCATAGATGATCCGTCGTTCATGCCCCCATTCCTGGATGTCCTGAAACAGGAAATGGCCATGGCAACGGAGACGTTCGTGGATACCTTTGATTCCGTGTATGTGGGCGGCGGCACCCCAACGATCCTATCCGGGGCTCAGCTTGCCGACATCATCCAGGCGGCTAAGGAATGGTTTCCGGTCACGGCCGATGCCGAAATCACCATCGAAGCCAATCCCGGCACCGTAACAGCGGAAAAGTTGGCCGCGTGTTTGGGCGCCGGCGTCAATCGCATCAATTTGGGCGTTCAGTCATTTCAGGACGATCATCTGTCATTTCTGGGACGTATTCATTCTCCCGAAGACGCCAAAAGGGCCATCGCGGAAGCACGTCAGGCCGGATTCCGCCAAATCGGGATCGACCTGATGTTTGGACTGCCGGGCCAATCCACGGATTCCTGGGAGGACGATTTAAAGCAGGCTCTTTCGTTCGCTCCCGAACATCTATCGTGCTACAGCCTTACCATCGAGCCCGGAACCGATCTTTTTCAGTCGCACCAGGAAGGTGCGTTTCGACGCATGTCCGATACCCGGGTGGCCGAGCTGCTTGAGATGACGTCGGTTTACCTGACCCAAAACGGGTACGAGCATTACGAGATCTCCAATTATTGCCGTGGATCCGAGCATCGGTCCCGCCATAACCGAAAGTACTGGCAGTTGGCCCCATATATCGGTATCGGTCCCTCCGCCCATTCGTTTGTTTATCCCAACCGGTGGTGGAACCATCGGGACGTCTCCATGTATGCGGACACCGTGTCCCACGGAAACCGTCCCACCGCCGGACACGAGGAAATCTCCCAGTCCCAGTCGATGATGGAAATGATCTACTTGGGGTTGAGGGATGTGGGCGGCATCTCCTATGATCGATTTCATCGGTTTTTCCGCATCCGTTTTCAGGATATCTTCAAGGATCTGCTGCTGGATCTGACAGAGGAGAACATGATTGAACCCGATGAACGGCGGTGCCGGCTAACCTTGTCGGGAAAGGTGCTCCTTGATAGTATCGCGCAACGATTTGTGGACAAGATTTAGGTACTGGGTACTTGTTATTGGGTATTCGATAGCCGACATCGGTAGCCGAGTATATGTTTAGCCGCTAATACCAAATACCGAATACCAAGTATCTTTAAGATGCTGTTCGAGGGATTCGCTGTCGTACTCAATATTGTTCGAACGTTATAGTGGAGGAAATTAAAATAAAACCCCACTGTGCAAGGTGTAACATCCCGGGAAAGGAAAAGGCCTGTATGGCGGAAGAAGACGGACGTGGGCCTGACTTTTGCCCAACCCTGAATCACCCGGATATCGTCACCGAAGTGACCCAGACCTACCATACACCGGAGATCAGTGAATTTGCCCGTTTCGCATCGGTGCAGGAGGCCGAGTGTTATGCCAATCGAGGGCCCGGTCCCTATGTGATGCAGCCGTCAAAAAGCCGATTGCAGGAGATCCTTGAATTCGCCGGAAAGTTCGGCTGCCAAAAACTCGGGATGGCCTTCTGCGTCGGGCTTCATAAAGAAGCCGGAATGCTGGCGGGGGTACTGGAAGGTCATGGATTCGAGGTGGTATCCGTGGGGTGTAAAGCCGGGGCGGTACCCAAAGAAGAGATCGGGATCAAAGACGAGGAAAAGGTTCGGATCGGTACGTTTGAGACCATGTGCAATCCCATCCTCCAGGCCGAACTATTGAATCGTGAAGAAACCGACCTCAATATCCTGTTGGGGCTGTGCGTGGGACATGATGCCTTGTTTCTCAAACACGCCAAGGCATTTTGCACGGTTCTGGCGGCAAAAGACCGGGTCACAGGCCACAATCCCATGGCGGCGCTATATACGATGCATACGTATTATCAGAAGTTAAAGGATGAAGAGTTTGGGGGAAAATAGCAGGTTCGCCTGCGGCAAAATTGTAGAGTCCGAAGTTCTAATTTTGGATTTTAGATTTTGGAATTTGGATTGAAGGTATCGCTTCGCTCTATCCGTTAAGATCCAGTTCCCTATCGGCAGACGCGATGTATCGTGCCCGTTTTCTTTTATCTTTTTCCTTCAGCTTTAGGCGTTCAACTTTCAGTTCATTCACTACAAGCTTTTCAATCCAAAATCCGGATTCCAAAATCCCAAATGGCGCTGTCCTGCGCCTATTTGTTCTCCTTCCCCAGTTCCAAGCCCAGATTCAACGCCTGTTCGTTCATTTCCAGAAACCGCGAGGGGATGCGGTTTTCCAGGACCCTCATGATGGATTCGGGACGGATCATGTCCGTCATCCCCATGAGCGTGCCCAGCATGCAGATATTAAAAACGATCGGCTTGCCAATGCTTTCCATGACCTTCTCGTACATGGGGATCTCATACTGACGGGCATCGACCTTCCGCTCGATGGTGACGTATCGGCTGTCGGCCAGCAGCAATCCTCCGGGTCGGATGATGCTGTAGAACTTGTTATAGGCTTCCTGGGTAAGACAGACGAGAATATTGGGCTGAATCACCTTGGGAAATCGGATGGTTTTACCGGATATGATGACATCGCTTCGCGTGGCGCCGCCCCGGGCTTCCGGACCATAAGATTGGGATTGGGTAGCCTCTAAATTCTCGTGAAGGACGGCCGCTTCAGCCAGGATAATAGCCGCCGTGATCACTCCCTGGCCGCCGGAGCCGGAAAAGACGATTCTGACACGTTCCATACGTTCCTCGTTTTGTTTGCGATCTTAAGCTTACCAACATGCATGTAGAGCTTATGCAACGTCGGCCTGGGCCCGTTCGATGATCCTATCGTATTCCCGGCAATATTCGGGGATTTCTTTTTGAACGAAGATGCCCCGTTCCAGTAAATCCGGGTTTTTCTCCTTGGCCTTGGAGCCAATCGGTGTCGTTATTTTTTTCATGTGCTCCATCATATCGACGGCGTCCCCGGCCCGATTTTTCCGTCCGAAGTAGGTGGGGCATTGGGTCAGCACTTCCACCACGGAAAAGCCCTCGTGGATGATCGCCTTCATCAGGATGTCGGCCATCGGCTGCGCATGGTAGACTGTTGTTCGGGCGACGAAGGTGGCTCCGGCTGCAATCGAAAGATCCACCACATCAAAGTCCTGGTCGATATTCGAATAGGGCGCGGTGGTGGCCATGGTGCCGTATCCCGAAAGCGGAGAGTATTGCCCGCCGGTCATCCCGTAAATCCGATTGTTCATGACGATTGCCGTCAGATCGATGTTCCGCCGGGCCGCATGAATAAAGTGATTCCCGCCGATAGAAAGCGCGTCCCCGTCTCCCATGGGAACAATAATGTTCAGTTCGGGGCGTCCCAGTTTGACTCCCGTTGCAAACGCAAGGGCCCTGCCATGAATGGTGTGCAGGGTGTGAAAATCCACATATCCGGAGATTCTGGAGGAGCAGCCGATTCCCGAAACCATCACGATTTCGTTTTTGCTCATACCGAGCTTTTCAACCCCTCTCAACAGGGAGTTGAGCACAATCCCGTGCCCGCATCCCAGGCACCACATATGTGGAAAAAACCGCTCACGGATATAGTCTTTGACTGCCATTTGGTTACCTCTTGTCAGAGCACCTTATTAGGTGCCTCCGATGAGAATTTGTTGTGATTGGCCCTTGTTGTAATGTCTTCAAATCGATAAATTCCAGTTCCCAATATCCAAATCCCAAACAATATCGAAATTCAAAAGACCAAAAATCAGAACACGCGCGAAATTATTCATGAGTTAAAATGATTTCAGGGAGTTGGATTAGGCTCGAGGTCGAGGCGGCGCGCGAATTTAAAGCGGAGCGTACACGAGAGTACGTGAGCATTTGAATTTGTGCGCCAACAAAGAGATCGAGTCTTAGACAAGCTTTTGAAAACATTTTAGACGCCGCGCCCCTGGATAAGCCGCAGTATATTCCGGATATCCGTCGGCGTTATCAACTGGCCGTCGATGCGGTTGGCCAGAAATACTTTTTTGGGGTCATCCACCGCGTTTCGAACCATTTGCATGACCTGGCCCATATTCATTTCCACGACGATGACCGAATCGGCATTCTTGCACTTGTCCCGGACAATGTGATCCGGAAAGGGCCAGAGGGTTTGTAATTCGAGCAGGCCCAGCCGCTCGCCCCGGGGACGACGATTCTCGACCACATGCAGGGCGGACCTGGCAGAAGAGCCGTAGGAGATGAGAACCCGGTCGGCATCGTCGAGGTAGTATTCTTTATAGCGCGCCATCTGGTTCGCGTTATTGTTGATTTTGTCCACCAGGTGGCGGAGCAGACCATGCACGACCCCCGGGTTGTTAGACGGAAATCCCCACATGTCGTGGAACAGCCCGGTCACGTTGTACCGGTGGACGCCCCCGAAATCCGACATGGGAAGCCGCCCGTCCTCCCGGGGAAGATACGGGTGGTAATCGATACCTTCTTTGACAGAGGTTTTAAGCCGTTCGACCAGAGGAATATCTCCAACGGCGGGGATCACCAGTTTTTCCCGCATGTGCCCGACGGCCTCATCCAGCAGCAGGATGACCGGCGTTCGATAGGTTTCGGCTATGTTGAAGGCCTCGACGGTCATTCCAAACACATCCTGGTTATTTGAAGCGGTCAGGGTCACGATGGCGTGGTCGCCATGACGTCCCCAGCGGGCCTGCATGACATCGCCCTGGCTGACATGGGTGGGGTTGCCGGTGGACGGACCGCCCCGCTGAACGTTGACCACGACGCAGGGGATTTCCGCCATGACCGCATAGCCGAGGGCCTCCTGCTTCAGGGAAAAGCCCGGTCCGCTTGTGGCCGTCATGACCTTGTTGCCGGTCAAAGAGGCCCCGATGATGGCGCACATGGAGGCTATCTCGTCTTCCATCTGAATGAATTTACCGCCCCGCTGGGGGAGACGCGACGAAAGGCTCTCTGCTATTTCCGTCGAAGGTGTGATGGGGTATCCGGAAAAAAAAATCAAACCGGCATACAGGGCCCCTTCCACACAGGCCTCGTTTCCCTGCAAAAATTTGATCCGGTGTTCCATAGGTTTGCCCTATTCGGTTTCCACATCGATGGCCAGATCCGGACACCGGATCTCGCAAAGTTTACAGCATATGCAGTCTTCCGGCCGTTTGGCGACGGCTTTGTCCTGGTCGTCCATTTCCAACACATTCTTCGGACAAAAGTGCACGCAGATACCGCAACCTTTACACCATTCGCGGTTGATAACATGTCGTTTCAGCTTCGGTTTCGGTTTCGTTTTCGCCATATGTAGAGACCTCACATCGATTGTGATTGTTGTCGTTCAGTTCCAGAAGTGCTGTATTGATTATCCATACGGATGTCAAGCCACACGGAATTATATTATGAATGTATTCATATTTAAGGAAAATTAGGAAGGGTGGGTTGAGTGCGGCACGCAACATAAGATCCGAATTTCGAAATCCGAAATCTGAAATCCGAAACAATTTCGGAACTCATCGGTATGACACCTAAAGGCATTCCGATCGTATATCGTCTCGGATGGAAACGCACGCTATTCGATGGTGTCTTCCACTTTAGGCCCGGATTCTACCTTTTCGTAAGGATAACAGGCAGTTTTTTCTATTCAAAACCTGCCCTTTCGTTGGTGATTGGTTCTCCGTGCCTTGCTTTTAGGGCCCAGATATTTATTTTAGGGTATTAAATAGCAAGGTACTTTATCTGTACAGAAACTGTTCCATGTAAACTGTTCTGACGTGCGTTAGCGTAATTTTCTTTTCTATTCAGTGATCACATCTCCGGCCGACCACTATCATCTCAATACGTTTCAGTGAGTTTCCCCCTCTTTCGGGTTCCATTCGACACGATATAAGGAGAAGCACTGATATTCCTACTAATTTCCTTCATAAGAAGGATGGATCAATGAAGAAAATCCTGAAATTGTGCATGCCTGTCTCCTGACGGGACACGATTTGTCCTGTTGGTGGAACGATCTTGGGCCTTCGCCCCGATTGGGATTATGGAATGCCGGGTGCGCAGATACCAGTCTATCTGCAGCTATGTCGTTTTTATTGAATGACCTGCCTGCGAGAAATAAAGGGGGAAACCATGTTAAAGAATGTCAGTTACAATTTATTGGAAACTATCACGGTGATATCCAAAAGCCTTTATCGATATGATACCTATATTCACGACGCGGAAAACAGTAAATCCTCCCGGGATTTATGGGAAACCTTTAAAGTGCAGCGGGAGAAAGAATTATCGATGCTCCTGAAAGAATTAAAACATCAGATCGATAGCGGTATGCTGGCTCTGGAATAACATTCCATTTACCAACATTCATATAGGTCGCGTATCCCACGACAATGCGATCCAAACATCCAGGCGAACTGACCGTCAACCAGCGGCACTTCTCTTGCTGGGTGCCGGCAGCTCACTTGGAATGTTACGCTTTCAAATCGCTCTTATCTTTTAAAACTCTGTAAGACTCCGAGAAAATGATGAAATCCTATAATCTGTTGAAGGTTTAGCTTGCCATAGAAATGGCGGATAAACCTTTGTTCCGATAGCGACATCGTCGCGTTTCATAAAATCGTTGTACGATTTTATTTCATCAACTTCCGCAACACGTACGGCAGGATCCCCCCATTGAGGAAATAGTCCACGTCCACAACCGTATCCAACCGGACGATGGCGTCGAATACCACCTCGCTGCCGTCGCCTTTCACGGCGGTGACCTGGACACTTTTCCGGGGTTCCATCTTTTCGATGCCGGAAATGCGGTAGGACTCGGAGCCATCAAGACCGTGGGATTGCCAGGATTCTCCCGGCTTGAACACGAGCGGCAGTACGCCCATGCCGACCAGATTGCTCCGATGGATCCGCTCGAAAGACTCCGCAATGACAGCCCGAATACCCAAGAGATTGGTCCCCTTCGCCGCCCAGTCCCTGGACGAACCGGTGCCGTATTCCTTGCCGCCGAGCACCACCAGGGGAGTGCTGTCCTGACCGTATCCCATGGCCGCGTCGTAGATGAACTTTTCTTCCGAGTCGGGAAATGCGAGGGTATAGCTGCCTTCTTTGGGAGCGACGAGCTGATTTTTGATCCGGATATTTCCAAAGGTACCGCGCATCATGACTTCATGATTGCCTCGTCTGGACCCGTAGGAATTAAAATCCGATACGGCCACTCCTTTGCCCACAAGATATTGACCGGCCGGGTAAGTCTCCGGGATGGCACCGGCCGGAGAAATATGGTCGGTGGTGACCGAATCGCCAACCAGGAGCAGGGCGCGGCCGCCGTCAAAGTCCGTGGGCGGCGTCGTGTCTAAAGAGAAACCATCGAAGTAGGGCGGATTCTTGATGTAGGTGGATTCCGGGTCCCAGGCGAATGTGGTGCTTTCAATGTCCGGCAGCGCCCGCCAGAATTCGTCTCCATCGAAAATTCGGCCATATTCGGTTTCGTAAAATTCTTTTTTGACACATGTTTGGGCCAGCTCGTCGATCTGGGCATAGCTTGGCCAGATGTCTTCCAGGTACACCGGTCGGCCGTTGGGTGTATGGCCAAGGGGCTCGAACGTCAGGTCGATGTCGATTCTCCCGGCCAGGGCGAAGGAGACGACCAGCATGGGAGAGGCCAGGTAATTGGCCTTTATCGCCTGGTGGATCCGGGCTTCGAAATTGCGGTTTCCCGACAGGATGGATGACACCGTCAGGTCGTTATCGGAGATGACTTTTTCGATTTCCGGTTTCAGCGGCCCACTGTTTCCGATGCACGTGGTGCAGCCAAATCCGGCCAGATGAAAGCCAACCGCTTCCAGATAGGGGATCAAGCCGGAATCTTCCAGGTAGTCCATGACCACCTTGGATCCCGGTGCCAGGGATGTCTTGACATAGGTCGGTACCCGGAGGCCATACTTGACGGCATTTTTAGCGACCAGGCCGGCACCCAGCATGACATATGGATTCGAGGTGTTGGTGCAGGAGGTGATCGCTGCGATCACAATACTTCCGTCACCGATGTTTTCTTCCTTGCCGTTCAGAACAATCGGAACTTCTCTCTGGCTGACCGGTTTGCAGTGGGCCGCCCGCACGGTTTGGCTACCGGATTCGTATAGGAACTGGGACATGTGGGTCACATCGGCATCCCGGTCGTATTCGCAACCCAGCACTTCGGCAAATTTCGTTTTGAGTTCCACCAGCGCCGCACGATCCTGGGGCCGGGCCGGGCCGGCCAGTGAAGGAGACACCGTGGAGAGGTCGAGTTCCAGAACCTGGCTGTATTCGGGATCGGTTTCTCCCGTGTAGAACAGCCCGAGTTCCCGTGTGCAGACCTCTATTTTGTCTGCGGCCGCATCACGGTTCGTCATTCTAAGATAGTCCACCGTCTTTTCATCCACCGGAAAGAATCCCATGGTGGCCCCATACTCCGGCGACATGTTGGCAATGGTGGCCCGGTCCGGTACTCCCAACTGCTTCATACCGGGGCCAAAAAACTCGACAAATTTCTCCACCACATTGTGTTGCCGGAGAAGTTCGGTGACCGTGAGGACCAGGTCGGTGGCCGTCACCCCGTCTCTCAGGGTGCCGATCATTTTCAATCCAATTACCTCCGGGATCGACATGTAATAGGGTTGCCCCAGCATCACGGCTTCCGCTTCGATACCGCCGACCCCCCATCCCATCCCCCCGATGCCGTTGATCATGGTGGTGTGAGAGTCGGTACCGACCAGGGTGTCGGGGAACGCCGTGGGCACGCCATCGATTTCCTGATCGAGAATCACCTGACCTAGAT
>Ga0056120_1000140_pt1 | contig 14138 bp, 5 predicted proteins | sample WorMettaBAHAMAS2_FD_71121 | JGI IMG/M metagenome (GOLD analysis project Ga0056120, IMG submission 71121) | Marine gutless worms symbiont microbial communities from Max Planck institute for Marine Microbiology, Germany - Olavius tantulus BAHAMAS.2 ...
ACAGTTCGGTACCATCAATTCGCACAACAATCCGATCTTCATTGTGGAGCGGGGCCGTGAGTGTGCTGTCTTCGGGCACAAAGGTCAGGGTATTGCCGGCGTCAAGGGCTACTGTCGTGATCGATCCATCGTCGGCAAGGAACTCGATGTTCACCAGGCCTGTAATGACTTCCACCGTGATGCTTGCGCAGTGTACCTTAAATCCATCACCGTCATCTGCATCTATCTCACTTCCCGTTCCGCAGACGGTTAAGCTTGCCGGGATAGTGCCTCCCCGGGATTCGATCCACACGCCATCGGGGAAGGGAAGGTCCGTAATCTCCAGATTCTGGTCGCCACGATCCATGATGGTCCCGTAGCTGGTTCCATCGCTGAAGTCATTTGAGAACACCGTCGGTTGTGTATCCACGGTATCGAAGATGCCGTCATTGTCATCGTCCCGGTCGCAGGCATCGATCCTGCCGTCGCCGTCCGAATCCGGGCTGGAATCGTATCGGATTGAAATTCCCGGGTTGTTGGAAACAATGGCCGGTATGTCGACGCAGTAAGCATTGTCATTAAGCGGATTCGAATCGAGGTGAAGGTAAGTGAGGTTTGTTAATATCGTCAAGGCGGATATATCGCTGATGCGATTTCTGCTTAATAACAATTCGGTCAGGTCCGGCATTGCAGATAGCATACGGATATCGCTTATCTGGTTGTTATACAGATACAGGGTCTCCAATTTTGTGAGTGCTGACAACGGGGCGATATCGGTTATTTGATTAAAGTACAGCCAGAGCACAGCAAGATCCCTCATATGCGATAAGGCCGACAGATCGGCAATCTGATTATCACTCAAAATTAACGTTCTCAGCTTTGTCATGCCTGCCAATGGGGAGATATCGATGATCTGATTGCTACCCAGAGATAAGAAAACCAGATCCCTTAGATGAAGCAATGGAGAAATGTCATTGATATGATTTTCACTGAGATATAACCCGGTCAGATGTGTCAGGCTCGCCAATACGGAAACATCCGTGATATTGTTTCGATTCAGCGACAGCGTAGTTAGATGCCTCAAATTTTCCATGATCGATATGTCTTGAATCCGATTTTCCTGTATGTGCAAGTCAGTTAGATTTACCAGTTGTGACAACGGTGAAATGTCTACGATTTGGTTGCTGGCCAGGTATAGCCTGTCCAGATGCACCAGGTCGGAAAGAGGGGATACATCTGCAATCTCGTTGTCAATCAAAGATAACGACGTCAGATTCGTTAAAGCTGCCAGCGCGGAGATGTCAGTTAACTGATTCCTGTAGAGGTCCAGGTCGATGAGCTTCTCTAACCCCGCTAATGGGGATATGCTGGTGATCCGGTTGTTTCTCAAATTCAAAATGGTCCTTTTTACAGCATATTCCAAACCAGTGAGATCCATAATTTCTCTGGATGAAGCTTGCAGGTTCCCCAATCGATACATGTCCGCCTGCGTGGGATCCGTAACTTCTAAAGCTATCTCGATTCGGGCTTTGAGATTTGGATCAGGGATGTATACCAAGTCCTGGTCGCAGGCATTGCCGGTCCCGTCACCGTCAAAATCCAGTTGGTCGGGATTGGCAATATCCGGGCAGTTGTCGCTATCGCCACAGACGCCGTCTTCGTCTATGTCGCCACTGAAATCCGCGCAGGGGGGTGGGATGAAGGTTAAGGATGCGACCCAGATATCCTCATCGCCGTTTCGGGTGTCCACATAAGCAACAAGATTGCCGAAAACATCATTCAGGTATTGATCGTCGGATACTGAAGTAACGACAAAGGTCTCTTCAGTGGAGAGTCGGTATATAAACACATCATAGTTGCCATTTTTGTCACCTTCATAGGCAATGAGGTCTCCATGGATGCTGGGTCTTGAAACGACCGACCCGTCGTCGACAACAATGCGATAATCGCCAGTTTCCAAATTGACCGCCCCGATCCGCTTGTTGGTCTCGCCGTGGTCCTGGGATTCCCACACAACCCAATCGCCGGAGGTGCTGGGGTGGCGATCGTCTATCCAAGCGGTATCGGTCAGTTGCCCCCGTCGATTGATGACAAAATCAAAGCCGCCGATGTCATAGTCCCCATCCATCTCGACCCAGACGACGAACCGATCGCCTATATCGACATTGAATGCCGGTGGGATAGGACCGGTGAGCGGTTGCGCCGCTTGGGAAGTGCCAAGCCATGCCAGGTCGTAGATCATGACCTCACTTGCACCGACAGCACCTATTACCCATACAATCGTATTCCCGTGGATGCGCGGCTCCTGGATGACAAGTGCGTTGCTGATCGGCTGAAGAATACCGGTGGAGACCTGATACAGCATAATAGTGCCAGTTGAGGTATCAGTACTGTCGAAGGCGGTAAAGACAATGTAGTCGCCATAAACGTCGTTGAGCTTGTCATCCGTTATGTCAGAGATCACCTGTACGGGATCGCCAATTGGAGCTCCGTCTTCATCAAGCCGCTGGTACCAGATGTCGCCTTGGCCATAAAACCTGTTGGGCAATATCTCTCGCCTGGTATAGACGATAAACTTTCCGATCGAGTCTTCGCCGATGGTCGGGGTCGTTTCATGCAAGTCGGCGAACGTGACCTGGTGTTCGACCACTTCCAGGGTGTCGCCGAATGCCTGGGAACAGATCAAACAAATGAAAATTAGAAAGACTACGTTAATCCGATCCGGTTTGCTCCTCATTCTAAACCCCCTCCCTTGGGATCGCCCTCTTAAACAGAAAAACCCCCACCAACAGGTTCAGCTGCCGGTGAAGGCTTTCCGATTGCGATCTGCACCCTAAAGTCCCCCTATAAATGCAAAAAGCCGGGCTTTTTTTACTTCAGCCCAGCTTCCACCCAGAGTTACCCGCTACAGACAGAACTTCAACTAGTTAAGTGTTTTTATCTTTACTTAATCTGGCTTTACATAGTCAAGATAGAAATGTTGGAACAAGGCAACGTCGCCTCCGGGAACGGTACTACCGTTCGTATGGAAATATAGCAGCTGCCAAAAATATGCTCCGAATGAAGACGAAGAATCCATCGTCATGCCGGACGCCGGTAAACCTGCCTCGGCATGCCCCCGACCGGGGGCATCCAGAATCGGTTTGCTCCCTACTGGATTCCGGCCTCCGCCGGAATGACATCGGTGTTTTTGACCCATATGTCGTGTGAACGACTTACCTCCAATCGGAACGGAATTATGGCAATCACTACATGCCTCTTCGGCAGACCCGCCCAGACCATCGGATGGCCGTTCCGGCCATAAAAAAGGGGCTCACCTTATCTGGTGAACCCCTTTTTTTATGGTGCCGAGGGACAGAATCGAACTGCCGACACGGGGATTTTCAGTCCCCTGCTCTACCGACTGAGCTACCTCGGCACAACAATGCACGTGGCATTGCAAAAATCGTCTATTATTGAATCGGCTGGTGGTTGTCAAGCAAATTTCTGGAGCATCGGTGGCCGTTTCGTGGGTTTTCGCAATTTTTGCAAAGGGTTGTCACGAATCCCCCCGATATGATATAAAAAAACGTTATGCGGCAGTGAATTGGTCCCTTCGGACCCCTTGTGGTCAGATGAAAGGGTCGGTAAGGCAATGGAGTCCGATACGCCGATCTACAGCAGTCGGATAATTAAAAATTATCTGGATTTTATCGGCAAGTTCTATCCAGAATTTGATATCGATTCTCTGCTGAAGAATTCTGAAATCACGCGCTATGAAGTCCAGGATCCCGCCCATTGGTTGACCCAGCACCAGATTGACCGGTTTCATGATCATCTCACCCAGGAGTTGGGCGATCCGGATATCCCCCGCAAAGCCGGCCGATACTTTGCATCGGCCGAAGGCCTCGGCTCCCTGAAAAAATATGCCCTGGGTTTGGTCAACCCGACCGGGGCCTACAAGCTGCTCGGACGGATGTACGCGATTCTGAGCCGGGCGGCCACGGTGGAGTCCACCAGCAAAGTGCCCAACGGCATTGAAATTGTGGTGACCCTGAAGACCGGCATCAGTGAACGGCCATTTCAGTGCGATAACCGGATCGGCACCTTCGAATTCCTGGCCGAGCTGTTCACCGGAAAACCGGCGACCATCGAGCACCCCACCTGCTTTCACAAAGGCGACCCCCACTGCCATTATGTCATCAAATGGGAGCGGATGCCGTCGGCGTTTTGGCGGCGGATTCGCAACTTCTTCCTCATTGTCAGCGTTCCGACGGTGGTCCTCCTGAATTTCACCGTGCCCGGATTGGGCTGGATGATACCGGCCTTGGGCATGTTCGGTCTGCTCGGTGCGTTGTCCGGATATGCGGAATGGCGTGAGAAGAGCGAGCTGAAACGGGCGCTGCAAATGGAGGGGGACACGGCCAAGGCTCATTTGGACGAGCTGAGCCGTAGATACAACACGGCACTGCTCATCCAGGAGATTGGTCAAACAGCCGCATCCATCATGGACCGCAACATCCTGATCCGGAAGGTGATGGCGGCCATGGAAGTACGCCTCGAATTCGACCGGGGCATGATCATGCTGGCCAACCGGAATAAAACCCGTCTTCACTATGTGGCCGGATACGGCTACACCGCTGAATATGAATCGCTTCTCCGAAAAGCGGCGTTCCACCTGAATCGGCCGGAGTCTCGGGGAATTTTCGTCACGACCTTTCGGAATCAAAAACCGTCGCTGGTGGATGATATTTCCGATATCGAAGATGATCTCTCCGAGAAAAGCAAAGAGCTTGCTCACCAGAGTGGCGCCCGCTCTCTGATTTGTGTGCCGATTGTCTATGAAAATGAATCCCTGGGTATTCTTGCCGTCGACAACCTCCGTTCAGGGAGCCCATTGACCCAGAGCGATGTGAGCCTGTTGACGGGCGTGGCATCGCAGACCGCGGCCAGTATCGTCAACGCCGTTGCCTTCCGTAAACTGGTCGAAAGCGAATCCCGCTTTCGAGGCGCTTTCGACCATGCGGCTATCGGAAGAACGCTGGCCTCGGCATCCGGGCGTTTTCAACGCGTGAACGCCTCCATGTGCGCCATAACCGGATACAGTGAAAATGAATTCCTTTCCCTGTCCTGGAAGGACATCTCCCATCCGGAGCAATTGAAGCTGATTCAAAGAACGATTAAAGATCTCCTTGACGGGGCCGCGCCTTCCCGGAAACTGGAAATGAAAATCATCAGCAAGGAGGGGAGCGAGGTGTGGGTTCGGGTCAACCTGGTGGTGATTCGTGATTCCCGAAACAGCCCGCTTTATCTTTCTGGGGACGTTGAAGATATTTACCAGAGGAAACGCTTCGAGAGTGCGCTCGAGGAGAGTGAAGGAAAATACCGGACCATTCTTCAGAGTATCGAGGAGGGTTATTTTGAGGTCGACCTGAAAGGGAATTTGACCTTTTTCAACGATGCCCTCACACGGATTTCCGGATTCACCAAACCGGAAATGGAGGGAAAGAGTTTCCGGCAATATACCTCGTTGGAGATCGCTGACAATATATCCAATCAATTCAGTGATCTTTTCAAAACCGGCAAGCCCATCGATTTCACCGAATACGAAACGATCCGTGCCGATGGAGAAAGGCGTTACCTGGAACTGTCCGCTTCCCTGATGCACACCCCGAACGGGAAACCATCCGGTTTTAGGGGCATCGTCAGAGATGTCACGGCCCGAAAGACCGCCGAGGAGGAGAACCGTCGCCTGGAAGCTCAAATTCAGCATGGCCAGAAAATGGAGGCCATCGGGACCCTGGCCGGGGGGGTGGCCCACGACTTCAACAATCTGTTGATGGGTATTCAGGGCAATGTTTCGCTGATGATGATGGACCTTGAGGACGTTCATCCCCATTTCAAAGGTATGGGGAACATTCTGGGCTATGTCGAACGTTGCGCCATGCTGACCAAACAGCTGCTCGGATTTGCCAGAGGCGGTAAATACGAAGTTAGCACCCTCGATCTCAGCAAACTGGTGGCAAGCAACGCTGAAATGTTTGGCCGAACCAGGAAGGAAATCACGATTTACGAGGACTACCAGGAGAATCTCTGGACTGTGGAGGCCGACCGAGGACAGCTGGAGCAGGTTCTGTTAAATCTGTTCGTCAATGCCGGACAGGCCATGCAGGCCGGGGGGAGCCTTTCTCTGGAGACCCGCAACCTCGAACTCGATGAAAAATTCGTCCAGCCATACGGTTTCGAGCCGGGCAGGTATGTCCGGTTGAAGGTCACCGACACCGGCATTGGAATGGATGCCGACATCCAGCAGCGAATTTTCGAACCATTTTTTACGACTAAAAAGCGGGGAGAAGGTACCGGATTGGGGCTGGCATCGGCCTATGGTATCATCAAGAACCATTCCGGAATTATCGAGGTGATCAGTCAGAGAGACAAAGGGACGACGTTTCTCATTTACCTTCCAGCAGGCGGAAAGGCGATTGAAGTGGATGACGGCGTGGAACAGGAGCTTCTCCGAGGCGCGGGGGCCGTCTTGTTTATCGATGATGAAGACATGATTCTTCAGGTTGGGTCCCAGATGCTCAATGCCCTTGGATACACGGTACTGACCTCGGCCAGTGGCAGCGAGGGGATTGAAATTCTCCGGAAGCAGAAAACCCACGTTGATCTGGTGATTCTGGACATGGTCATGCCGGATATGAGCGGGATGGAAACGTTCGACGCCCTCCGCAAGATCGATCCGGAGGTCAAAGTGCTTCTCTCAAGTGGGTACAGCGCCGAGGGCCCGGCCACCGAAATCATGAAGAAAGGCTGCAACGGATTTATTCAGAAGCCCTTCAATATCAGTGAGCTCTCTTCAAAGATCGATACGGTGCTAAAAGACGTCGCGGCATAACCTACCGAAACGGGCTTGAAAGCGACGGTCAAGCGTTGGTCGGTCAAGGATGACACCAGGTGCCCCTGACCCAAGAATATTTCCGGCGCCCCCTTTTCCCATTCCAACAGCACTCCATCATTTCAACACGCCGGCATATGGCGTCTATCCCGAACATTGCATGAAATCGTGTCAGCTGAATCCCTCGGTGGCCTGATATATTCGGGATAGGCCCCCAGGTCCCCGAAAACATGCTGCGTCAATGCACATGCCACCAGGGTAGCGGTCTCCGCACGAAGAATTCTGGGCCCCAGGTATACCTCGGAGAACCCATGGGCTTTGGCGGCATCCACCTCCTGGGGGGTGAATCCGCCCTCGGGTCCGACAATTAAAAACACGGAATCGATATTTGAGGACGGGGTGTCTGTCTCGGCGAATGGTTCCCGTGCGTTCTCGCTGAAAATCAACCGTAATTGCGACGTCGCCGCTGCTTCGAGAATTGCCATGAAGGATACCTGCGGCTCTATCCGGGGGAGCTGATTTTTTCGGCACTGCTTCAATGCTTCCCGCGCAAATTTTTTCCAACGCGCCACACGGTTCTTAAGACGTTCTTCATCAGGGCGCGGGACACTCCGATCCGCCGGGAAGGGCATCCATCGATTGACACCGAGCTCTGTGACTTGGCGGATGAGGGTGTCCATCTTTCGGTCTTTCAGAAGGGCCTGGGCCAGAGTGATCTGAATCGGAGATTCCCGATGGATGTGGCGTGGTTTTCCAACGGACAGAGAGACCCGCTCCCCATCGATGGTTTGGATGGTGGCCCGGTGGGCATGGCCGCTGTCATCAATCAACTCGACGGCATCCCCAATCTGCAGCCGGAGAACTTGAACCATGTGCCTGGCTTCCTGCCCGACCAGGGTCACCTTTCGTCCCTGGATAAGATGCTGTTCAGTGATGAATCGACGCATGGGTGATGTTGGAGAGCTCTTGATTTTCCGGGGTTTGATCCTTCGCCATAAAAGCCCTCGATCCCTTCGGCGGTGTTTGACCGATCGTCCATGTATACGCCGGTTCAGGAGCCGTTTTCAAGGGGAAGATCGGTTGACAGTGATTTGGTAAGGTGATAGCGTTTTGTAATTTTAATAATAGGTTGCGCATCATCCGGCAGTTTAGATACTTAGCCCGGAGGCCCATGCCATGAGTGATCGGGAAAAGACCCGCCCAACGCCACAAGTGACACCCGCTGATGCAGGCAAAGACATTATCGAGCTGACAAATGTCGTCGATGCACCTTCCGGGGACGATGAAGATATTATCGAATTGGTCGAGGAAGTCGATACCCCCAGCGGGGAAACAGAAGATATCATTGAACTGACAGATGTGGCCGATGGGTCGAAACTAGAAGAAGATATTATCGATCTCACCGATGTGACCGACACACCCGACGAGGTTGGGGAAGATATCGTCGAACTGACCGATGAGGTGGACACGCCGGCAGGCGAAGAGGAGCAGATCGTCGATCTCACCGATGTGGCCGACACACCCGACGGGGTTGGGGAAGATATTGTCGAACTGACCGATGAGGTGGACACGCCGGCGGGCGAAGAGGAGCAAATCGTCGATCTCACCGATGTGGCCGACATACCCGACGGGGTTGGGGAAGATATCGTCGAACTGACCGATGAGGTGGATGCGCCGGCAGGCGAAGAAGAGCAGATCGTCGATCTCACCGATGTGGTCGACACACCCGACGAGGTTGGGGAAGATATTGTCGAACTGACCGATGAGTTGGATATGGCGGCAGACGAAGAAGAGAAAGTCGTCGATCTCACGGATGTGATCGGCGCACCTACCGAGGTTGAAGAAGATATTGTCGAGCTGGCCGATGAGGTGGATGCGGCGGCAGACGAAGAAGAGAACATCGTGGATCTTACCGGTGTGGTCGATACGCACGTCCGAGAACAGGACATCGTCGATGTGCCGGCACCCGAACCGGAAGACATCGGAATTGCAGTCGATGCCGTTGATGCGACCGGTGATTCGGGCGGTGAAGTGGTAGAGCTGGTTGAGGCGGCGGACGAGACGCCGGCGCCGTCTGATGCGGCAATGGCGGCTGCCGAAGACAATTCGGATCTGGAGCCGGTTTCCAGCGGCGAGGGGGTCGATGTTGAATTTGAAGCGAAAGACCTTGAACCACTTGAAGACGAAGCGGATATAGACGCTGTCGAAGCAGACGATATCGATGTTCCGCCACCACTACCGGTCGAAGCCGATGGCGGGGTATTCGAATCCGAAATCTCAGCAGCTTTGGCCACCGGTATGGATGACCTGGCCGAGGATGCATCTGAAGCGCCCTCGGAAGATACTCCTGAGGCGCGGCCCCGGGTTGCCGGACTGGTGAGCCAGGAGCAGATAGAGGCTGCCGTTGCCACGGTGATGGACCGCATGTTTCCCGAAAAAATAGAGACCATGATTGCCGAGGCGATCGAGAGGGCCGTATCAAAAGAGATCGCGGCGCTAAAGGCCGCACTGCTTGACGACACCGAAAGCGACAGCACCTGAAGCATCACGCGCAGCAGACTACAGGGTTCCACCGCCCGAGTTCCGGAGGTGGGAGTTAGACAGCCGACGGGGATTATTGGATAATCCCCTTTTTCAATTTTAAGTGTAATGACAACATACTCACCCAAGACGTTTCACCCGGCACAGCCGCGACGGTGAATTCAGGCAATAGGAGTTAGTGGTGATGAGCTCAGATTTACTCAACAAGGCGTATGAACCCCAAGATGTCGAAACGCGCTGGTACCGCCAATGGGAGTCCGAAGGTTATTTTGCGGCCAGCGACAGCAGTTCCCAAGCGAGTTACTCTATTGTGATTCCACCGCCGAATGTGACCGGCGTCCTTCACATGGGGCACGCATTGAATGTGACCCTGCAGGACATCATGTGCCGCTATCGTAAACTAAACGGGGACAATGTGCTCTGGATGCCGGGGACGGATCACGCCGGCATCGCCACCCAAAATGTGGTCGAGAAAAAGCTTGCCGCCGAGGGCCTCAGCCGTCATCAGATCGGGCGGGAAAAGTTTATCGAGGCGGTATGGGAATGGCGAGAAGAATATGGGGGGCGGATTATCAATCAGCTGAAGCGGCTGGGCGCGATGTGCGATTGGGACCGTGAACGCTTTACCATGGATGAAGGGCTGTCCCGGGCCGTACGACGCGTGTTTGTGGATCTGTACGAGCAGGGTTTGATCTATCGGGGTCTTTATATTATCAACTGGTGCCCTCGCTGTTACACGGCGCTGGCGGATCTGGAAGTCGAGCACGAAGAGCACGACGGCCATCTTTACCACATCCGCTACCCGTTTCCTGACGGAAGCGGGGGCCTGACCGTGGCCACCACCCGGCCGGAAACCATGCTGGGGGATACGGCCGTGGCGATTCATCCGGACGACAAGCGGTACCGGGACATCGGTCATGATCATGTGATACTTCCCCTGATGGATCGCATGATTCCGATCATCCAGGATTCCTATGTCGACACCTCATTCGGCACCGGAGCCCTGAAGGTGACCCCCGCCCATGATCCCAACGACTTTGAAATCGGCACCCGTCAGGGTCTCGACAGCGTCAAGGTCATCGGAGACGACGGCCGGATGACATCCGAGGCCGGGCGATTCCAAGGCATGGATCGGAGCGAATGCCGGGAAGCCGTGGTTCGAGCGTTGCAAGATGAGGGACTTTTAGAGAAGGTCGATCCGCACAAACATAATGTTGGCCACTGCTACCGCTGCAAGGCCGTGATCGAACCAAACCTTTCCCGGCAGTGGTTTGTGCGGGCGAAACCACTAGCGGACAAGGCCATCGCAGCCGTTGAAAGTGGCGAGACCTGCATCGTACCGGACACCTGGACCAAGACCTACTACGACTGGATGTATAACATCAGGGATTGGTGCATTTCCCGTCAGATATGGTGGGGGCATCAGATTCCGGCATGGACCTGCGGGGATTGCCATCAGCTGGGCGTGGCCATGGAGCCTCCCGATACCTGTCCGTCCTGTCAGAGCCGAAACATGGTGCAGGAGTCCGACGTCCTGGATACATGGTTCAGTTCCGCGCTGTGGCCGTTCTCCACCATGGGCTGGCCGGACAAGACAGCGTTGCTCGATAGGTTTTATCCCACCTCTGTTCTCGTGACCGGTTTTGACATTCTGTTCTTCTGGGTGGCGCGAATGATGATGATGGGCATTCACTTCATGGGGGATGTTCCCTTCAAGGACGTTTACGTGCATGCGCTGGTCAGAGACGAGCACGGCAAGAAGATGAGCAAGTCCAAGGGGAATGTGATCGATCCGCTCACGGTCATCGAACACTATGGAACCGACGCGTTCCGATATACACTGGCCGCATTCGCCGCCCAGGGACGAGACATCAAAATGTCGGAAAAACGGGTTGAAGGCTATCGACATTTTGTGAACAAACTTTGGAATGCGGCGCGGTTTTCACTCATGCACCTTGATCGAGGATATGAGCAGATCGACAGGGCCCATATCACCCTGGCCGATCGCTGGATTCTCTCCCGTTTAACCCGGGTGACCGGTTCCGTCGCCGATGCGATCGATACGTATCGTTTCAACGACGCCGCCGGTGAATTGTATCAATTCGTGTGGCACGAATTTTGTGATTGGTATGTGGAGGCGAGTAAACCGACCCTGTATGGAAACGATACGAACCCGGACGGGATGACTGCCAGCAAAGCGGTTCTCTGGAACGTTCTGCGGGATGTCCTGCTGCTTCTCCATCCCTTCATGCCGTTTGTCACCGAAGAAATTTGGCATCAGTTGCCGGGAGTCCAGGGCTCCATTATGACGGCATCCTTTCCGGATCATGACGACGGGGGGCGAGGCATCCGGGTGGATCCCGAGGCCGAATCGGAGATGGCCCTGGTTTCCGGAATCGTTACCGGCATCCGAAACATACGGGGTGAAATGCATCTGCCGCCGTCGCTTCAGCTAAATGTCGTGGTACATTCACAGGAGGACCATCTTCGAACGGTGGTGGACGCGTATCGCGGGATGATTGCCAACCTGGCTCGATTGACCGGGCTCACCGTGGAAGTGCCGGGACCGCGGCCGAAGCAATCGGCCACGGCGATAGTCGACGGCGCCTCGATCTATGTCTCCCTGGAGGGCATTATTGATTTCGAAAAAGAACAGCGGCGCCTGGAAAAGGAGATCGCAAAATTGGACGGAGAGTTGGGAACCGTTTCAAAGAAACTGAGCAATCCCAATTTTCTGGAAAAAGCGCCGGCTGACGTGGTGAACAAAGTCCGCGAGAAACATCGATCTCTCGACGAGAAACAGCAACAGCTGACGGTGAATTTGGAACGGATCAAGAATCTCCAGTCCGACTAGAAGCGAATTCAAGGCCATCCCTCGCGCCCAATATCTTTGTTGGACAGAAGGGGGCATTCCTCATGATTGCAAAACAGATCGAACGCCTCGTTGACCTGGCTCTGGAGGAGGACATCGGCCCGGGCGACATCACCACAAATCACCTGGTTCCGGCTGATCAGGAGGGCCGGGGTCACATTCTCGCACGGCAGCCATTGACCGTGGCCGGTCTTGAGGTGGCTCAATATGTGTTCCAGCGGCTGGATGCAGGTGCTCGTCTTAACGCGCATTGTGCGGATGGTGCTTCCCTTGAACCGGACGCGATCATTGCCGAGGTGACCGGCCGGATGCGCGCCCTGCTGACGGCGGAACGGACCGCTTTAAATTTCCTGCAGCGCCTGTCCGGCATTGCCACCCATGTCATGTCCTATACAGAGTTAGTAAAGGGACACCGCGTCAAGCTGGTGGATACCAGAAAGACGACACCGGGATGGCGTCTTCTTGAAAAATACGCTGTGCGGGTCGGTGGTGCCCACAATCATCGCACCGGGCTTTTTGACGGCGTGCTGATCAAGGACAATCATATTGCGGCCTGTGGCGGGATTTCAGAAGCGGTCGCACGGATCCGGCAAAGAACCTCTCATCTGGTCCGGATCGAGATCGAGGTATCGACCCTGGAGGAGGTCTCCGAAGCGACCGCCGCCGGCGCCGATGTGATCATGCTTGACAACATGTCTGTGAAACAGATTCAAGATGCGGTGGCCATGATCGGGGATATAGCCTTGATCGAAGTATCCGGGGGCATCACCCGTGAACGGCTCGCCCGTCTGGCAGAGACCGGGGTGAATCTGATATCCGTCGGGGGCCTGACCCATGCCGCAATCAGCGTGGATATCAGTATGGATATAGAGTCCCTATAGATGCCTGAAATGCCTGAAATAAGATAAATGCCTAAATTGCCTTAAATGCCTAAAATGCCTAAATTATAGGCGTTGCTCAAAATATGTTCCGAATGAAGCCGAAGAATCCATCGTCATGCCGGACCCCGATCCGGCATCCAGAATCGGTTTGCTGTTTACTGGATTCCGGCCTCCGCCGGAATGGCATCGGTATTATTGAGCCATAGGTCGTGTGAAGGGCCTATCTACAAACTTAGTTTTGGCACTTATTTTGGGATTGGGTGTCGGTTTCCTCTATTTTAGGCATTTAAGGCATTTTAAATTTTAGGCATTAGAAACTCCTGATTCTGGAATCAGCACGGACCTTAAAGCCCGTTTGTTAACATCAGCCCTCTGACCGGATGTTACCAACATGATTCCGATTCGCGATGTAAATCCTCGAAGCAATACTCCGATAGTCAATAACTCGCTGATCGGTATCAATATTGTGTTTTTCCTGGTGGAAATGACCCAGGGACCTGATCTGAATCAGTTTATCTATACCTATGGCCTCGTTCCGGCCCGATATTCGGTGCCCCAGATTTCGGAGTACTTTAGCTTCGGTCAGCAGGTGATCTCGTTTATCAGCTTCATGTTCCTCCATGGCGGATTTTGGCATCTGCTCGGCAACATGTGGTCGCTGTATATTTTCGGCGACAACGTGGAAGATTCTTTGGGACCGGTCCGTTATTTGATCTTCTATCTTGCCTGCGGTATCGGGTCGGGTATCGCTCACCTGGCGGTGAACTTTCACTCCAACGTTCCGACCATTGGCGCCAGCGGCGCGATTGCCGGAGTGATGGGCGCCTACCTGGTACTTCATCCAAGATCCAAAATCCTGACATTGATTCCGATTCTGTTTATTCCCTGGTTTGTTGAAATACCGGCCTATTTTTTCCTCGGGATTTGGTTCGTGTTCCAATTTCTGAATGCGGCGGGGAGTACGGCGGGTTCTGCAGGGATTGCCTGG
>Ga0056120_1000145_pt1 | contig 14012 bp, 13 predicted proteins | sample WorMettaBAHAMAS2_FD_71121 | JGI IMG/M metagenome (GOLD analysis project Ga0056120, IMG submission 71121) | Marine gutless worms symbiont microbial communities from Max Planck institute for Marine Microbiology, Germany - Olavius tantulus BAHAMAS.2 ...
GTGGTACGCGCTTTCCATGGCATAGTCGTTCTCCCAAGTGTAAACGATATGCCTGATGGTAGTGTTACCCATGTCTCCGAACAACTGTTACCTATCTCCCCAGTCTATACAATGGGGGAGTCGCGATGGGGGGTGAAATAATGGCTGAATACCGTAGCCATAGTCTTGTTCAGAGGTCCGAAAAAAATGACATCACCGGTGTGGGTTCGATTCATGGGATAGCCGATTCGGATCTCTTCTTCGGGCCGAATTTCTGCAGGCCCTTGACGACCTAGACCGCGATCACCGCGGCGACCAATCTCGGGACCCACAGCCAGAAGGGATGCACACCGAAGGGGATAAAGAGGACCGGATCCTCGATAACGGCATGGTTGATGCCGATGGATGCATGCAGGCGCCCCAATTCACTTTCAGAGAATTCTCCCTCTCCGGCCTCTTCCACGATGACCGCAGAGCCATAGGCCAGTCCGAACAGGGCCGCTGTAAGCCACAACAGCCCCAGCCGTCGCTCCACTCCCAACAACCGCAACATGGGCTCCATTGGGCGGACGATTTTCCCGATGACATGATATGCTTTCAGCATCTCGAGAATCACCATGAGCGGAACGAGGATCAGAAAGATTTTGAGACACAGAGCCAGGGTATCCTTTGCCCACAGCCCTATGGCGGTAGAAAGCGTTGGCTGGGGCGTCGCCACCTGTGACGCTGCGATGACCGGCGCGGTTTCCGACTGGAGGATCTGGGCCATCAACGCGACGGTGATGATCGCCGCCCCGAGGCGTATCGCGGTCGCCTTGATGAACGATGACCCGGATTTTGCCTGAACCGCGCTTTCCTGGGGCAGATTGTGGGCAATGAGCATGAACACGGTGATGAGGGTGACCTGGGCGGTATTTAAAGAAAGGGGTGCCATGGCGGCAATCCCTCCATAAATGCCGGTGAGCAGGCCGACAATCAGGGGCAGTGCGTCAACAGAGGGAAGGCCGAGGAACCCCATGATTGGATTTAGCAACACATCCAACCGATTGACCCAGCCGCTATACACCAGCAGCATGGTGAGAAAGGAAATGGGGACCAGGATCTTGAGCAGCCACAGGTAGCCGTCCAACCCTTTTTTCAGGCCGGTGCGCAGAACGACTGTTATCGGAGACGGTGGGACAGTCATGGCAACCTGTTTTTAGTTCATCTGACTCGAAAGGTGCTCCATATCATAGAAAGGTGTTGCTTGCACTGAATACCGAGTTCGGAATCGATAAATGGGCACCGTTTTGGTCAGAAAACATAACTTCGGCCTAAAAAGGTGTTGTCACGGAAACCAAACAAAGATATGAACATATCATTATTATATCCTTCTCAAAGCCCTTACAATTCAATTACGGCGCCGCGGTTTTCAACCGGGTCCCATCGGAAACCCGGCGGAAAGGAACGGTAAGATGAGTAAACGTTATGTGCTGCCAATCCTAATCATCTTTCTGGCCGTAACCTTTGTCCCTTGCTCATTCTCCCAAGACGCTGCGAAGGAAAAGCCCTGGAAGCGATTTGCCGTCAACCTGGGTGCCAATTTTGTCAACTCCAATAGCGACGTCCGTCTGGGGACCAAAGGCGCCAGCTTGAGTGTGGACGTGGAAGGACTCCTTGGCCTGGACACGAACACGACCGCCGCCAAGATAGATGGATTTTGGCGGTTTACGAAAAGCCGCCGCCACCGGCTCGATTTTTCCTGGTTTTCCACCCGACGCAGTGGTGAAAACACGGTGGGGATTACAGACCCGATTGACCTCGGCGATAATATCACCATCAACCCTGGCGCCCACGTGAAGACGGAATTAAACGTTGACATTTACCAGGTGGGGTACAGCTACTCCTTTTTCCAGGATGAGCGCCTCGATCTGGCCTCGGCGCCGGGGCGTTTGTCTTGCCTATCAGCTTCGATCTGACGGTCGACAATCCGGGGAGCGGTCCCCTGGCCGCCGCATCCGAATCCGTCACGGCCCCGCTTCCGGTCTTCAATCTTCGGGCCGATATTGCCATCACACCCAAATGGTTTTTGCGCACCAAAGCCCAGCTCTTTTACCTGGAACTCGGCGACTTCCGGGGGGGTATTACCAACTCGCTTCTCGGTATCGAGTATTTGCCCTTTAAGCATATCGGATTAGAGCTTCAGGCAGAACAGATAAACATCGCTGTGGAAGCCAGTGAAGAGGATTACCCGGGCATCGATTTTGTCGGCCGGTTCGACTTTCATTACCTCGGTGCGATGGTATACCTCAAAGCTTATTTTGGGAAATAGCGCCTGAATACGTGTTCCCATTTGCAACCTGTTGAAAAATGCCATGCCTGTTGGACCCGGTCGATGAATTTCGACCGGGTCCAATGCTTATCCCCTCCCCTCCGCACATGCCATTGAAAAGGGCATACGCCGGTATATGAAATACCCCAAACAGAGCAGCCGGAACCCGTCATCATTCCACCTCTTTGTGAGCCGTCAACCCGGTCCGGCGCTATCCTAAGCGTTTAAATTTGCTTTCGCACAAGTATTGCGATTTTGTGTTGTCATGGATATGTAGAACGGTACACCGTGCCCTTGAGGATAGCCCCTTAAATCCTTTGTTCGATCCCTACAGCGAAAGGACAGTTAAGATGAGTACCGGTATGCACTGCCCATCTTAGTCGTATTCTTTGCGATCACCCTTACTCCACGCGCCTTTGCACAAGAGAAGACTGAGACGGAAAAACCCTGGAAGCGGTTTTCCATCAACCTGGGTGCGAATTTCGCCACCAACGACAGCTCTGTTCGTCTCGGTTTCCCAGGTATCGGCGTGTCCGTAAACCCGGAGGAATTGTTTGGCCTGGACACACGAACGGTCTCTTTCAAAGTTGATGGGTACTGGCGCTTTATGCCCCGTCGGAAGCACCGGCTGGACTTTTCCTGGTTTTCCACACGACGCAGCGGTGAAAATGTTCTCGGCATTCAAAATCCCATCGATTTCGCCGGCATCACCTTACAGCCCGGCGCCAGCGTGAAAACGAATTTCGATGTCGACATCTACCAGGTGGGCTACAGCTACTCGTTTTTCCAGGACGAGCGTCTGGATCTGGCGGTTGGCGCCGGGGCATTCATCATGCCCATCAGCTTTGATCTGCAAGTCCAAAACCCCGGCGCGGCAACGCTTGCCGGCACCTCCGAGTCCATTACGGCCCCGCTTCCGGTCTTCAATCTGCGCGCCGATGTGGCCACTACCCCCAAATGGTTTTTGCGAACCAAGGCACAGTTTTTCTACCTGGAAATCGGTGATTTCCGTGGCGCCATCACAGACACCCTGCTCGCTGTGGAGTACATGGCCTTCAGGAACGTGGGGTTCGGTCTCAATGTGGAAAACATCAATATCGCCGTTGAAGCCCAAGGGGAGGATTACCCGAACATCGATTTTGTGGGCCGGTTCGATTATTCTTATTTGGGGTCCATGCTGTATGTGAAGTTTTATTTCGGCAAATAGCGGGGCACAGATTATCCTCACCCAATAGAATCAATCTGATCGACAAAAAATTAGACCAGTTCAACGTAATTCGGCCGGGTTTTGCTGTTTGGAGTTTCTCATATTTCTTGTCCGATTCCGTTGGCTAAGTAGAGCCAATATATGCTCTCCCGGCTAATAGTAAACGTCAGGCATGAATCCAATTGACCTGTCGGGGGGCCTCACAAACTTCATGACGGCTCTTAGCACTTCATTTGACCCCTTGACCCCTGGAATCCTTGAATCCCAACTGAGTATATTCAATGAAGTGTGAACGACCGCGTAACACAATACGGACTGGCAAAATTTGGTTAACTTACAGCTCCACTAAACATTCCTCGGCCGGCAGGCGAGGGTGTCGAAGATCAGGTTTTTTAGTTTTTGACGCAGCACGCTATAGGAAAAGCAGGTTGTGGCGATCTCGTAGTTCTTCTCGATCATCTCCCGCCGCCGTTCCGGATCCGAAATGATTTTTTTCGTCAGGTTCACGGCCCTCCGGTTCACGTAGCCGTCGATTTCGATGACGTCGAATCCCTTGGGTTTGATGTCCATGTCATAAATGGAATAGGCATTCACCACGATGGGCTTGCGAAAGTAGATGGCTTCCAGAAATGCATTCCCGAAGCCTTCAAATGTGGACGGGTAGGTCACCAGATCGGCGTGGGGATAGATGTCATAGAGCGTGTAGACTTTCTCTCCCGTCTCTGTGGTGCCGCGGCGTTCGTTGATGACCTCGGACACAAACAGCGTTTCGACGCCGAGCATTTTCGCGTATTCCCTGACCCGCTGCTCGTATCCGAACCCCTCATCTCCGGATGCATGTGAGATGACTAGTTTGGTCTTGTCCTTGAGACGATAGGCGAGCTCGATGGCATGCTCGATTCCTTTCCGCTGCACGACCCGTGTGGGTTGGAGCATAAACAGTTCGTCATCGGCGATTTCCAGGTCCCGGCGCACATCCGAAGCATAGTCGTCCAGCGACGGCGCCGGCGTTTCGAAATCCATAACGTTCGGTATGATATGCCCGGAGATTCCGGTTCTCAGGCTGAGCTGATTGTCTGCGGATGAATTGATAACCACGTGCTTGATCGAGGGCAGGTGAGGGGGGAAAGCCATGTTCAAATAGTCCCATACCGCATTGCGCAGGAAGTGTTTCCGCTCCCAGAAGAAGTCGTGGTGGTGGGCGATGGTGGCGATGCCGGTTTCGGAAATGACCTCGGTCAGGGCGATTCCCAGGGGGATATTCAACGGAATGGTCAACGCATTTTCCGGTACCAGCAGATCGATATCGAATTTGCGGATGAACCGGTACAGCTTGTCCTTCAGGATCTCTTTGAATTCTTGGATTTTTTTCGTGGTGGCCCGTTTGCGAGTGGTGACATTGAAACAATTTCGGTAAATTGTACGGATGTCCGGATGCTGAAAATGGGCCTCCTCGGCCATGAACGATACCGGACCGGGCCGGTCGATCTCCCCGGCAAAGTAATAGGCGGTAAACCCCTCCCCCTCGAACACCTCTGCCCACTTGGCGGTCTCCAGAGAGACCCCGTCGGTCCCTGCCAGCCGGGTCGATATGAATCCCACATTGTGCCTTCCGCCGCAAAATGAGCATGTTGTCGTCATGGGTAGCTCCTTGATATGATCTCTCTATCGATAGGGCTTCGATAATATGTGAAGCCATCTCTTTTTTTAAACCGAGCAGAGGATTCAAGGATTCAAGTGTTTATCCGCTAAGGTGTCTCGAATTTCACGATATCTATAGCACGTGGTGAGGTGATCGTTGACCATTCCCACGGCCTGCATGAACGCATAGCAGATGGTCGGCCCGACAAATTTGAAACCACGCCGTTTGAGTTCCCGGCTCATGGCATTAGATGTTTCGGTTTCAGCCGGAATGTCTTCCAATCGGAGCCACTGATTCGTGATGGGTTGCCCGTCGACAAATTGCCAGATAAAGTGGTCGAAACTGCCGAACTCGTCTTGTACCTGCAAGTATGCTCGGGCGTTGGTCACCGCCGCATTGACCTTCAGCCGGTTCCGGACAATCCCCGGATTGGAAAGCAGACTGTTGGTTTTTTTCGTGCTGTACCGCGCGACCTTGGAGGGGTCGAAATTGTCGAAGGCACGGCGGTATTCCGGACGCTTCTTGAGGATGGTCAACCAGCTTAATCCGGCCTGGGCCCCCTCCAGGATCAGAAACTCAAACAGCTTGCCATCGTCGTGGACCGGAACCCCCCACTCCATGTCGTGATAACGGATATAGAGCGGATCGGTTCCTGCCCATGGGCATCGTTGTGTTTTGATCTGTGTCATCGGTCGGAGAGCGCGTTGTGCTGCCGGCGGTGTTTCGTAGGTTTCCTGCTTTAATTTACTCCTAAGGTTCTTTAATTAAACAAACTTTCTGGATGACGCAAGGGATAGTTGAATCATCGGGAACTCTTGACATTTCACGGACAGTTCCTCTAGTATCGCCGTATCCATGACCCATCATCTGCCGGGGTGGCTGTTTTCGGCCTGAGAGCATACCCGTTGAACCTGAACTGGATCATGCCAGCGTAGGGATGACAGGTGGAAAGAACAGAGAATCGATCCGAAAACCGTTGCCGTCCGGTAGCGGTTTTTTTATTAATGGTCATTGTGTGAGTCTCATTTAGAATGAAGCTGCAACATCCATTGTCATGCCGGACTCCGGTCCGGCATCCAGAGTCAGATTGCTTTTTACTGGATTCCGGCCTTCGCCGGAATGACTCCGGTGTTTATTTACCTATCTATTGGATGAATAATTAAAAAGCCAATCGGAACATATATCGGAACACATAGGTGCCGGTCTCGCTGATTAACAAGATCTAATTGAGATGAGGGAATTATCGATGGACTTACAGGAACGTGCCGCACACAATCTGGAAAAAGTGAGGGAGCAGAAACCTCTCGTACATAATATCACCAACTTCGTGGTGATGAATTATACGGCCAACGCACTCCTGGCAGCCGGTGCCTCACCGGTGATGGCCCATGCGCCCGATGAGGTTGAGGAGATGGTGAGTTTTGCGCGAGCTCTGGTCCTGAATATCGGTACACTCACCGATGACTGGGTGGCATCCATGGTCAGTGCCGGTGAAAGAGCCAGCGAACAGCAAACACCCACCATTCTAGATCCGGTGGGGTCCGGCGCGACGCAACTTCGGACATCCGCCGCAAAAGAGATTATCGAAAAAACGAAACCCAGCGTGATACGCGGGAACGCTTCCGAAGTTCTGTCGCTTAAGGATGCGACATCCACCACCAAAGGCGTCGATTCCATCCATTCCGTAGCAGATGCCGAGGACGCTGCCAGGACCCTGGCAGGAGAACTGCAAACCGTGCTGGCCATCACCGGCCCCACAGACATGGTCACAGACGGGAACCGGGTGGTTCGGGTCGGCAACGGGCATCCCCTCATGGGATCTGTGACCGGCACCGGTTGTACCGCCACGGCCCTCATTGGTGCCTTCCTGGCCGTCGATTCCGATCCCCTCCGGGCAACCGCCACAGCGCTGGCCTACTTTGGATTGGCCGGTGAAGTGGCGTCGGAGAATGCATCGGCACCAGGAAGCTTTATGATTGCGATGCTCGATGCCCTCTATACGATCTCGCCGGATCAGCTTAAGAGCGGCAGCCGATTTGAGGAGGCAACCGGGTAAACCGATGTTCACGGTAACCCGACCGAAGGACGCAAAGGAAGACTGCCATGAAACCGGAACATGTGGACTATGCCGTCTACCTGGTGACGGACCGAAGCCTTTCACATGGAAGATCCACCCTCGGCGTCGTCCGCGCTGCCGTGGCAGGTGGGGTCAGTGTGGTGCAGCTACGGGAAAAGGCCGCCAGCACCCGGGAATTCATTGACGAAGCATTGAAACTGAAAGGATACCTGAAGCCGATGGGGGTTCCGTTGATTATCAACGATCGGATCGATGTGGCACAGGCGATTCAGGCCGACGGGGTACATCTGGGACAAACCGACATGCCGATTGAAATGGCCCGGGATATCGTCGGCGAGCGGATGCTGATCGGCATATCGGCCGAATCCCTGGAAGATGCCATCAAAGCGGACCAGGCCGGAGCGGACTACCTGGGGATCAGCCCCATTTACGCCACACCGACCAAAACCGATACGGCCCCGCCCTTGGGGCTGGAAGGGCTCCGGCAAATCCGTAATTCCGTCAGCCTTCCGCTGGTGGGTATCGGCGGCCTGAATCGGTTCAACGCGAAGGCGGTGATCGAAGCGGGAGCCGATGGCGTGGCTGTGGTATCGGCCATTGTCTCTGCGGACGATCCTGAACGGGCGGCTCGGGAGCTGCGACGGATCGTGGAGGAGTCCAGATAGGTCAGGAAACTATGGGATTAAAGGAACTGGGAGAGTTCGGTTTTATTCGACGCGTCAGCAGAGGATGCCTGATCCGGAACAAGGATGTGGTGCGGGCCATCGGTGATGACGCCGCCGCGGTAACCGGGAATCCGGGTCAGTTGACCCTCGTGACCACCGATCTCCTCGTGGAACGGATCCATTTCTTAAGGGACGCCATGACCGGATCCGAGCTAGGCCACAAATCTCTGGCAGTGAATCTGAGCGATATAGCCGCCATGGGTGGAACAGCGCGGGACGCCTTCATCAGTCTTGGCATTCCGGAGGATTGCTCAATCGATTATTTGGACGCGGTTTACGATGGAATGAAGGCGTTGGCCGCTGAATTCGATGTCAACATTCTCGGCGGGGATACCACCCGTTCCAAACAGGACCTGATAATCAACATTGCCGTGATCGGCTCCGTACCTGAGTCCGAGATGCTGTTGAGAAGTGGGGCGATGCCCGGAGATCTCATCGTTTCGACGGGGACATTGGGCGATAGCCGCGCCGGGCTTCATCTCATGTTGAATCAGATTCCAGCCGATGAACCGGCGCTTCGATACCTGTGGCAAGCCCATGCACTGCCGAAACCCTATTTGCATGAAGGCCGATATCTCGCCCAGAGTGGCGGGGTGACCGCAGCCATCGATACCAGTGACGGGCTTAGCATCGATATCCAACACATTGCTGAAGAGAGCGGGGTAGGGGCCAGACTGTATGCGGATCGTTTTCCGATTTCCGATGCCCTGTCTACCTTCTGCCGGGGCATCGAAAGTGACCCCGTGGAATGGGCGCTCTCGGGCGGTGAGGACTACACCCTTGTGTGCACCGTGTCTCCGGAACAGATCGAGTCGGTGTGCCGCGGGTACGAAGAGACATTCGCTTCGCCGCTGCACCGGATCGGAGAAATCCTCGAAGAGAAAAAGATGGAGCTGGTGCAGGTTTCCGGTGAGGTTAAACCGTTTGAGGCATTAGGGTGGGACCACTTCCGTTAGAGTATTTCATGAATGCGGATATCCGGTAAGCTCAAGTTGGAAGATATTTCATATTCTCGGCGTCGGGATCGGATTCGGAATCGGTATCGACAAAACGGGTATGTAAGCGATTCGATCCCGATTCCGATAGCGATACCGACCCCGATGGCACAGCTGGGCGTGACTCAAAAAACAAGGAACTTGAGCTTCATAGAGAACCGCATTCATGAAATCTGTTCAATGATTGGGTAATGAGCTTGGTCTAGGTGCGGTCGAGGATAATGGAATTTTCTTTTTTATGGCAACTTTTTAGAGGGTGTATCATTTAAATACTTGAACAGATTTCACCCTCCGGGCTTCACGGAGGCTTGCATGTCCGGCGTCATTCGAAGCTTGCGGTAGTTGGACTACAGCTGCGCTTCGTAGTAAGCAGCGAATCGCGGAGCGAGGCGCCTTGCCGGTTCCGCGCAGCGGAATGACGGTAAGGGGTACGTTAGTACCTGTGTAACCCCGTCAGGAAATGCCTTGCTCATGAAAACCTCCGTATCGTGAAATACTCTAACCAAGCCAGGTATTTAATGAACAGGCGTATCTTGAAAGCTCCAGTCGGGATATTTTCACCACGATGCTCACGAAGGACGCGAAGAAAAATAGTGTAAATTCAACTTGGTCACTTCGTGCGCGGTGTGTTCTTCGTGGTTAATAAAATCCAAATCATTCTAACTCAGGGGTCGGGGTGTTTCTTCCGTCATGCCGGCGAAGGCCGGCATCCAGAATCGCAACATGGCAAAAATACCTGGATTCCGGATTTTATCCGCCTTTGGAGGGCAAGTCCGGAATGACGCAGTTGTTAAGAGCCCAGCTTTTACAAATTTGAGAGATATCTTTGTAGCCTGGAATAACAAATATTAGCCGAACCCCCCCGACTGCTCATCTAACGTGTGTTTTCTGGAGAACTGCATTTATGAAACCTTTTCAGCAAAACGCTCAACAGCGCAAAGGACTGACAGAACATGTCTATAACAAAATCAAATGATCCAGGGGGCGGTAGGCGCCATTACCGGAAAGTTCTGATCATCGCCGGATCGGACAGCGGAGGTGGAACTGGAATCCAAGCCGATCTGAAAACGATGTCTGCTCTCGGGTGTTTTGGGATGACTGCCATTACGGCCCTGACTGCCCAGAACACCATGGGCGTCCACGGAATCCATGCCGTGCCGCCGGAGTTTGTCGAAGAGCAGATCGAGGCGGTTTTTTCAGACATGGGGGCCGATGCGGTGAAAATCGGCATGCTGTTTTCTCCGGAACTCATCGAAGCTGTGGCACGACAGCTTCGAAAACACGCGGCACGCAACATCGTATTGGATCCGGTGATGGTGGCTCAGAGCGGAGACAAGCTGCTTCAGGACGAGGCCATCGAGGCGCTGACCGCATACCTTTTTCCGATGGCGGACGTGGTGACACCGAATTTGCCAGAAGCAGCGGTGCTGTTGAACCGTGATATCCACGGCGAGGATCAGATTGAGTCGGCGGCCTGGGATCTCGCCGGGTTTGGGAGCCGAAGCGTCCTCGTCAAAGGCGGCCACCTGGGATCCGGAGAGAGCATCGATGTGTTGTATTTGACCGAACCGCAACGGGTTCTGACGCTGGCTGGCCAACGCGTTGCCACATCCAACAATCATGGAACCGGATGCACCCTGTCATCAGCCATCGCATCCTTTTTGGCAAGGGGAATGGACCTGGAAGAAGCGGTGCGATCTGCAAAAACCTTCATCAGTGAGGCAATAGCGGCGGGAGCGGGCTACCGGTTGGGAAACGGTGCGGGGCCGGTACATCATTTTTATAGTTTTTGGCTATGACCCCAATAACCCTCGGGGTATTTTTTCCTGAAATACCTTGCAACGGCGACAGGTTGCCATTTTTTCCGACCAGTTTTCGTGAACCTTGCCGTGGCAAATCGTGCCGTTCACAAACCAGCAAAACTTTCCCATCTGAAATTCAAACGCCGGGCATTGACGTTTTCGATCCATTGAGCATTTCATGAGTTGCCAGCACTGCTTTTGGTGATTGTCCCCGCCCTCTTTCATGGACAGGATAAACAGGATCTGCCGCTCGATGTGAACGGGTATGTTCCGCCATCCCTGCTCGAAACTCTGGACGGCCTTAATCGAAATACCCAGTAGCTGGGCCAACTCTCGCTGGGTTTTCTCCAGGTAAACTCGGATTCTGGCGAACTCGTTGCTTTCCATGGCGTCCTTTCCAAACGCCCCGGCAAATACCACATTGTGGCTGTAAAGAAAAGGATATTCGACCATTTTTGCAGGATAAAAAATGGCTCACAAAATATTGTGTGGGCCGTTTGGAAAACACATAACGTGTTGTATTTATATTTTAATGTATAGAGTTTGATTTTATCGAAAAAATTTAATAAATGGCTTGACAGCCTGTACCACATAGTGGTATTATCTTTCTCAACGTAAGCCCATTTACCCCTCCTCCTTCCTCCTCATTTCCCTCGCTCATTGAGCGGGGGAAATTTTTTTGTGCCAAATTAGTAAGATATAGCCATGCCAAAACTCTGCCTGACATGAGAGGATAGTGTCTATACCACATTGTGGTATGAGCCGTTTTCCATGGTTCGTTAGATTCAGAGATTCAGGATTCAAGATACTGGATGGGCTGAAAGTTGAAAGACAAAGAAAACAGATGCAGGATACAAACGGCATCTCTGATAAGGTGGAATCTGATTCATTCATAATGACAGGTAGTAGCTATTAGGTATTTGTTCTTCGAGGTTTGCTTCCGAGTATCTGGTGTGGCCGATTTCGGAAAACTGTTTTTAGGCATTTTAGACGATTAAAAGTTTAGGCATTTTTTACTTGTGGTTTGTCAAAACCCGGTGGGGTAATCCATGGGCAATCAGCTCCACCGGGCACACGTCTTCCATCGTACACGGATACATTTCTTCCAGCATCTCCCCGGTGATTTCCGCTTCGTTGTGGTAATGCAGCCCCTTGTTGACGCAGGCCACAGACTTGACATGGGTGGACACCACCAGGAGATCATGGCTGACCACCAGGATGGCAATCTCTTTGTTCAAATCCCTTAGCAGCCGAAAAAAATCCGTTTGTCCTTTGGTGTCGATGCTGGCCGTCGGTTCATCCAGAAGCAGGAGCACCGGATTTGTGACCAGGGCTCGGGCAATGAATACCCTCTGGCGCTGCCCGCCCGACAGCTCTGTAATTCTGCTGAATGCATAGTGATCCACTGCCAGCTTCTCGAGGGCATCCAGCGCCTGCCGGCGATCTTCACCGGAGCGCCGGGCCCAGAGCTTTTTTGGATTTAATTTGCCCATCAGCACCACATCCAGGGCCGTGATGGGAAAATGATTGTTGATGTGTATGTTCTGGGGCACATAACCGATGTGGTGGGATGCTTTTTCAGTGGAGCTTCCCATCACGCGAATCGTGCCTCTGGTAGGCGTGTAAAGGCCCAGGATCAATTTCAACAGCGTGGTTTTACCCCCGCCGTTCGGGCCGATCATCGCGATGAAATCCCGTTGCCGAATTGCAAGGTTTACCGCCTCCAGCACATTCTGTCCGTTATAGGCAAACCAGAGGCCATCAATTTCAACAATGGGTGTTTCCATACCGATACTCTGCTTTCATTAATCCCACGCGCGGAGCGAGCACCGAAGTTGAGCTTACCATAAAACCAATGCAACTGAATTGCAAGCCGCCACTGACCTCTGATTTCAAGGCGTTTCTCAAGGCGCTTTACATACGAGAGAGCAGCATTATTATAGTGGTGTAATAAAAAAAGTAATGGATTGACATCACCAGCAGACCTCTAATTGGCTGGACCAACCGCAACAGATTATTGAAAAGGTGATCCCATGAGCGAAACCGGACGAAATGACGAAACCATCGAGACCGAAGCCACTGTTTCTGAAAAATATAAGATACCGGAAGAATTACCGATACTGCCATTGCACAATACGGTGGCGTTTCCCTTTACGGTGATGCCGTTGGCTGTGGGTATTGAGCGGTCGGTCCGACTGGTCCAGGAGGCGGTTCAGGGCGATCGCCTGATCGGCCTCGTGGCGATGAAGGATCCCAAGATCAAAGAGCCGAGGCCGGGGCAAACCTTCGAAGTCGGTACCGTGGCTCGCGTGGAACACATGATGCGGGGACCAGACAATAGCCTCCAGGTTCTGGTGCATGGCTTGGAACGATTTCGAATCGAGTATTGGACGGCAGATGATCCGTATCTCAAGGCCCGGGTCAAGCCGGCTCCGGTAGCGGTCGAATCGGATTTGGAGCTGGATGCCCTGCAACGCAGTCTCCGGGATATCGCCAATGAGATGGTAGCGCTGTCTCCCAACTTCTCCCAGGAGGCCGGTGAATTCCTGAACCAGGTCGAAAAACCGCGACAGCTGGTGAATATTATCGCCACCAATGCCGGGCTCGATCTGGAGAGCGCCCAGGAGGTGCTTGAGGAAGATTCCCTGAAGGAAAAAATGCGGACATTAATCGCCCATCTGACCCATGAAAAAGAGGTGTTAACTCTTGGAAAGAAGATTCAGTCGGAAGCCAAGGAGGAGATGAGCAAGGCTCAGCGGGAATACTTTCTTCGCCAGCAGCTGAAAGCCATCCAAAAAGAGCTGGGCGAGGCGGACGAAGATACCACCGAAGCGGAGAGCTATGAACTTAAGCTGGAGGATGCCGGTTTGCCGGAGGAGGCCATGAAAGAGGCCCGGCGGGAGTTAAAGCGGCTGTCCGGAATGTCTCCTCAGGCAGCGGAGTATACCGTCATCAAATCCTATCTGGATTGGTTGGTGGATTTGCCCTGGAACCAACTGAGCGAGGATCAAACCGATATCGAAGGTGCCCGGGGGGTTCTGGACGCCGATCACTATGGATTGGAGGAGGTCAAGGAGCGCATCATCGAATACCTTGCCGTAAGGACGCTATTGCAGGAACGTATCGCCGGGACGGAAACGGAAGAAAATGATATGCCGGCGGAACGAACCTGTGCCATTCTGTGCTTTGCCGGACCTCCGGGGGTCGGAAAAACCAGTCTCGGACAGAGTATCGCCAGGGCACTCGGCCGAAAGTTCACCCGAATGAGTCTCGG
>Ga0056120_1000148_pt1 | contig 13790 bp, 14 predicted proteins | sample WorMettaBAHAMAS2_FD_71121 | JGI IMG/M metagenome (GOLD analysis project Ga0056120, IMG submission 71121) | Marine gutless worms symbiont microbial communities from Max Planck institute for Marine Microbiology, Germany - Olavius tantulus BAHAMAS.2 ...
GTTTGCCCGTTTGCCCGTTTGCCCGTTTGCCCGTTTGCCCGTTTGCCCGTTGTTGCAAGATACAAGATCCAAGATTCAGGATTCAGGATGCCGAGAATGATACATCAGCTACAGGCCAAAATTGAGTGGATCGTGTATCTCGTATCCTGTATTTTGTCAGCTTTCAGCTTCAGACATGTTCCCCTTTTAGCATTGAGTTCCCATTACTGACACCCGATACCCAATCTCCGTTTCCTGACACCCGACACCTACTCTCTGATCCCTTAAACTTACATCCCGTGGTCTTGTTCTCTGCATCCAAATTACGTTAATTTGACAGACTAACCGGCCGCCTATAAGTTAAACCATCGTCAATGCCGTAATCTTCTTGTGTCCCTGGATTTCCAGCAAATGAATATGGGTAGTTCATCATCAGGTCCGAACATCGTCGGCAACCTCTGGGAAGTCATTTTGGAGGAATTGGTGCGCCGGTTTCCGGTGTGCCTGTCCAGCGACGAATTTCATTACTTTCCACAGGCGCGAACGACGCCCCTGGACGGGACCGTTTGGGATGACTTTTCAGCCGAATCGGTGGGGGAACTTGTCCCCAGGCTGTCCCAATGGGAGTTGGAGTTATCCGAATTGGCCGCAACCGCCGGTGACATCCAGTCCCGCATCGACTCCGTCATGGTGGGGCGGATTGTCCGAACCCTTAAAGAGCAGCTCACGGATGTCCGTTTCCAAGAGACCCAACCGACGTTTTACCTCACTATCGCCGCCATTGGTCTGGCCGAAGCTCTGGAGGCCGGCCCTGATCACTGGCGCATCCGGATCGATGGCCTTCCCGGATTTCTGGACCAGGCACGGAATAATCTGCAGCAGATACCCCGGCTGTTCCGTGATCTGGGCCTGGAGATGATTGTAAAGTTGAAGCGCTGGGTCCGGTCGATGAAGGTATGGGACTCACAACGGCCGCCGGTTCTGAAAGCCTTCGATCGTTTGGAAGATCACCTGCGAACGGCATCTGTCGCCCCCGATTTCCGTGCGGCTCCGGGTGTTTACGACCATATTGCACGGGAGCATATTGGATGCGGGATGGATCTGGAGGAAATTTCCGACCTTCTGGACGGAGAGATTCGAGAGACCCGACAACTGCTTGAGGCGGCATCATCGCATCTGAATCCCGGAAAGACCTGGATGGAGACACTCGCCGGTATTCCGGTTCCCGCCCCTCGGGATGGCGTGGCCGGGCTGTACCGGAGCACCATCGATAGCCTTGGGCAACATTGTCTCGATCAGGAACTGGTGCATCGCCGTATGTTGGCCGACTGCCCAATAAACGTGGCTCCCGTACCCGATTATCTTTCACCGGTTCGTAGTGCCGCCGCATACAGCATGACTCCCGGTCATCCGCCGCAGGGTGGAACGTTTTTCATCACCGATGCCGATGAGAGCGCTTCGTCCCCAAAGGACTGGCGTCTTCTGACAGCCCACGAAACCTTTCCGGGGCATCATCTGATGGACACCCACCGGTGGAGCCTCGCACGGGTTCTAAGGCGGCATATCGAGTTTCCACTGTATTACGAGGGATGGGCTAGTTTTTCAGAAGAGGTGTTATTCGATACGGGATTGTTCGAGGGACCGGTGGATCGTCTTCTCATGGCCAAACGCCGGTTCTGGCGCGCCATGCGTGGGCGGATTGATTTCGATCTGCAAACTCGAAAGAAGACAACTGAGGAGGCTGCCAAGTTTATGACAGATGCCGGACTGGCGGCGAGAACGGCCCTATCGATGGTTCGGCGGTATGCCTTGAAACCCGGCTATCAGCTCAGCTACACTATCGGCCGGATCCGCTTTCGCCGTCTCTATGATCGTTTTGTCGGCATGGGGAGAACACCGGCTGAGTTCGCCCGACACGTGCTGACCGAGGGAGAAATCGGTCTGGACAATTTAGAGGATCGGCTTTTCAACGAAAACTTTTCTCAAAACCGCACCTAACCCGAACGTTGCATGAACTCTTTTCAGCGGTGGGCTGAAAAGAAATGAATTTGAGGCGTTATTGGTTTTAATGGGCCATTGAGCAAATCTTCAGTCTGTGGGCTTCTCCTTTTGGTGCAATGACCGGGTCAAGGGCCCACGGCTGTGTTGCGATGCGGTTTTGAGAAACTTTTTCAAGGTAGAATCTTACTGAGGGAGGAGAACATTGAACAGTTTTATAGGATATCACTCTGAATGGAATCTGGGCAGTCCGGGCGGATACGATTATCAGCGGATGACCCAGGAGATCGCCAAAATCGTATGGCAGAAGTTGAACGACATGACAGATATCGGCGTGAAGCTTGATTTCGATCATCCCTTTCTCCACCCGGTGGAAGGCTTTTCCCGAATGCTGGTTGACGCCCATCGCCGGCGGGAAGGGACTCAACCCGGGATTGTCGCCATTGTTGCGGAAGAAGAAACCCTTGCCGATGTTACCGAGAACATCAACATGGCCGAGCGATTGGACCGGATGGAAGGGATCACCGGAGTGCTGGCGGCGCCTCACGAATTTGAACTGAAACACGGTCGTACCTGTTTCCGCGGGGAGCCGGTGTCGCTAATATTTATGGACTTCAACAACGACGTCCTGCTTCGGCTTCACCGTCAGCATGACCTGTCCCCGGTGCTGCAGGCCGTGCGCGATAACCGGGTAATCAATCCCCGGGGGACAGAACCGATCAATGTCAAAAGCATGTTCGAAGTGTTCACCGGTTCCTTGGCCGGAAAATTTACCACTGAGACCCAGGCCCGCACGCCCTGGACGCGCCGCTTTTTCGATCGACAAACCACCGGCCCGAAGGGAGCAGCCATTGCCGACCTGGTGGCATGGACACGGCAGCACTGGAATCAGCTCGTGCTTAAACCCGAACGGGGTTACTCGGGCAAAGGAGTACGTGTCGGAGAGGTGAACCCGGATAGGGACGAGGCCATTGAACTGGCACTCCGGAAAGGTCATTATATCGTTCAGGAACGTGTACCGCTGGGGATGTGGGCCGAAGGGATCCCGGAGGTAGACCCAGACCGGAAGGAGGTAATGCTGAGCCGGCGCCAGACCGATTTCCGATGTCTGCTTGGGCCGGGGACGGTCTTCGGCTTTCTCGGAAGATATGGAGACATACCGACCAATGTGGGCAGCGGAGGCGGTGTACAGCCCATTGGGGTGCTGAATTCCGGATCAGGGGTGCGAGAAGCCGTGGATCGAATTAACCGGGCGGTGCTCGACCTGGATTATCGGCATGCGGCAGAACTCCAGGAGATGCAGAACGAGCTGGCGCTTCAGAAGAAATTCACCTACCTCCTGGGACCGATAAAGATCGCCTTGTGCCCCCGGCTTGTTACAACGGATCAGTTGAAAGCCCTGGAGAATTACTGCTTTGCCATGTGGGAAGACTGTCTCACCTTAGAAAAAATGTGGCTTTCCGGGGAGCTTAACGACTATGTCGATATCGAGGAAGAAGAACTGGAAATCGCCCGAATGCAGCCATGGGGCGGTGGGGAGGCTATTTTCGCCGCTGACGGGCTATTTGGTTTTGGTGCCGAACTGGAGGATGTATGAGTATCGAGGTCAATCCGGATTGGTGGAAAACCCTCTTTGACGACGTCTACCTGAAGACGGATGCCCGGTCGGTGTGCGACGCCGATCTAACACGCCGTGAGGTCGACGTGTTTTGTGAACTGGTTCCGCTTCGGCAGGAAGATCGCATTCTCGACCTGTGCGGCGGGCACGGCCGTCACAGTCTGGAGCTGTGTCGGCGCGGCCATCGCCGTTGCACGGTGCTAGATTATTCAGAGACGCTGCTTGAGAAGGGACGACAAGGGGCGTCGGAGAAAAACTATTCGATTTCGTTCATTCAAGGAGATGCTCGATCCACCGATTTGGCTGATAGCTCCTTTGATCGGGTAATGATTTTAGGGAATTCCCTGGGGTATGTTCCGGATCAAGAATCAGACCTGCAGATGTTGATCGAAGGCTTTCGATTGCTGGTTCCGGACGGCTGGCTGTTGGTGGATTTAACCGACGGCCGGCAGGTGAAGGAACGCTTTTCCCCCAATGCCTGGCACGAAATCGAACCGAATGTTGTTTGCCGGCAGCGGGAGATCCACGGTGACCAGATCTGTGCCCGGGAATTGGTGCTGAGCAAGGATACCGGGATCATCCGTGACAAGACCTACTGTGTCAGGCTTTATGAGCCGGAGGCCGTCAGTGCATTGGTTCGCCGGGCCGGTTATCAGGATGTCCGTGTCCACCGTGGATTTCAACCCCACCGAGGCAAAGGGGATTTTGGTTTCATGAATCAACGGATGCTGGTAACGGCTCGCAAGGGATAACCGGTTGGTGGTCGCTCCGATGAAGCGATGGATATGCAGGAAGGGTTTGGGAAGGAAGATATACGCCTATACCCGGATGAACCACAGGCGCATCACACCCGCCAGCTGCCACTAACAAATTCCTTTGGACGCCAGCGAACATGCCCGCCGTTCCTGCTCGATCATCCGCCCGGTCGATGCTCTCCGGTCGTCGCCACTTCTCCGATCATGTCCCGACCGCCGTTCGGGAAAATGACAGGTATCGGAAAATTGGCGCCGATCCTGACCTTGCCGCCTGCCCCCATTATCCATATCGACGAATTTCCTTTATTGCGAAGTCTATCTTTAGCCGCCTTGCAAGAATCGCAGTTATGGCTTGCAAAAAATAATGATAACGATTTAAATCGGTTAACATAAAAGGCAATGGTCTGATTGAGAACTGATTTCGTCATTTTTGGTAACGTATTCTCTATGTGTTGCGAATAATTCCGTATGGAACAAATCTTTACATTTCTTTTTGTTGGGTGGCCGTTTCTTCTGGCCTTTTGTGGGTTGCTGGTGTTTGGGAGCATTGAGATTATAAAAGCATTGAAGTCTTCCAAAACCGTTGAAAGTGACGGTCCGCCACCGTTGACCCATGATCCGGATGTCGAACACAGGGTGTCAGGAGAGATCCAGGCCGACCCGTCGATACAGATCGCCTCCACGGAGATCCAAACTTCAATTCACGAGGAACTGAAAACGAAACTTTCCCATTATGAGGGGGAACTCGAAAGAAACCGGCGGGTGATCTATTCTATCGAGAACCCGGAAATACGGAATGGGCTCGTAGAGGTATTTAAAACGGCCAATGCTATTTTTAAGAATTTCAAGGAGGATCCAGACGACATCAAGTATTCCCAGCTGTTCCTGGTCCAAATGGAAAGGCTCCTGAAGCTCGTTGAAACGTATTCGTTTCTTACAACGGCTGATATCCGGCGTGAGGTGCTTACCGATAACGATGTGGAAGATATTATACGAATGTTGAGCAAATTGAACACACAGCTCAAGATGACGTTTAAGAATCTACAGCAGAACAACCTGAGGGATCTGAGGACGCAGACCGGCATTCTCGAGAAAATGCTGGATATGCATGTCACGAAGGCCGATGAATAGCGGGCCATAGTTCCATGAATCGATACCCGAGATTTGCCACCCCCTCCGTTGATTCCTTTGTTGAAACGATCAGTGCAGACGCGTCACAATGCGCTCGGCCACCAGCCCCAGACGGGAAAGCCAGATAGTTGACGGACTGTAATGATCCTCCGTCATCAGGTCGCGAATGGCCTTTCGTTCCCGGTTCATGTCCATTTGGCGACGTTCCAGCGATGCCCGGTAACACCCGTACAACTCCAGGGGATCGGACCAGGTGTCGGGGAAGGGTTCGTCCAGAGCACCCGGGTGCTCATTGGTCAGCTCATCCATGATATCAAAGATCTGCAAATCGCCCATCGGATGTCCGTCACTGTGGGTGGGCTCGAGTTTTCGATCCGTCATCACGCTACCTCCGTTTCCGCTTGTTCGTCCCGATAGAAATATCCGCTCTGAATCCGGACAAAAAAAACCTCCCATTGGGAGGCCTCACAGTTCCATTGGTTCCATTGACCTCATGGTTCCCCTTGCGGGCTGGCATTGGCACCATGCGTAGCTGGTTGCCGGGCGATCTGCGGGCCAGTTCCCTCACGCCGCTCTGCATGATATAACAGCGGACTAATATCATTGCTGACGCAAAAATCAAGGGTTTTATGAACCGGACCATCTGAGAAAGCCCGGTTCACACGGTACCCGCAGGGAAGGAAAGTTCTATCCGCCTCGAAACTGTTTTGAAACACAGGGGGACCCATGGAGATTCGTCTGACGATCCTTTGCGAAAATTCAGTCGGCGCCCCATTTGGGGTGATCGGCGAACATGGATTCGCATGCTTCATTGAAACCCACGCTGGGAATTACCTTTTTGACACGGGTCAAGGCTTGGGGATCGTTCAGAATGCTGCGGCGTTGAAGAAAGATCTGGGCAGCATTCAGGCGATCATGATCAGCCACGGGCACTACGATCACACGGGAGGGTTACCTCCGGTTCTGAAGATCAAAGGGCCGGTGGATGTGTTCGGACATCCGGACATGTTCATGGAACGCGTCTGGTCATCCGACGACCGGTCCCGATTCATTGGCCTGCCGTTCAAGCGGAGTTATCTAGAATCCCTGGGTGCGATATTCAGGCTCCACTCGGAAATGGTGGATATCGGACCCGGCCTGTTCCTCACCGGCGAGATTCCCCGAGAGACTCCCTTTGAAGCGGGGGATCCGAATATGACCGCCATCGTCGGCGGAGGCCAGACGGTTCACCCGGACCCGCTTAAAGACGACCTGTCGCCGATCCTCAAGACCGATAAAGGCCTGGTACTCGTGCTGGGTTGCGCCCATGCCGGGATGGTCAATATCCTCGAATATGCACTGGAAAAAATGGATGATGACCGGATTTACGCCATCATCGGGGGCACCCACTTGGGATTTTCAGGCGAAGATCAGTTTGATGCAACCGTCAGCGCCCTCGAGCGCTACCGGATAGCCCGCATCGGTGTGTCCCACTGCACCGGGTTGGAGAAAGCCGCATTGCTTCACGCCAGATTAAAGGAGAAGTTTTTCTTTGGCTGCGTCGGAGCGGTCCTGGAAGTGTGATCCACCTATTTGCGTTCTGAAGCGCTGAAAAGATTTCATGAAATATTAGGGGTCTTACCGGACCGTTTCGCCATTGGAGGTTTTCTTGGTCAAGGCATGTCGAGGTGAAGCTGTAGTTATCTACCGCGAACCTCGACTAACGCGGACCAAGGAAGCCTCCGAATGGCCCAACGGGTTAAATCTGTTCAGATTATCTTTAAGGAGTGGTGAATATCTCTGCCGCGGTACCGGCACCAAATAAATGACCATTTTCCCATGAGCATTTCACTGTTTTAAGCTATCCTCTGAGCAGATTTAACGAAACGCTTCGGTCAGGCGGCTTCCCGTATCATCGTCGTATCCCATGCCAGGGGTGTGTATCCGCTTCGGTATTCGACGGTCTTTCCACCCCGGTCATTCCAGATCTCGAATTCAAAATCTTTGAGCCGGGAGTAGAAGGCATCGAAAATACGGGATTGGGCTTTGAGGGTTATCTGGTGGGTGACATCCGGCCTTGCATGTTGCGCGAAATGCTGTACCAGCAGAAAAAAACAGGCGGCTGAAAGGTATTTGGAGTTGTCTCTGCGCATCAGCTCCGGGAAGAACTTGCTGATGTGCAGGCAATGGGCATCCCGGTCATGCAGAAAAACGATGGCGTAGGACACCTGGTGTCCGGTACGCCGGCTGGTGACAAAGTATTCCGTCCTATCGCCGTTCCTTTTATAGGAAATTGCAAACCGACGGAGAAGATGTGCTACCTGCGTCCGGATAAAATCGGAGGTACTGGGGTCAAGCAGGTCACCGTTCATGATAAGGCCTTTTTGAGTTACCGTGCCCTCGGCACCCAACGGGTGACATGGCCTGTTTCGCTCGGCAATCCAGCGAAGGTCACGCACGGGGCAGACGCCGAAGGGCCGACCCTATCGACGACCTGCCACAAAGTCAACAGAAATGCGTCCGTTCGGCCCGGCTTGTGGGGTCGACCTGTAGGGTCGAAGCCTTCAGGCGAAGCCCTAAGCTCGAAGAGCGAATCCCCAAGGGTGAAATCTTTTCAGATTGCGTTTTAGATATAGCTGACTAAGTAGGCCACCGTTGGAATGCACGTTACTCACCCCCTGGGCAACCCCAGCAGATATTCTTATTAATCTCCTGAAAAAATTTCATAAAATCAAAAGGTTAGGTGGAGCCTGCCATAGCCGGCGTTCCTATGAGGCCTCGAAACACGCCGGGCAGCGAGAGCCGACGCCAGATGTTCCTGCCTTTTGATTGCGGTTCCATACCCTGGGCTACCAGCATGTCGATTTGCCCGTGCATTCCCCCCAACGTTTTATGAATGGTCCGGACCTGCCGAGAGGAGCACCGGAAGGATTCACCGTCGTATGAATCCACGAAACGGAATTGAAGATATGCTTCGGTCTCCGTCTCATTTAACGGCCGCAGATACAGCGTATTGATGACGTCGGCGTTGACTCCGGAAGGCCGGCAGCTCTGGACGTTTCGGCTCAGTTCGAGCCTTCCAAACAACACCAGACTGCGTATCTGGCCCCGACGCACCGCGGACTCCGCCGCCCGCAGCAGGTATTCCAGTTGTCCGCCATCCAGCGTGTGGGCATCGTCGAGAAGAACCACCGGAGCGTTGCCGAAACGAAGCAGGAAGGCCTGTCGATCCATAGCGGCAATGGGAATGTGCCGCCCATTCCGGCGTTTATCTGAGACGGTGATTCGGCACCGGCAGTAGGGCTTGCCGGATTGTCTCAAGAACTCGGCCAGCAGGGCCGTTTTACCACTGCCCTGTTCCCCCGCCACCACGTGCAGGGCATCGTGTCCATTGACCAGGTTTGTCAACATCACCAGGGTGCGCTCAAAGGCCGGGTACCAGAAAATTCTCGGTTTATCGGGTTCCGATGGAAGACCCAGAACCCAGGGCTCGTTTGAGTTGACGGTATCCTGAAATGAGGGGTTGCTTTTCATGGGTCGGTACCTCTCCCGACCGATTCCGCAAGCAGGTGACGCCTTGTGGAAAGACGGTTCGGGGCGTGACTGCCGGTAATGGGTCATCCCGGCCTTGGGTGCGTTCGGATCACCCGGACAGAATGTTGTCCAGACGTTCCAGATCGTTGATCACCCGCCATTCACCACCGCCATCCTTAACCCGCTTCTCCCAGAAATCCAGTCGCTGCATATATTCCCGCGGATCGATATTGTCCGTGCGAAGCTTGGTGACGTTCAGGGCGACCACCTTAACCCCTTCCATCTGAAAGGGGATATCCCGGACGTATCCTTTGACCAGATCCTCTTCGAGGTCCGAGAAGATCAGGATATACTTTTCTCCGGCACCGGTTTCGTTCAGGTATTCCACCGCCTGGAGAATGCCGCCGGTAATATCCGTGTACGGGCTTCCTTTGGCGGTCGTGATGAACCGATCGATTCTATCCTTGAACTCTCGTTTCTGATTGTTTGCTACCGATGGACGCCCGTCAAAGTTCATTTTTGCGACGATGTCCTTTTCACTGAAACTCCCCGTATCGATTCGGGCAACTCCAAAGGAATCTCCCGGCTGCAGCGTCCCCAATAGGTAATTGATAATGGATTGGGCCTTTGTCAGTTCATGACGGTACGTCCCGGACGTGTCCAGCAACATATAAACACCTTTGGCGTGGCTGGTGGTATCCGCGCACCCCGTGGCGATTGCGGCGAGACACACAAGCAGGGACAGGCATGCAATGGTTCTCATGTCGTATCCTCCTGGGGTTCCATTTCTATTTCGACGTCTGCGGCTTCGTTTCGGCCGGTAAACAACTTCTCGATCCACAATGGCGGCACGATCAGCAGGTCGTACAGGTGTACCATGAGGTTGCCGAAGTTCTTTCCAAAATTGGCCAGCAGATGGAGGAAAAAGGCCAGGGCTCTTAGAGCGGCACAAACCACCGTTCCGATGACGATCCGCGAAGACTGAATAAAGGACTCCAGCGGGATTGCAACGAATGTCAGGGCAAACGGCAGGATAAATCCGAGGGCCATCTGCCCGACGGTCGGTATCCAGCTGGTGACCGTTTCGGTGGTCTCACCGGCGACCAATGATTGGCGCAGCGCATGAAGGTCCGCGGCGATGGTGTCCCGCATAAATGCCAGTGCCGCTTCAACGCTGGCCAGGACCAGGAGCATGGTGAACGTAATCCAGACCATCTTGATCCGCATTTTGTCGTCCATGGAGCCGATGACCGGAAAGAGCCGGGTGATCCGAAGCGCCTCCATCAAAAACAGCCCCATGGCCACTTCAACGAGAATGATGACCAATGCGGCCACATTTGACGTTTTAAAGGAGCCGATATAGCTGCCGCCCCCAACCATTTCCGACATGGGCAGGGCGATGAGATTGAAGTTGATGACAGCGCCGCCGACAGCAATCAGGAGCACAAAGCCGGCTATGACAAACTGGGTCATGGCCGATGACCGGTACATGCGCTCAGCCTTGTCGGATCCCTTGCGGATCTCCTCATATTCCGCCATGTGTCGGTCAATGATGGCAGATCGTTCATGGAGACCGGTGATGGTTTTCCCGACCTCCTGCAGCGTATCGGTCATTTTCCGCCAATACTGAATCATCTGTTTCAGCAAGGCATGCCGATCGCTGACACATTTGCGATACTCGGTCATGGTGTTCTTGTACTGATCGTTGATGATCACTTTAATCTTGTCCAGCACCTGTACAACGGTCGGATCGCCGTTGGCCGGGATCTTGGCTACCGCCTCGACCGCATTGACCCAGGTGGGCGGTGGTGGAGACGGTTCGCTGCTTTGACGATAGTCTTCTTCGATGAGGGTAATCTGATCGGTCAGGGTACGTTGCAGTGTTGGATAGCCGCTCAAGTCACGCTTCACAACGGCATCGACCCGATGGAATTCTCTATCGATGAGTCATTCCAGGGATTCCCGGCTGGCCTCCAGCAGCACTTCCTTGTTTCGAGCGGCCAGGCATTTTTCGGCAAGCAACACGGAGCGGGAGGAAATGCGGAACCCGTTGTAAATGGTCCGTCCAAAGGAATGCAACGCCCGGTGCGCCGGCTCGCGAGCAAAATAGAGCAAACAGACGAGGAGCCCCACCCAAACGAAGATGGACAGAATGGGAGGACCCGGTATAAAAATAAAGAGTTCAGCGAACTGCATATAACCCTCCTTTCGTTGCGCCGGCTCGGGCGTCTCCCAGCCCCACAGGCAAGGGGTGACATGGATTTCTGTAACGGCCTGTGGTGGTTGACGACCTCTTGACCGCCCGACCTGGCTGGCACACAACGAGTTCCGAATGTCATGGAACCGCCGATGGCCTCAAAAAAGGAATGTTCGGGATGCACTCCGCCGGGCAGGGCGATTTCCCGGACGGACCACATGCATCTTTCGTCTCTATTAGGGCACTTGATTCCTGTTCAAAAACAAAAACGCCTTTGGGGCACTATTACCCAAAGGCGCAAAGCCCTGAACCTTCGGCGGCCCGGCGATCATGACCTTTCGGCGTTAGACCCGTAGCTTTGCGTCCCTGCCTTTCGGCAGCGTTGCCCTTTCGATGTTCGGTTTGAATTTTGTGACAACCATTTTACTCGCAAATGAAAACCCTGTCAAATTTTCCTGCCGAATTTAACATTGGCATAGAAATATCAAAAGGTTATTTTTCCCCAAGGGTGCTCGGGAAATCCATCGCGGGGAGGTTTTGATGGCGATACTGAAACGAACCTTTCGGGAAGGCGGGGGGATCTTGACCCCCCCGATAATTGACAGGGTTTACGTACGGTTCGGTGGGTGGGAAATCCTGTGATCAAGGCGATGAACTGTCACCATGAAGCATAGCCGCTGCGTAAGACACAAAGGAGCGCAGGTTGCCGACACACGGAAGACCCAACGCTTCTATATGATTTCGGTGCGTCTCGGTCACCTTACCCCCGACGATCAGCTGAACTCCCGGGGCCAGGCTTCGCATGAGCCGCTTCAGCTCCCGGATTAACCCCAGCCCGTCGACCGGGTGGACAAGACTCAATGCAACGGCCTTGGCCTCTTTTTGGCCGACGGCGGCAGCGATTTCTTCCGGTGGCAGGTTGGGGCCGAAGTAGTGGACATTCCAGCCAACGTCAGCCCCAACCAAGGCGACCATGAGGGCACCCAACTGGCACCATTGCCCTGTTGGTGTTGCGACCACCATCCCTGGTGCCGCTTCGCCGGGATCAGCGCTCCTCAGCATATCCCATAGAAACGCCTGGGTTGCGGTGGAGGCCATATGCTCCTGAACGATCTTTACGGTTCCACCGGCCCACTGGTCGCCAATACGTTCAAAAAGGGGCGTAACCACATCCGCCAGAAAGACAAGTCTGGATACTTCCACAGACGCCTGGTGCAGTTGCTTCTCAAATGATGCTAAATCCAGAGCCTGAGTGGCCTGTAGCAGACCGTCGATGTGTATCCCAACAACGGCGTCGGTGGACTCCCCTTTCCAGGATTGAATCGCCTCCACTCCCGGGGTTCTGTCGCTCTGGAGCAAGGAAGCCAGTTCTGCTCCCGGCAGATGTGCAATGCTTGAAATGGTGTGCCCCGATTGCACGGCTTCCTGCAGCTGGGAGAGATGGTCGACATCTTCCCGCGAGTACAGACGCCGATTCCCGGAAGAGCGCTGGGGCTGGACCACGCCGTAGCGTCGCTCCCAGGCCCGGATGACATGGGGAGACAGGCCGGTTCTTTTGGACACATATCCAATGGGAAACAGTTTTGAAGATTCCACGATGTGGCTCCTTATTTAGATTTTCGTCGCCGTGTTATGTTTATTCCGGAATCAGATCCGTTTCGGCGATTCTAGTTTCAAATTTTTTGTTTAGTTGCCAAAGGTTGATCCCGGATAGTCTCCCCGATAAATTAATTGATCAAATTCTCCAACGCGATGGCGCACGCCTCGACGGCCTCGTCGGGCCCATCGAGGTTGATCACGTGAGATTCAAAGTCGACCTCGACGATGGTGCACCCATGTTTCTCGACAGTCTGTTGTAACACCGTAAAAAAGGCGGTATCATCTAAAATCTCGGGCATGTTATCTCTCCAATCGGACAGGCTACGTCACTTGCTACCGGTTCACTTCAACATCCAGCATGGTCTCCACACGAAGATGTTGTGATCTCCAAATGTTGTTTTCGTTGGCGAAGAATTCGATGTTCCGGTTGGTTAAATGGGTTACCATGGCCATATCTTCTGCCGCCTCGTTCTCTTGCCCCATCTTTGTCCTCAGGGTCGCTCGACTGAAATATGCCGCTCCATACTCCGGAGCCAGTTCAATGGCTGTTTCGAAATCTCCGGACGCGCCCTGACGGTCTCCCTTTTTTTCCTTTGTCAGCCCTCGCAGATGGAATGCCCGGGCATATTGTGGATCCATCTCAATCACTCGGTCGAAATCTGCAATGGCCGCATCGATGGCATTCATTTTAAGATGGGCGGCTCCTCTGGACGTCAGCGCCTGGGTGTGGTCGGGGTTCGCTTCCAGAACCTCTGAGAACAGGGTTACACTGGCGCCATAGTTGCCGGAGATAAATTCCATCATTCCGTTGCGGTAGACGTCCTTCAGATCGATGCTGTTATCCATATGTTATCTCCTCAAACAAATTGTCAAGTTTTTGTCAAGTATTAATACCTGAAAAATGAGGGTTTTTTGTCATTTGTCAATGTTTTGTCTAAAAATTTTTAAAGAATAGAGATCAAGTGGATGAGTGACGTCGTGTTCTAAAGGATTATGGGCG
>Ga0056120_1000149_pt1 | contig 13783 bp, 10 predicted proteins | sample WorMettaBAHAMAS2_FD_71121 | JGI IMG/M metagenome (GOLD analysis project Ga0056120, IMG submission 71121) | Marine gutless worms symbiont microbial communities from Max Planck institute for Marine Microbiology, Germany - Olavius tantulus BAHAMAS.2 ...
CACCTCGGACCTGCTGTTGAACTCTGTAAAGCTCTATTTCCGCTTCCTCAAAAGCAATCCGGAAATGATCCGTATCCTGGCTTGGATGTTCCTGGAGCGGGACATGGAGGAGTGTTTGAAAAAGGATCAGGATTTGATCGAGGTCGGCCTGGATCAGATTCGGGCCGGTCAGGAGGCAAATTTTCTGAGACGGGATGTGGACGCCCGATTCATCCTCTTCGTATTCCTTTTACTTTCCCAGTCATGGTTCCAGAACAAAGAGCACTTTATCCATGATTTCGGAACGGATGGACTACCGGAGGATCTGGACGAAGCGTATCTCGAGCAAATGCTGAAAATTTTCACGGAGGGAGTATTGCCGAAATAATGACCCGGGACTCCTTTTTTTTAAGCCTGTTATAGACCGGTCGACCAGTTAATTAAAACCATCGGTCCACAAGGAGATCGTAAGATGCGGACAGGAAAAATAGTATCCATGTTTATCGGGCTCTCGTTTCTTGGGTCGGCGCTGGCATATGCCTTCTGGCCCGCCCCAAGGGAACCGATCATCAACGAACCACCGGTTGCCATGGTCAACGTCATGACCGTCACCTCTGAAGGGATGCGCCGCGAAATCCGCTTTTCCGGAATTACACGAGCCGAAAAGGAAGCCGTGCTCTCCTTCTCCGTTCCCGCCCGAATGGTGCAGCGGCCGGTGAAAATTGGCGACCGCGTATCCAAAGGTGATGTGCTGGCCCGGCTCGACAGCCGGGAATTCGACTATGCCGTCGCCAAAGCACGGGCGCGTGTGGCCGAAACGAATGTCCGGCTGATACAGGCCAAGCGCGAGCGGCACCGGTTCAAGCGCCTTGCCGATAAAAAGGTGGCCTCCACTGAGGAATATGAGCAGGCAGATACCATGGCCGGTGCACTTGAAGCCAGTCTCCAAGCAGCAGAAGCACAACGACGGGAGGCACTTCGACTCCTTTCCGAGGCAATCCTGAGGGCACCGTTCACCGGGACCATCACCGCCGTTCACTTGGAGCCCGGGGAATGGGCAGCGCCGGGAAGCCCCGTGGTTGAAATGTCCGGTGACGAAAACATCGAATTGGAAGTAGAAGTTCCGGAATCGGTTATCGGCCAACTCCGGGAAGACGATAACGTTCATGTGGTGTTGCCCTTTATGGGAGATCAGAGGCTCGAAGGCCGCGTCACCTCCATGGCTCAGGCGGCAACGTCCTCCGGGAGACTGTTTCCCGTTGTGGTGGCCCTGGATTCAATACCGGGTCTAATGGCCGGAATGACCGCAGAGCTCATACTCGAAGTCCGGTCGGCGCCGATGCCGGTGGTCCCTGTGGGGGCTATCGTCAACCCCGGATCCAGTCGGCCCAGTGTCTTTGTCCTCGATAAGGAACGGGTCAAGGAAATATTCGTAGAGTTGGGCCCGTTTCACGGCGACAGCATTGCCGTCTCGGGGATGTTGACGCCGGGGGATCGCGTGGTGATCTCCGGACATACAAGCCTGTCCAACGGACGAAAGGTTAAGGCGCAATCATGACCCTCATCGAATCCATACTCAACCGACGCCGTCTGATCCTCACCGTCACCGCATTGCTTTCGCTCACCGGAGCGGTGATGTGGATGACCATGAGTCGCCAGGAGGATCCACGTCTTCCCGAATTCTGGGGGCAGGTGATTGCCACGTTTCCCGGGGCAGACGCCTCCACGGTCGAACAACTGGTCCTGGAACCCATGGAGGATGCCCTGGCTGAAGTCGACGAGGTGAAAATCACAGAGGCCACCGCGTTCGATGAAATCGCCGTACTGACCGTCGAACTGCGGGGAGATACGACCCGTTTCAATGATGCCTGGGACGAGGTACGCGAAGCCCTGGAGACCGCGCGCCGGGAGTTCCCGAGCGGGGCAGGAGATCCCGTTCTCGATGAGGACCAGCAGGACCAGGACTCGATCGTACTCGCCGTGACCGGAAGCAGTGATCGTTTAGCACTTCTGAACACGGCACGGATCTTAAAGTACGCCCTGTTGACACTAAATTCGGTGTCAAAAGTACACCTCATTGCCGATCCCGGTGAGCAGGTAACCATAGATCTGGATGATTCGGCGGCGCGCCGATTGGGCACGAATGCGGTGGAGCTGAGTTCCCAGCTGGCCCACCGGAACCGGATCATACCGGGCGGTTCCATACAGCTCGGCGGAAAAACCGTGAGACTGCGTCCCTTGTCAGAATTTGGGTCTCTCCAGGAAATCGCCCAAACCCCGGTGACACTTTACTCGGGGAGAGCCATTCCCTTATCTGAAATTGCGGACGTGCGGATGGGCCCCGTGGAACCGGCGCGTTCCCGCATGCGGACAGATGGCGAAATCAGTGTCGGCCTGGCCGTGGTCCCAAGAAAGGCGGTGAATCTCGTTGAGTTCGGCAGGGATGTTCGCGGTATCGTGGAAAACACATCGCGGAACATCGCACCCCATGCCATCCGGGAAGTCACGTTTCAGCCGGGACGCACGGAACGGCGATTGGGAGATCTGACCCGCTCCCTGGCCACCGCCATGATGATTGTCGCCGGCGTGCTGATCACCACAATGGGCCTGCGCCTGGGGCTGGTGGTCGCCGCAGTGTTGCCTCTGGTCACACTGTCGTCTCTGGCCATCTTTGCATGGGGGGCGGCGTGTTGCACCAGATCTCCATTGCGGCGTTCGTTCTGGCCCTGGGCATGTTGGTGGACAATGCCATCGTGGTTGCCGAAAATGTGCAATGGCGCCTCGACCGAGGCGAGAGCGGATCATCGGCATCGGTGAATGCCGTAAAGGAGTTCTTCATTCCCCTTGCCGGAGCCACAGCAACAACCCTGGCCGCCTTTGTTCCCATGCTCCTGTCCCAGAGGCCCACGGCAGCCTTCACCCGGAGTATTCCCATTATCATCATGCTGACCCTGACGGTCAGCTATCTTTTCGCGGTATTCGTTACACCGGTTCTGTCACGCATGAATCTGGTTGCTTCCGTTTCAGACAGGGAGCCCTGGATCGAAAAACTCGGCTATTATCTGGTCAAACTATCACTGCGCCGGTCGCGGACGGTGGTCATCGGAGCCGTCGTGCTGGTCTTTATTTCGTTGATGTTGGCAGGCAAGGTCGAACAACAGTTTTTCCCGTCATCCGATCGCAATCAGATGGTCATCGATCTGAAACTCGATGAAGGATCCCATCTGGATGCCACCGATTGGGCCTCCCGCACGGTGGAGGAGGCCCTGATCGCCCGGCCGGATGTCAGAAGGGTGTCTTCATTTATGGGACGGAGTGCGCCTCAGTTCTACTATAACCTGAACAGGGTCCCCTTCAGTCCGCATTACGCCCAGATCATTGTCGAAACACGGAGAGCGTCCGACCTCGATCCCATATCCGCATTTGTCAGTCGTCTGGCAAACGAAAAACTGCCCGGAATCGAACTGATCAGCCGGAAGCTCGAACAGGGCCCACCGGTTCAGGCGCCTGTGGAAGTGCGCCTGTATGGAGACGATTTTAATGATCTTCACAGGGCTGCGGTGACCGTCGCCCGAGAACTTGAAACCATACCCGGCACCCGGGATATCCGGCATGACCTGGGGCCGGGGGCACCGTCGATCCGTTTTCGCGTGGATGATGCGGCGACCGCTCGCTACGGATTGACACGGTCACACGTGGCCAACACGTTATACGGGAGGACCCGCGGGCTGGCGGTGGGCGAACTGTATGGTGACGAGGATCCGATACCGGTCGTCGTTCGATCTTCGGCAGGAGAACGCCTGCCGGCAGAATCCCTGGAAACTCTCGATATCCAATCTTTGGGCCAAAAACCCATCCCCCTTTCCCAGGTGGCGCGCCTGGAATCTGCATGGAGTCCTGCCGCCATCAAACATCGAAACGGACGTCGGATCGTGACCGTCTCCTCCCAGCTCAACGACGGGGCGACCTTCAGTCAGATGCTGGCCAAACTCACGCCCCGGATGCCGCATTTGGATATTCCCGAAACCATCGAAATCGCCTATGGCGGAGATGCGGAAGGTTCGGGAGACGCCAATAACGCGTTGATGAAAACCCTGCCCATCGGTTTTCTATTGCTCATCGGTGTCCTCTTGGCGGAGTTCAACTCCTTTCGACGGGTCGGTCTGATACTCATGACGGTACCGTTGGCCGCGGCCGGCATCGTCCCGGGGCTGCTTTTCGGTCATCAGCCATTCGGATTCATGTCTCTGCTGGGGGTGTTTGCGCTGGTTGGAATCGTGGTAAACAACGCCATTGTGATGATGGAGGTGGTTGAAAATCGACGGAATCACGGGGCAACCCTGGACGCTGCGCTGACTGAAGCCGTGACCCGGCGCATCCGACCCATTCTGCTGACCACCGTGACCACCATCGCCGGCCTGTTGCCCCTGGCGTTGTCCGAATCGACGCTATGGCCGCCGCTGGCATCGGCCATGATATCCGGGCTGATCGCCTCCACCTTACTCACACTGCTGGTGCTGCCGGCCGCTTACCGGCTTGTCTTTCACCGGCAGCCGCGCAGAAGTCGCTACCTCCCCTGGCCATGGCGGTTCGGGACCCGGGATGCCCGGACATGAGTCCTCGCGGGGACACGGATGGGGAGCCAGGTGTCGCATGACCGTGGAGCGGACCACGCCGATGGAAGCATCCATGGTCGACCTCATGATCCCGTTCCCAAGCCATGCGGTCACGGGATCCCTTGCCGCTTGGTCTTTAAAAACATCCTGGCAGGAACGGTTTCATAGCCCACTGAAATGAACCCGCGACTTGTTATAGTCCCCTAAGTTCGGGTATAATAAGTCACCGCGCGTGCTGTTGAAACTCACTGGTATGCGTCGGCGGTTCCCGTGGCGGCCTCAAAACGCCCAGCGATCGGGGTCGGCACCGAAAACCACCTCAGGACCGAGAAACAAAAGGCGACTCATCGAAAGGAGCCCAAGGCGGTGGCGAACCCGGGAAAAAGCGGCACGGCACCTGTGATCGGGGTGAAGCATCACAAAGTACTCGGACTGCCCGTAGAGCACGATATCATTTTTTCCAATCACAACCACAAATACAAACCGCGTATTGAAAAGCGTCAGAGAAAGCTGATCATCAAGATTCCGTTTATACGGCCGTTTCTCAAGGCTGACGAAAAGATTCTGTTGGTCACCACAGGGCACTCACCACCGACGGTACTCGAAAAATGGGGCATCGGCTGGCTCTTTATTCACTTGAAACGATCGCTCCTCATTTTTACGAATTATCGCATATTTCACGTTCCGACGACCTCCATTTACAAGTATCGCAATTCCATCGCCCAGATTTCATATGCATGCTGCGAATCGATCCAGATGAAGGGTCGGAGTATGGTGGTGACATATATATCCGATGGGGACACCGAGAAGTTCGTTAGTCTTGCCGGAAAAGAGAAAAAAAAGATCCGGGAAATGCTGAAGTTCATCTCCTTTACAGGCCAAGGCACCGGTGTCAATCGCAGGATCCACCTCTGTCCCCAGTGCACCGCCCCCCTGCTGACATGGGTTCCCAGCTGCCGAAAGTGCGGGCTCAATTTCAAGACCGGCACGGTTTCCGTGTTGCTCGCGATGCTGTTGCCGGGCGGCGGCTATTTTTATCTGCGCCAGCCGTTTTTGGGAATGATCACCGCCCTGCTTGAGATATGTGCCATGGCGCTGATCGGCATCTCCGTTAAGGATATGCTCAACGGGACCCCGTCGAGTCTGCTGTGGTTGGGCGGGGGGGCCCTCCTGCTCATCCTCCTAAAAGCATTCGCCGCAGTCCACGCCCAGGTGATTGTTGGCGAGTTCATCCCACGACAGAAGACCATCACGTTCCAAGCCGCACCGGCCATGACCGGTTGAATGGATTCCTGGATGGCTCGACGCGTCCGGGATCGTCGATATTTGATGTGATTTCTGCTAATGATGCGGCATGCAAAAATCGGTACAAAGGCTCGGTGGATCGCTGGCCGTATTCGCCTCGGCGTTTTGCTTCTACCTTTCGACGGTGGTGATCCGCTGGTCCCGCGCAGAGGTATCGATTGACCCTTCCTATTTCGCCTTTGTCAGGTTCCTACTCGGATTCCTGGTGGTCTGCGCCATTATGGGCTATCGCCGCCAGGGGCTCAAACCGCGCAGTTATCATCTGTTAATCGGAAGGACCCTGGCCAACTGCGTGGCGGTCTACTGTTTCTATATGGCCGTCAAGTACACTTCCGTGGCAGAGGCCAACCTCCTGAACATGACCTATCCGGTGTTTGTCGCGCTCATCACCTGGGCGGTGTTCCGGCAGCAACGGGACCTGGTCGCCATGGCCATGGTGGGCATCGCGTTTGCCGGGATATGGCTCATCCTGGCGCCCGGCAGTATGACGTTTCGGATTGACAGCCTTTGGGGTTTGATGTCGGGTATTTCCGCATCCGTGGCCATTATCTATCTCAATGTCAGTCGTCAGTATCATGACGTGAACACCGTGCTATTTTTTATGTTCGGCCTGGGGGCGGTCATCATGTTTGCCGGGTTCCATGCACGCTTTTTTTGGCCGGATCAACAATCCTTCTATTACCTGGCGCTCTGTGCCGCCTCCGGCATTGCAGGGCAGTTTCTGCTCACCATCGGCTTCCGATATGTCACTGCGGTGGAAGGCAGCATTATTTCTTCCACGCGTATCCTTCTGGCCGCCATGCTCGGCCCCGCCGTGGCGGGCGATCCTGCCCTGGGATTCTCGGGTTGGATGGGCGCCCTGTTGCTCTTCGGCGCCAACGCTGTGCTGGCATGGCGTAAAGCTCAAGCCGGACCTGAATCGAACATTGCATGAAATCTTTTCAGTATTGGGATCAGACGACTTGCGGAACACTTCAAAATGGGCCATAACCTCCCGACGATGGTTCTGTGGATTCGCACGTTGAATCACTTTTTCCAACTCTTCCGGAACAACAACGGAAATGACCGATAATCTGATCCCCGGATACCGCGATCCCCATCGCTGGGTGGTGTTCTGCGTTTTTTCGCTGATTTACTTTTTCGTCTACTTTCATCGGGTTTCGACATCGGTCATCGTTTCGGACCTTCTGGCCTCGTTTCGTACGAATGCCACCGCTCTCGGCTTCATGTCCTCCATGTATTTTTACCTCTATGCTGCCGTACAGCCGGTAGTCGGCTACCTCAGTGATCGCTTTGGCCCCCGCCGCGGCCGGTTGCTTTATGTTCGGACTGGCACCGACCATCGGATGGGCGTCGGCGGGGCGAGCCCTGATTGGGCTCGGGGTGGGGGGTGTCTATGTGCCGACGATCAAAGCCATTTCACAATGGTTTCGAAAAAGCGAATTTACGACCATACTTGGATGTTTCATGGCCATTGGAAACGTCGGTGCCGTGATCGCCACCACTCCGCTGGCGTGGGCAACGGATACCTGGGGATGGCGTTCCACATTCTTTCTGATCGGCGGAGTCACCTGTATCCTCGCCCTTGCCGCCCTCCTGTTTACTCGGGATGGAGCCGTGACCGGCGACATCACTTCGATCGCGGAAGCGCCGGTTTCGGAGAAGCCATCGGGGTTGAGGAAAAATATCCGGCGGGTCATCTCTTCCCCTCAGTTCTGGCTGGCGGGCATCATCTTTTTTGGATTATATGGGACCCTGGTGACTCTCCAGGGATTGTGGGCGACGCCATTTTTAATGACCGTTCTCGGAATTGAGCGGATACTCGCAAGCCAGATCAACATGGTCATCCCCATCGGAGTGATCATCGGCGCCCCCTTCTTTGGCTGGCTTACCGACCGGTTTGCGCTGGAAAAACGGAATATTATGATCGGTATCGTCTTCCTTTACACGTTGACATGGGTGGGCGTCACCTTTCTGTTTTCCGCATTGGGTATGATAGGATTGGCGCTGGTCATGCTGATCATGGGGATGGCCACCGGGGGATTTATCAGTGTGCTATGGGGCCATATTCGGGAAAATACACAGGGAGACATTATGGGTCTGACGTCGGGGCTGCTGAATCCCGCCCCGTTTATCGGCGTTGCCGTGTTTCAGGTGATTACCGGAATCATTCTAGACCGCTCCGGGCGCATCGGAGATCTATATCCTGTGGCGGGGTTTAAACATGCGTTCATGGTATGCTTGGCGGTTAGCGTGGCCTGTCTAATGCTGTCCTTTTTGTTAAGTCGAAAGAAAAGTCCCGGGCGGCATTCTACTCCTGTACGTGTCTGACGATATTGGTTTGATCCTTAAAGTGGATTTCCGTGGAACCATAGTACCAGGTTTGATGGTTCCCGAGCTGTGATTTAATTGAATCCGGTTGCCCCAAAAGAGCGAGGACATCGTTCTTCGTCATGCCCCGGACAATATAATTTTTTGCGTTATCCGATCGGGTCACCACCCGGTGTTGTATTTCCGAAAAAAGAGCCTGCAGTTCCACATCCTGGGAATCGTATTCCGCTTTTTGCTCTCTGAGTTTCCGTATCGCGGCCTCCCGGTTCCGGATTCTCTCCCGGATCGCCCGGTAGGTGAATTCCAGTTCCTCCTGTTTCTGCACGGCGTACTGTTTGACCGCCTCGAGTTCTTGGAGTGTCTCTTTTCCTCTCCGGGCCATAACGGCCAGTTCCGTCTTCGTGGATTCGAGTTGCTGTGTTGCCTTTTCCAGCTCCCGGCGCTTTGCAACAAAACCCTCTATCAGTGTCCGGTTGATATCGATCATCTGGTTTAATTCTTTCATCCGCGCCTGGGATGTGGTCTGTTGGCGCTTTTGGCTCAGGAGAAGTTTTCTCACATCCGTCTTCAACAACCGGTACACATTATAGGTTCCGTTATCATTTTGCTCTTCGTAGGTCATCTGGGTTTCCAACGTAATTCCGGTTCCCTCCAGGTTGGCAATCTGGGCGTAATTCATGACCTCGATACTCCCCTGACGAAATGCCAGTTCCCGACCCGCTTCAATGGTTCTACTGTTTGAGGCAATCCCCACGGCAAAGAGGGTATCCCCTTCGATGAATGTTGATTTTTCCGTCCAGAAGGGGCGCTGGTCCGCAAAGGCTGAAAAGGAAAGGGAACTCAGGCATAAGATAAAAACGACGATACCCAATCTTGAAAACATCGCTGGATCATCTCCCGTCTGATTGTGGTGTTTATATGAAGACGCTTCGACAATGCCAAGCAGGAGGGCCGGAGCGGTTCGGATTCATTGACGTGAGATTTAGCCCCCATGGCAGTGCCGATTCACACATTCATCCGTACTGTTCGAGTCAGGCATCACCGATTCCTGACAAGATCAGAGGATCGAGTTATGCTGTAGAGAGCATCTCTTCCACTAGGGATAGCCACTCGTCCTCCAGCGGTATGTCCGGCCGTGACCGGCCGGCACGGGAATACCAGTAATCGGCATTCCAGAGGACACCCTCCTCCCGATGCAGATACGCGTGCACGGCGCTTCCCTGGACGGTAGGTCTTCCCTGGGCAATGGAATGGGCGGTATCCCAGTCCCCCTTTCGGTCCCACCACAGGGAGGTCAGGGTTTCGGAAAGCTCAGCAGGTGGCTGCTCGCTCCCGATACTACTGACAAATTCATCATACGTCATCACTCCTCCTCCGTTACCTCCGTATCCATACGGGGAGGTACCGATCGCACTCCCATCATCACGCGCCCAGCAACGCAGAAGGGGCCGGAATAAGCCCTGCGACTGTTTGAGTCCCGCCTGGGGCGGGGCGAGCTTCGCAGGGCCCGGTTGCTTCGAGTAGCGCAGGGCTGTCACCGCAAGGAGATCGCGTGACGCAGGGCACCGTTTCTTTCTTGTCCCGCCATAGCTCTTAAGCGGCGGCGGATGGTTCATTTGCTTTGGGTGAGCAAAGAAAATGAACTGCTGATTGTCCTGGATGAAAATAAAATGGTTCTATAGCTATGCCTATTGGATCTGGCCGAGCCGCGCTTCAGCACTTATCCGGAATAACAACATAAAGGATGATGCTCTCGAATATTTTTAGGTATGACAGGTAAATTTCGAGAGACTTAGCTTTGTTTCTGCTAGGTGCCCTGAAATTAGCGTTAGTTTTTGCGAAAAGAGCCAATAACATTCCGCTGCCATTTCTCGGAATAGCCGTCTGCCTCCGGGACATGGGACATATTGCGGGTATGGGCAAAGTTAATCCGGATAAAATCTCGAAATTTTTTCTCCACCACCCGCTGAATCTGCGGGTATAGCCGCTGATACATACCGTCGTCGATCAGATTGAAATCAAAAAAGTTGGCAAGTATCTGGGTGATGCTTTGCAGGGTTGTCGACGCTGTATCCTGGGCATCCAGCGCATCCAGCATCTGGTTCACGAGTTCGATCAAACCGTGGAGTATCTTGCTCCTCAAATGGGTAAGCTGGCTGTCGGTCCAGAACAGCCGGTTCCGATCCATGCTCAGCTCACACTTCTCTTCTCCCATGAGGTTGATTCGGCCAACCACGTAATTGCTGGCCCCGTCGGGCAGCAGGGTATCGATCTGGGTAACGAAAATCCCATCCTGAAAGAAAGATACCCCCCCGTGACGGTTTCAAGGGCCATGATACGATCCGCCGGCTTTTTCCCACGCAGCAGCAGGTATCCTTCGGAGCTGGAGAAATCCAGCGGGGCGACAGATTCCGTTCCGGTCCGCTCATCCCGTTCGTAGGCAAAGGTCGCATTACCGATGACCGTCTTTTCTCCTGTTTCGCTCTCAAAGTCCACCGGGACCTTCAGGAAGCGGATGTTGGTTTTCAGATAGCCGACATATTCCAGGCTTCGGCAGTAATCGATGGCAGACGGTTTGAGATAAATAGAGACCTCGGTCCCTTCCGGATAATCCGAATCCAGCGATCGGACATCGAAATAATCCTTCAGGTCGGTGATCGTTATCATCAACCCGGGCTGCGACGGCTTGCGCGTCTTGATAACAATCTTGTCGGAGACCAGAAAGTTCGACAAGAAGCCGATGCCGAATTGGCTGATGAAACCGAAGTCAAGGCGGGTGTTCCGGTTGATGCTCCGAATGTCTTCCGATTGGTAAAATGAGATGCCGATGTTTAGAAAGTATTTCTCTATCCATTGCCGGTCCATCCCGATGCCATTGTCCCGGATGGTGATGACACTGATGTCCTCGTTGAATTTCAGAGAGATCATCGGTTCATAGAGCGGGTCCGACAGTCTTCGGAGGTTACAGGCATCAATGGCATTCTGGATCAGTTCTCGAAGAAACACCCGCTTGTCCGAGTATAGCCGGTTTCCCATAAACAGCTGAAGGGCGGCAGACGAGTCCACCGAGAATTTCAGATCCACCGGTGAATAATTCCGGGGTTCGATTTCATAGATGACATCGGAGTAAAGAAAGCGTGGCCGAACACTTCTGTTTATATTGTTTAGAAGATTCTGGACGGCCCGTTCATGGTGTTTCAGGGCCCGGTGGACCTCCGGATCGCCACACCGGATCCTTACCTGAATGGTGCCGGCAAACGATGGATGTGGACCGGCGCCCAGAAGTTCGAACTGCTCCGCCACTTCCGACGCGTCCACGCGGCTCCCGTGGGGCAGAAAATTGCAAATGCGCGGAGCTGCCGTACCCGGATTCAGATCCAGTTCCCTGGAAAGCCGAATGGCGGCGGATATGAGGGGTAGATTGGTACTATTTACGGTCTCCGGTCCGTCTGGCGATTTCGGCAGGACTTGATCAATCTCAAACTCTTCTTCACAACTCAGGCACACCCGGGCGATCGCTGCGGCGGCCTGTAAATCGAACCCATCTGAATCCTGCCACGAATTCCGGATACCGTGATGGGCCCATGACACCGGATCGTCAGGGGATGGATCGTCGCCGCTTGCGACCCTGCTCCCGTTTAGAACACATCCAAACCCATCGGCGGAACCGATGTCGCACATGGCGATGGCCGCATACAGGGTCAAGACATCCCGGGGATCATCCGCCAGAATCTGCTTTTGTTCCGTGTCCAACAGCCAGTTCTCGATGGCCATCTGTCTGTGCTCAAGGGACAACAAAAAGGATTCAGCGCCGTTGTCTCCTCCCGGCAACTGACCTTCGACAAACCAACGGACCGATGTCTGAATCTCATCGAGACGTTTTTTCCAAGGGTCCGGCAGTAGTTCCATCATGGTGTTCATAGGGCCTCGCAAGTCCTTAGGGGTCCACGTCGTCTTGAATGTTCAGGGGAAAAAAACTTCCTGATGATAATACCGAAACATTATCCTGGCAAAAAATGCCTCGAATGCCGCCGACTCAAGCCGATACGCCGCCACCCGTCCGATAGATCACATAAGGATTGCGATTCAAGCAAGCCTGACAAGGCGGACCTCCCCGTCTTTGCTCTATTTTGGAATAAGTAGAAGTGGATTCACCATCCCAGATCGCACCGTAGATCAAGTCCTCCTGAGGTTTATCCGCCGTTGGCGGATGGATAGAACGCTGGGTGTCCCCATGGAGGTTACCCGCCAAAGCCGGCGCCGGAGGCGACCAAGGTTTACCCGTCTTCTGCGGGTATGCAACACGGAGATGTATCTGCCTCTGGCAGATACGGTGTTAGATGGGGTTTTGAATCCACTTCTTGTGTTAGTCCTCGATTTGTACCAGCTCGCTCTCCCGGGCCATGACATACACATGGGAGAATTCGGAATCCTCTGTGGCGCCATGCCAGTGCCGCTGCCCGGCAGGAATCCGTATGATGTCCCCAACAGTGACGAGCTGCTGTTGAGTTTCTGTGGCGACAATTCCGGTGCCGGCCGTGACGATTAAAATTTGTTCGGTACTGTGGGAGTGCAGTTTATTCCGAATGCCCTTCCCGAAGTTGACAATGTTGATTCTGAATTCCTCGCTGTCGGGGAGGATTTCCTGAATGGTCACGTCCTTTCCGGTGAACATGTCCATTTCCAAAGGTTCCGTTGCCACGTCATGTATCGATACCACATCCATTGGATTTCTCCTTTCAGGACTTCATACTGAATCGATTCAATGAAACATTCGAACCCGTTCGGGGGTTTCACCGGGTGGAGGATTTCATGAAGCATTCGAACCCGTTCGGGGGTTTCACCGAGTGGAGGATTTCATGGCCAAGGCATTTCGAAAAGAAGCTGTAGTATCACTACCGCGAGTTTCGAATAACGCCGGCCATGAGAGCCTCCGCGCGGCCAGAAAGGCGAAATTTTTTCAGAATGCTTTCATTTTCTGACTGGTATGGATTTAACATCGGACCACAGGGTCAGTATTTACAATTTCGAACCGATGCTGTTTCCGTCCATTGAATTACTGAAAAAATTTCATGAAACATTCGAACGGTTAGTGCCAGTCCACACCCCTCACCACCGCCACCCCGGCATCGGTCATTTGCGCCACGGCAGATGCCGCCGCCGAGTCGCCCCCAAATTCCGGTGACGGCCGATAATTTCTCCCACGTGCGACGCAAAGACTCACATCGACAATGACCTGGAGTCGATTCAGAGGGAACCGGGCCTGGGTTTCCGTGGAAGACACTCGTACACAACTGTTCAAGGTGCAGCCACCGATCACCAGTGACCGTTTACCTTCATCGATACAGCGATCGATCCACTCACGAAACCCATTGGTTCGGGGAAACAGAATGCTGTTCCCCGGCTTTATAAAATAGGGTTGGGATCGGTCGAGAATTTCTTCCAACGGTGTATACCACCCATAGCTCTCTGTATAGACTGGGGAGATAGGTAACAGTTGTTCGGAGACATGGGTAACACTACCATCAGGCATATCGTTTACACTTGGGAGA
>Ga0056120_1000150_pt1 | contig 13743 bp, 12 predicted proteins | sample WorMettaBAHAMAS2_FD_71121 | JGI IMG/M metagenome (GOLD analysis project Ga0056120, IMG submission 71121) | Marine gutless worms symbiont microbial communities from Max Planck institute for Marine Microbiology, Germany - Olavius tantulus BAHAMAS.2 ...
GAAAGCATAAGCAGCAAGGAGTTTTAAGATGAAGTGGTCCATTAAAATCGGACGTTTTGCTGGGATTGACGTCTATATGCATTTTACGTTCATCCTATTGATTAGCTGGGTTGCACTGATCCACTGGCGGCAGGGACAGAGTGTCGGCGCTGCAGTGGCTGGCGTTATTTTTATATTGACGGTTTTTTTGTGCGTCGTGCTTCACGAATTCGGGCACGCCCTGACTGCAAGACGTTATGGCATTAAGACACGGGATATCCTATTGCTTCCCATCGGAGGGGTGGCGCGTCTGGAACGGTTACCGAGCGCCCCCTTGCAGGAGCTGTGGGTCGCTCTGGCCGGACCGGCTGTGAATGTGGTGATCGCTTTGGCTCTTTTCATCTGGCTCAGACTGACTGCATCCCTTGCACCGCTGGAGGCGCTGACGCTGACTGCCGGACCGTTTCTGGAACGGATTATGGCGGTAAATCTGTTCCTGGTTATGTTCAATATGATTCCGGCCTTTCCCATGGATGGCGGACGCGTGCTGCGGGCCGTTCTGGCGACCCAGAAGAACTATGCCCGTGCCACGCAAATCGCCGCATCCATCGGGCAGGGCATCGCTGTGCTGTTCGGCTTTCTCGGATTGTTCTACAACCCGTTTTTACTCTTTATTGCGTTTTTCGTCTGGATCGGTGCCGCTCAGGAAGCGAGTATGGCCCAGTTAACATCCGCCATTGGCGGCATCCCGGTGGAGAACGCCATGATCACCGATTTCAAAACGCTTCATCGGGACGATGCCCTGGAGCGGGCTGTTGCGTTGACTCTGGCCGGCTCGCAAAAGGATTTTCCGGTTGTCAATAACGGGGATATCGAAGGTATTTTGACTCAACAAGATCTCTTGAAAGCAATCGCGGAGCCGGAGCGTCACCCATCGGTCTCTTCTGCGCTACAGAAGCACTTCGTTACCGTAGACTCTCTGGACATGCTCGAAACGGCCTTCGCCAGATTACAGGATTGCCAATGCCATACGCTGGCGGTCACCCGAGACGATAAACTGGTCGGTCTGATCACGATGGACAATCTGGGTGAGTACATGAGGATTCAATCAGCCTCGCGAAACTGATGATGGCTTTACACCTAAGAATGGATATTGGGAATAACGCGAAGTAACGAGCCGCACGAACGGGGTCTGTGCAGCTACCGGCAGGCCCCTTCCTGTCGAACGTAGGCACAGGACTGACAGGATATCGAGTCCGCCGCGGGCTGAATGCGTCGTTCCTCCGAAATAAAAGGGGCAAGTGCCTGCCACGCCTCGCACACCTGATTCACGTCAACGTCCACGAACTCTCCCACGCCGTTCAGGGCGGTCACTATCGATTCGGTTGACACATTTCCTGAAGCACCGGGCGCATAAGGGCATCCCCCCAGGCCTCCGGCACTGGTATCGAATATTTGGATACCGTAAGCCAAGGACGCCAGAACGTTGTCGACACCATTTTCATACGTGTCGTGAAAATGCATGGCAATCCGCTCAACCGACACCTTCGGTATCAGCAGATCCAGAAGCCGTTCCACATCATCGGGAGTCGCTTTCCCCATAGTATCTGAAATTGAAACTTCAGCGACGCCGAGATCGAGCAGCTTCTGGGTCACATCGATCGTGGATTCAGGCGGAGTTTTTCCTTCGAAGGCGCACCAGAACGCCGCAGACACATATCCCCGCACCGGGAGGCCTGCTCGCCGTGCCCGCTCCACGACCGGCCGAAAACGCTTGAAGGAACCATCGATGGACGTATTGATGTTCTTCTGATTGAATGTCTCGCTGGCTCCCGTGAAGATAGCGATTTTGTCGACGCCGGCGGCCATGGCCCGCTCGAACCCCTTTTCATTGGGAACGAGGGCCGAATATACCACGGACGGGCTTCGGCTAATTCTGCGAAACACATCATCGGCGTCGTCAAGTTGGGGCATCCATCGGGGGGACACAAAGGCGCTCACCTCGATCTCATCGATTCCGGCACCGGAGAGGGTATCGACGAACGCAATCTTAACATCCGTGGGTACGGGAGCTGACTCGTTCTGGAGCCCGTCTCTGGGCCCGACCTCAACGATTTTCATGGACGTACCTTTCTTCACCGGAATTACATCGACCGATTTTACTTACCCGCCTGTTCTTTATTGGATAAATTAATGTATTTTTCAACCGCTGTGAACCGGTTGATCGTGCTTCGAAGATTCAGGTGGCGGCGATAATCCAGCGGATGCCGTAAGCCAGCACCAAGGTTGCCGCGATACCCCCGCACCAGAGCGCCGCAAACCAGATCCATTGACGCTGTTTTTCAGTACATCGGTTCATGGGAGGCCTTTCCCCGGAACAAATAGTAGCAGTAACCGGTGTACCCCAGGATGATGGGCAGCATGATGACGGTTCCGACCAGCAGCAGTGACTGGGATTCGGGTGCTGCCGCCGCCTGGCGATAGGTGATGGCGAACGGCACGATATAGGGCCACATGCTGATGGCGATGCCGATGTAGCCTGTCAGGAATACCCCAAAACTCATGATAAAGGGGCGAACCTCCCGACCGCGGTGAAGATCTCTCCACATGGCGATCAGCAGGATCAAGCTCGCGGTTGGGATGGGGAGCAGAAAAAAGAAATTGGGCAGGCTGAACCAGCGAAGCCGTATCTGCTCATTCATGATCGGCATACTGATACTGACGATGGCCAGAAATAGCGCCACATACCCTATCGTGTAGGATGCACTTTTTCGGGCCCAGTCCTGGGTTTCACCATCGGTCTTCATCACCAGCCAAGTCGCTCCCAGCATAGCGTACCCGAACACAACCGCCACACCTGTCATGACACTGTAGGCATTAAGCCAGTCAAAAGCCGCACCGGAGAAACTCCGTCCATCCACCTGGATTCCCTGCACCACCGCTCCGATGATCATCCCCTGCATGAACGCTGCCAGGAGAGAGCCAAAGTGGAAGGAGTGATCCCAGATGCGCCGCGATTTACCGCTCGCCTTGAAGCGGAATTCGAAAGCCACCCCCCGGAAGATCAGACCCAGGAGCATGGCGATCACCGGTATGTACAACGCCGGCATGATGACCGAGTACGCCAATGGGAAAGCGGCGAACAGACCGCCGCCGCCCAGGATGAGCCAGGTTTCGTTGCCGTCCCAGAAGGGGGCGACGGAATTCATCATGCGATCCCGACACTGTTCCGAAGGTGCAAACGGAAACAGAATACCCACTCCCAGGTCGAATCCGTCCAGCAGAATATAGAGAAATATCGCTGTAAATATCAGTGCGTACCAGATCAGCGGAAGGTTTATGACACTCTCAAAACTAAACATACTGATCACCCTTTGTTCCAGGCATCTCCGTGAATATCGGTGGCTTTTCAACACCGTGGGCACCATAGGCCTCTTCCCGGGTGTCAGGACCTTTGCCGATTAATTTAAGAATATAATAGGCGCCGGCTCCGAAGACGAACGCGTACACAACTACGAAAGCGGTGAGAGAAATCGCAATGGACGTCCCAACAACCGGTGAAACGGCATCCGACGTTTTCATCAGACCATATACGATCCAGGGTTGGCGCCCTACCTCGGTGACAAACCACCCGGCCAGAACGGCAATGAATCCGGACGGCGTCAGGGCCATGCACCAGTACTGGAACCACCGGGTATCGAACAGACGCTTCCGGAAATAGAGAATCAATGCCATTGCACCTGTAGCGATCATCAACATTCCGATTCCCACCATGATGCGGAAGGACCAGAACACAATCGCCACGGGGGGACGCTCCTCCTTCGGCCACTCTTTCAGCCCTTTGACCTCACCATCGAGGTCATGGGTCAGGATCAGGCTGGACAATTTCGGGATTTTGATCGCGAACTTTGTGGTCTCTTCCTCCTGGTCCGGCCAGCCGAACAGCAGCAACGGAGCCCCACGCTCCGTTTCCCAGAGCCCTTCCATGGCAGCCACTTTTGCCGGCTGATGCTTCAGCGTATTGAGCCCGTGGAGATCACCAAACAGCAACTGCATGGGAGCGACAAAAACGGCCATTATCATTGCCATGCCGAGCATCACGCGGGCATGGGCCACGTGCCGCTTTCGCCACAGGTAATATGCCCCGACACCCGCCACGGTAAACGCTGTGGTCAGGTATGCGGCGGTGATCATGTGCACAAAGCGAAAGGGGAACGACGGATTGAAAATCACTTCAATCCAGCTGGTGGGGTACAACAGGCCGTCTTCTCCAATGCGAAATCCCTGGGGGGTCTGCATCCAGCTGTTGGCCGCAAGTATCCAGAACGCTGAAATCAACGTTCCCACGGCAACAATGACGGTAGATGCGAAATGCATTTTCGGACTGACCCGGTTCCAGCCAAAGAGCATGACCCCGAGAAATGAGGCCTCGAGAAAAAAGGCGGTCAGGACTTCATAGCCGAGAAGCGGTCCCAGGACATTGCCCCCCACGTCCGAGAACACAGACCAGTTTGTTCCGAATTGAAATGACAACACAACTCCGGAAACCACTCCCATACCAAACGTTACAGCGAATATCTTGACCCACATGCGGTAAACGTCTGCATAAATCGGGTCTCCGGTTTTGAGCCATCGCCACTCCAGAACGGCCAGCCAGCTGGCCAGTCCAATGGTGAATGCCGGAAATATGATGTGGAATGAGACAGTGAAGGCGAATTGGATGCGTGCTAACAGGATCGGATCGAGATTTTCAAACATAGTCTGCTCTCAGATAACGGTTATGACTTCCAGGGCCGTACCCCAACGCTCTGAAAGTAAGAATCAGCAAACTTATGTCAATTAATTGTATATAAATTGTCGAATTTTTAGACGACAATATCTAGACATAATATGTTTTTTGAGGGGGGTCAGTCCTAAACACCACCACGTTGTGTGCGCTTGAACGGCAACACCACAGCATGCCTGTGGCCATCGAATTTGAATATAAGCAAAAGTGGTGTGTCCGTTTAAACTGTCACCACGATTTTGCCGATCTGTTCATTGGATTCCATATAGCGATGGGCGTCCACAATGTCCGCCATTGGAAACGTCTTGGCGATAACCGGTTTCAGGGCACCCGATTCCAACCCGAGGTAGATATATTGCTTCCCCCGGGCCAGCTTTTTGGGATCGGCCACAATTTCGAACAAGGTATATCCTCGTATCGTCAAGCCTTTGGACAGTGCTTCAAAGAGCGGAAACGGCGTCTCTGATGGTGACAGTGCGCCGTATTCGAAAATGGTGGCCCCGGTCCCTGCAGCCCGGGCCGCTATTTCCAGAAAGGGCCCGGCAACCGGATCGAAGATAACGCCGGCACCGGCTCCGTCTGTGATTTCCAAGGTTCTTTCGGCAATATCTTCTTTGTCCGACACAATGACATGATCGGCACCAGCATCGAGAAGGGCCTGTTTTTTGTCTTCCCCCCGCGTGGTGGTCAGGGCCATGGCCCCGGCAGATTTCGTGATCTGGATTGCCGCCAGTCCGACGCTGCTGCTGGCTGCCGTGATCAAGACAGTGTCCGATCGGGATAGCTGACCGTATTCCACCAGCGCCCCAAAGGCCGTCATGTACTGCATCCAGATTGAAGCGCCTTCAACGGATGACAGCGAATCGGGGTGTTTGGCTACGGCATGTATGGGAACGATGGCGCTTTCTCCGTAGACACCGTACTTGCCGACTGAAAACGATGGAATGGTGCTGACCCGGTCGCCCAGTTCAATTCCGCTGACCCCCGGTCCTAATGCGTCAACGGTGCCTGACGCCTCGTAACCGATGCGTGACGGAAACTCCGGAGCTTCCAGGTACATTCCTTCTCGAAACATAACTTCAGCCCGGTTGAGACCGAAGGCTTCGACCTTTATGCGCACTTCACCTTCGCCGGGCTCAGACAGAGGCAAGTCTTCTATTTTGAGTACATCGGCGTTTCCTGTTTCGTGAAAGCGGACAATTTTCGGCATAGCATATCTCCTCATGATATCAGAATTGAACTGAGCAGCTATTTCATCGGATGGACCATTGTGTTTTGAGCTATCGCGTAACCTAATGTTTCCCAGCATCATGTCAAAACAGTGAGGGGCCCGATTTGCTGGAATGCCAATAGTGGTTATTCTGACAAGTTGAGACTGGCAGCCAAAATTAACTACAGGACAGGAATACCCATGAAGTTTGACGGAAATCACCCAGACCGACCAACAGAACCGAATCACCCGAGCCGGAGGTCAGGCCACATCGGATCGGAAGACGACCGGGTGGCGGGCTGGTACGGAGCTCTGAGACGGCAACTGATGTCTCTGGAACCATATCTTGCAGCCGGCCATATCGTAACGTTTCAGAATCTCGCCCCGGAAGAAAAGACGTTTTACGAAGGCATCGTCCACACTATCCATGTGCCGAAATCCGTTTGCGCCGTATTCATCCCCCCGAGTATCGTGCAGCAGGCGATGTGGCCCGGTGGCGGCAGTCAGGAACCTTCCGAGTCATCCGGATTGTATCGTATTTCACCGGATGCCGGTGCGATAGCCGCGCAGCGCTGCGGTGCATCGGACATCATCGTGAATGCCCTGTTTTCTTTACCTCCGTTTATTCCGGGTATCGATGTATACGAAGACGGTCGACTTCTGGCCGGCTATACCTTCAAGGACCACCAGGGATGTGCCGACAGCCTTTCTGAAATTCTAAAGACCTACCTCAGCTGAAAGGGAAGGGGATGGTATTAGGTACTGGGTATTGGATGATCTAAATTTGGATTTTGGAATGCGGATTTTGGATTAATGGATCACAGTTGAAAGCTTAAAGCTGAAAGTTGAAAGATAACGACAATAGAGACAGGTTCCATGATAGAAGATGGCCACTCTTGATTGGCTGGTAGCGGATATTTGCGAATCGTATCCTGAATCCTGAGTCGTGTATCGTGTATCCTAAACCCACCGGCCAACGGGCAGACGGGCAACCCTTCGACTTGCTACGCTCGCTCCCTTCGGCTCCGCTCCTTTCGGCTCCGCTCAGGACAGGCAGGACAAGCGGGCAAACAGGCAAAACGGAATGCTCCTATGACACACCCGAATAACGAAGTTGTCATCATCGGAGGCGGTATCGCCGGATTGAGCTGCGCCCGCCGTCTGAACTTCGAAGGCATTGCATTCACAGTTTTGGAGGCATCCGACCGGATCGGCGGGCGTGTCAAAACGGACCGCCACAAGGGGTATCTTCTGGACCGGGGCTTCCAGGTACTGCTAACCGCCTATCCGGAGGCCAAACGGGTGTTGGACTATCCGAAACTGGACCTGCACATGTTTGCTCCCGGCGCCGTGATACGCACCCGGACGGTTTTCTACGGTTGCGGATCCATTGCGGCAGCCGAGGTTTTTGTTCGACACCATGAAAGCGCCCATCGGGACGTTCAGAGATCGCCTGCGACTGGCGCGGTTGGCCCGCCACGTGAGTTCAGCCGATCTTGAGAAACTCTTTCAGGAACCGGAACCACTTCCATGGAATTCCTGCGGGCCGAGGGCTTTTCCGAAACCATGATCGTTCGCTTCTTTATCCCTTTTTTCGGCGGAGTCTGCCTGGATCCTGCCTTAGGGGCATCCAGCCGGGTATTACAGTATGTCTTCCGGATGTTTGCCAAAGGAGATGCGGCTCTGCCGGCGCTGGGGATGGAAGAGATCCCCCGGCAGTTGGCACAGGATATTTCAGCGGACAAAATACGTACCGGGGTGCGTGTCCGAAAAATTTCAAATGATCGCATTATGCTGGAAGACGGCACCACTCTGTCTCCGCGTGCGGTTGTCGTCGCCACCGAAGGACCTGAGGCGGACCGGCTGCTTGGGTTGCCGAAATCGGTCGAATCCGTCTCTGAGACCTGTTTTTACTTTTCTGCGGATCGGGCTGACCGGCATTCGCCTTTTTTGGTACTCAACGGCGAAGGTGTCGGCCCCATAAACAATCTCTCTTTCCCCAGCAGGGTATCATCGACCTATGCACCTCCCGGAAAGAGCTTGATTTCCGTCGTGGTTCTCGGGAATCCGGATGAACCCGGCGACCGGCTCCTCTCCCGTGTGAAAGACCAACTTGACGACTGGTTTGGCAGTGAGGTGGCCGCCTGGGAGCATCTCGCTACCTACCCGATCGTCCATGCACTTCCCGGTCAATCTCCGCCAACCGCTGACCCTTTCCGCCCAGCGTTCATGGCTCGGCGCGGGATTTTTATTACGGGCGAACACGGCAGTCTGCCGGGCATTCAGTGGGCGATGCTCTCCGGACGAAAAACCGCCGGGGCGGTCATTGATTTTTTGGGGTAGAAAAGCGGCATCGGATTATGGACACAATTTATGGATTGCCATGATACGAATAAAGGATTCAAGGGGCCAAGGTTTACCTGCCTTTGGCGGCGCCGGAGGCGACCAGGGATTCGAGGGTTCAAGTGAAAACAGTTCAGAACAGCGCTGTAAAGAAAAGGTGCAATCTAATAAATTTCTATTGAAGAGCGCAGCGGCTTCATATTTCAATGTTGAACGTTGAACGCTGAAGGGTGGACGTCAGATGTTCAGTTTTCAAAACAACCCTTGACCCCTTGACCCCTTGAGTCCTTGGATCCTATTCTCGAAATAGATTATAAACCAATCAATCAAGCTCATTCCAAATCTCATAACACGGAGCAACATATTATGTCCGAAATCATGCCTGCCCTGTTTGTGGGTCACGGGAACCCGATGAACGCCATTGAGGACAATGAATTCAGCCGGGCCTGGGCTGCTATCGGGAAGAAGTTGCCGCGACCCCGGGCCATCCTTTCCATATCGGCCCACTGGGAGACGACCGGCACCCGGATTACGGCCATGGAAGCTCCGTCCACCCTTGTCGGCAGGAAGAACGGTAATCAGCGGTGATGTTGATGCTGGCGAGATCATAATGACGTTATTCGGGCAGGTTACCGATTCGGCCACCGGAACGGTGACACCGGAGGCCAGAGCGCCGATGATGGCAACGACGCGATCTATTTCAACCAACTTTTTGGCGGCATTCGTGGCGGGGATGGCAGACGTCTCGCTGTCTTCGTGGATCAATTCAATTTCAAAACCCGCTGCTGCCAACTGCTTGGCTGCCAGAATAGCGCCGTTTTGAATACCGGGGCCGAATTCCTTGAGGGGACCGGTGTGGGACAACAGGGTGCCGACCTTGATCTCAGCCGCCAAGGCCCCGGACAACACACTGAACACACAGAAAAAAATACCCATGAACCATATTGCTTTTCGCATATAACCCTCCTTTCGTGACGGGCGAATGCCCATTGCGGCCCTGGATCTTCAGAACCGCTTCGAGAACGGACCGGCTCCTTTCAACCGATCTTGGAATCTCGTACCAAGGGTCACCGGAAAAAATCTCAGAGACAAATGCGCCAACGGTGATGTCCGGAATTTAATTCAGTTCGACAAATCTACCGTTTCGAACCTGGTAGACTGTAAACCCCATGCCGACGACATCACCATGCTCATCAAAAATGATGTTTCCGAGCGGGGTATCCACATATTCGGATTTAAGCGCCCTGGATATATCGCCCTGCTCCGTAGTATACTGGCTTTGTTAATGGCATTTGCCAATGCAAGTGTTGCCGCATAGGCGGTTAGGAAAAAGGCACCCGGGGCGTCTCCATATTCTTGGCGATAGGTCTCTGTGGCTGCCATCGCCAGAGGATGTTTAGACGTATCTTTGGGAGCGGTCGCGTAGACGCCTTCGGCGTAGTTTCCGGCCATTTCTATGAATGTCTCATCTTTGATACCGTCGCCGGATATAAAAGCCGCGGTGACCCCCATTTTTCTCATTTGAATGAGCAGCTTGGTTGCAGCGGGGTGATAGCCGCCAAATATGACCGCATCGGCCTTCGAGCGTCGAATTTTTTGGGCCAGCATGGAACAATCAATCATTGCAGGTGGAATCCCTTCATAAAGGACCAAACGGTCCGGAGCGGATTTTCTGAGGTTGGTTTTTACGAATTCCGCCAGTCCCTTTCCATAAACGCCTTTATCATGTAGTACCGCCACCTTTTTTTGGTTTAAGACATTGAGGGTAAATTCCACTTGCACCTTTGCTTGCTTATCGTCGGCGGCAATTGTGCGGAAAAAGTTGGGATATCGACCACCTCGGGTCAATGCGGGATTGGTGGCAGAGGGGGATATGACAACCACGCGGGCCTCATTATAAATTTCAAGTGCGGCCAGCGTAGCACCGCTGCAGATATGCCCGATAACCGCATGAACATTCTCGACGACCAGTTTCGTTGCAATGATAGCCGCATCCTTTGGTTTGCATAAATCATCTTCTGCGATGCTCTCGAGCCTGCGGCCCAAGACCCCACCCTGCGCATTGATATGCTGGACGGCCAGTTCAACTCCTCGCAAACCGGAAATGCCATAGGGAGCAAGTTCGCCGCTGTGAGCACCGGCAACGCCTATTTTTATTGGCTCTGATGCATAACCGATGTCAAACAACAGAAAAATCACTGCCACCATCAGGACGGTCACCACCAGTCGACTACCCAATCGCTGATTCGCCATGGGGCCCTCCTTTATTTGGTAATGCGATGAAAAATGGGTAACGCGAGAGCATGTGCTCACGGAGGGAACGTAGTCGAAAAGCGATGGATCATGGAGCTTAGATGAGGATGAGTTGCTAAATCCAGATGATCAGAACTGCACTAGGGGCAGGTAGGGGTGAGGATAACCGATGCGGAATAACGTTAGGCTCTATACTTAAAGGATAGTAAAAAAAAACTGAAATTCAATGGAGAAAGAGGAAGATGTCGGTCGATCCGTTCGAAACACGTCACACTCCCAGGGACATAAAAACGCACAAAGCTCTCAGGGCTATCCTCAAATGGTTTGGGTTGAACGGGGGTGCCGATCCGCAACTACCTTAAATCATAAGTTTATTAACCCGTCTTCGCCACGGGCGGCCGACTCCGCGCGATGAGCTTTGGGCTTCGCCTTGGAGCTTGGGGCTTCGCCTAAAGGCTTCGACCCCACAAGTCGAACCAGAACGCCGCCGTGACACGCCAGCGCGTTAGCCTTTATCCATCTTAAACTATTGAAGTGAAGTTTGGATCACCTGATATGGCCAGAATTAAAAATGGTCGGGGCGAGAGGATTTGAACCTCCGACTTCCTGCTCCCAAAGCAGGCGCGCTACCAGGCTGCGCCACGCCCCGATGATGTGCTTTAGATCCCTGGAAAAACTGAGAAACCACAGGGCCTGTCTTCTATCATTGTTTGACGTTCCCCGCAAGTCATCTGCCCGGGTCCCAGGAGGCCCCCGCTCTCCACTCAGAGACGGATAGAACCGAAACACCGCTGGAACCTGTTTAAAAAAAGTCATCGATGCCGTCGGCGATGGCTTGGGCCAAATCCGCCAGACGGGCCCCCTCGGTCAATTGAAGCTCCGTGGCTGGGTGGGTCAGGTAGCCGATTTCAATTAGGGCGGCCGGCATGTCCGCTCCCGCCAGTACCGCAAGCGGCGCCTCCACTATGGAAATGGGCCTCGATGGGAGATACTGGGATATCGCAAGGCGCAGAATCTCGGCCAGTCTTCGACTCTCGGGGACATGCCGAAGATAACCCAGCTCCCACGGAACCAGATCCGCCGGTAGTTGACTAAGGGAGTCGTCAGCTTCGGGTGGGGCGCTGGTTCCACCATGGATGACAACGGATATTCCGTCCAAATTGGGATCAAAGCCGCCGCCGGCATGGAGGCTGATGAACAAGTCTGCCCGCTGGTGGTTGGCGGTCGCCGTTCGGGCGGTAATATCCATCCAATAATCGTCGGACCGCGTCAGCAGGGTCCGGTAACGATCTCCCAACTCTTCCCGGATCTGTTGGGCCAGAGCTAAGGTGATCCCTTTCTCGGTGGTGCCGCCCGGGCCGATCGCCCCGGATTCGCGGCCGCCGTGCCCGGGATAAATGACAACGGTTTTAAGCGGTTGGGTAGGGAAGCCATGGCCGATTCGAACGGCTCCAAACAGGACAAACACGGCGACCGATGCCAAACCCAACGCCAGTAAATACGGTCGACGAAAAACGCACAGAATGGCGGGTGGAGATCCCAATTTTGCTTGACACTTTCGAGGGGTAATATTAATTTTTAGAGTTTGTTGTAGGCGTTTTTTCATTCATTTGCCTTCACTGTCAAGAAAGAACCATCACGCCTCTTTTCCCTTCAACGCGAGAGTGGCGGAATTGGTAGACGCACTGGACTTAGGATCCAGCTCTGGCAACAGAATGGGAGTTCGAGTCTCCCCTCTCGCACCATAACATCAAATTGCCGCAAATGCCTGGGGCACGAGCGCGTTCCTATGGAAAGGAAGAACATGCAGGTCACCGTTGATAATGTAAACAGTGTCAAAAAAACATTGCACATTGAAATCCCGGAGAAGGATGTCCTCCGGGAACTGGACAGAGCCTATCAGGATCTCGGAAAAACCGCAAAGATCAAGGGGTTTCGGCCCGGTAAGGTCCCCCGATCGGTCCTGGAAAGCCGCTTCAAGAAGGAAGTCAATGCGGATGTGCTCTCCCGGCTAATTCAGGAATCCCTGATCAATGCGATCAAAGAAAAGGACCTCAAGGTGGTCGGCAGCCCCCAGGTGAATCCCCCGGAACTCACCGGCAAGGGGCCGTACAAATATTCAGCTACGGTTGAACTGAATCCGGAGCTGCCGGAAATCGATTTCAAAGGGCTCTCTCTGAAAAAGCATATGTATGAAGTCAGTGACGAGGAAATTGAAACCCAGCTCAAAATGCTCCAAAAAAATCTGGGTAAATTGGAACCCATACAGGACGAACGACCGGTCCAGGCGGATGATTATGTCATGATCAATTATGAAGGATTCGAAAACGGCCTGCCGATCCCTGAGCTGCAGAAAACCGAGTCGTTCACCATGCAAATCGGAAAGGGAATGATCACCGCCGATTTTGACGATCAGTTGGTTGGCATGACCGCCGGGCAGAACAAACAGATCAGTGTTTCATTTCCGGAAGATTATTACAACAAGCGGATCGCCGGCCGGACCGTCGATTTCGAAGTTACCTTGATTGATATTCGCAAGGAGGAAATCCCGCCCATCGACGACGTGATGGCCAAAAAGGCCGGTGACTATAAGAATCTGGATGAGCTTAAGGCGGAGATCACCTCCAACCTGAAATCGGGATATGACAAACGGGTGGAGCAGGAAATCAATGAGCAGGTCTTTGGAGAACTCCTGGGAAGGGTGGACTTTGAGGTACCCGATGCCATGGTCGAAGGGGAATTGAATGCCATCGTGGCTGACGCAGAGCGGTCCTTTGCCTTTCATCAGGTGTCCATGGAAGAGGCCGGCATCACCCAGGACTCTCTCCGGGAAAAATATCGGGACACGGCCCTCAAACAGGTCCGGCGTCATCTCATTCTGGGCAAACTCATAGAGCAGGAAGACCTCAAGCTCCCCGATGAGGATCTGGAGGCGGGCTACGAGGACATGGCCAAACGGGTAGGGCAGGAAATAGATGAAATCCGCAACTATTACCAGCAGAACCCGGAACAGTACGAGTTTTTCAAACACACCCTGCTTGAAAAAGGGGCCATGAAACTTATTATTAATAGTAGCGAAATCAAGGAAGTCGCTCCCGAAACATCTGATGACGCGGCGGAATCCGAATCCGCCAAAGAGGATTAAGGGCTAGTTGCCGAGACTAGTCTGTTT
>Ga0056120_1000152_pt1 | contig 13694 bp, 17 predicted proteins | sample WorMettaBAHAMAS2_FD_71121 | JGI IMG/M metagenome (GOLD analysis project Ga0056120, IMG submission 71121) | Marine gutless worms symbiont microbial communities from Max Planck institute for Marine Microbiology, Germany - Olavius tantulus BAHAMAS.2 ...
ATATTGATCATTTGAAACGATTTTGTCTTTGCTTATTCTGGAAACCTACGATTTTTTTGATAAAATCAGGTTGAAACAAATATTTTTCGGCGGTATCGTCAGCTGCTCCATTAAATCCCAATTCTTTTATCCTACTTTTATAATACTTGATGGCATCATGAACTTCCTTCCTTTGTTTCTTGGTTTCATAACCTAATTCTTTCAATTTGGCAGCAACTTTAACTTTTTCATTTATTGCCATCAATTGATTCATTGCCAATTCAGCATCTGCCTCCATTATTTCACATGTTATCTTCATAGCTGTTAATATATTCTTACTATTTAATTCGCTTTTAGTTTCTTTCTTCTTTGGACTCGGAATATGAATTCTGTAAACATCGAGTATGCTTGTAGGAATACCAATTATGTTCTCGCCAACATTTATATAATCAGCATCTTTAACTCTGATAAAATCCATCACCTTAAGATCACTGCATTCATATTCTTTGATGACATGCCCTATTTTCGGATTTTCTTTTTTGGGCAAGAATAGAATATTGTTTTTGTAAGTTTCCAATATTTCATTAATTGACTTGTCTAAAAGTTTTGACATTATTTCTAATGATTCCTCATGATACATGATTCATTACCTCCTGTGAGTTTTGTGTAAGGTCGGAAGTCGGAGCAGAAGCTCTCACAGGTTAAACACCAACTCCTGCTCCGAGTCCCATTAAATTTCAAGTAACATAGCGAAATGAAATTTGCCTGTTGCGCCTACAGGCATTTCATCAATTTGTTCTAATGAATCATCAAATTAAAAAGTCCGGTAATTTAAAAAATGCCTGCGTCAGCCCTGCTACTTGAGATGAAATTGTGAAATTGATGATATTTTTCACTATTACAGAGCGTCCCCTGTAATAGTTTGTTAGAGTTTTGGAGCCATGAAGGCTTGAAATGTTTTTTTAGAATAGTTCGGAAATTTTCATCTGACTGAAATTATTATTAATTTTTATTTGAATGAATAAGGAAGAGCAGTTGAAGTGGCACCTAAAGAGGTGAAAAATAAAACAAATTCAAAAGCATTTCTAAAGAGCAGGTGATTGAATTCAATTGGTATTGATTAATCAATAGCAGCGTTAATAGGTAAAATGACAAGGGATAATTTTATGGAAAGAAACTCGAGGAAAGATTTGAAAAGAAGTCAGCAATAATCAGAAAATAACAGTTAAGTTGCAACGCGGTAATCATTGATGTTGAGAACTGCGCTTTAAAAAAGACCGTCGGTTCCGGGCAGCAACTATTTTTAGTTTTGAAAAGTAAAATAAATTCAATACTAGAAGCGTATTAAAACCGCTGTAAGGGATGGTAGCATTACCAACAATTAACTATTCCAACTCTGTCCAACATATCACCACAAAGACCACCTGAATCGGTTTAAACAGCATTTAAAAATTATTCTGAAGATACATTTAACTTTGCCAAGATTCAACAATTCACATTTCTATCTAAACACAATTATCAGAGCCTTTACTACCAGTCCCCAGAGCAAAAACCGATAGGTGGTCGTACCCCGAACAAATTATAAATTTAATCCACATTAAATTTACGGAGGGCAGTCAATTGAAAAAAATTCAATTCTCGCGTCATGTTGGTTTTTTAATGACTGAGGAAATGTTTCAACAAATTTTAAGAATCACAGATAAACGGGAGATCCCCATATCACAATATATCAGGGAGGTCATTGAAGAGAAACTCAGGGAATCTGAAGGGAGATCAAAGAAATGAATAAAAAACAACGCGGAAAGTCCATTAACTCAATTACAAGGGAGAATGTTGTTAACGAGGAAAACTTAAAGAGCCTCCTCGAAGACATAAATATCGGCACCTTCCGCAACATCAAAATTATTAAAGAAATATCGCACAATCCAATCAACAAAAGTATCCTGCTTGAGGATCCAAAAAATAACAACAAAGATGAAAACAAAATTCTTTTAAACATCAAACAGGGTCAGCCAACCGTCGATCAGGTTTTTAATGCAATATACCGTGACGGATCGGATTGCCAAAAACGTATCGTTGCTTTCACAGGCGGTGATGAATGGGACGACCAATATAGTCCTAGCGCCGATATTGGGACAGTGAAATGCTTGGTCTCAAATTTGAACCGATTTGACCTAAATATTTATATGGTGCAAATAATCCACGATTCCACAAGCTCAACGTGTGATTGTGAAATCCTGGCAACACCTCCCAGCTCATCAGAATTCAGCAAGTCCCAATGCCCGTCCATTGAGAAATTCGCGGAGGCAGAATTCTGGAATGTATATTTCTGGGGTTACAATAACTGGACTGAGGCGACACCATATGAATACGGTTTCGAATCAGATAGCCAGTTTGACCTTTGTTACCCGGTGGGGGATATGGCAATTACGACTGAGTGGACCGGTGAAGGTGCCACAATTTGTATTGAGGATACCAACGAAAACAATAAAAATGAACTTGACGCCATATGGAACCGGATGGAACCTGAAATCCTAAATTTGTTCCGTGGATGTGAGATTGAGATATTGATGCGGGCCGGTGCAACTGTTAATTTACAAGCCAAGGTCTTTGATAAGCCAATAGGTCATCTGGTGGGCACTCCCTGGCGCGAAAAAAGGCATTATGCCGGGTTGATGTGGTCAAAGTTCACACAGTGCTATGAGTTTATGGATAAGGCAATACAGGATCTAAAAAATGACGGAGAAATAGACAATGGCAAAACCTAAACCATCTCGTAGTTATGAATTCACCGGCGATATCCTTGACGATGATGGGGAATACCGGAAATTTTTCAATAGTCTTACAGAATATCTCAGAAAAAAGCTTCAACGAATTGAGGTCAAGAGCAGGTTCAGCTATGATCAATACACATGCGGACAGTTGCATGACCGCCGGAATCCGGATTGGAAGCCATGGCAACATCTATGGGATTATTGTTTGGAAGTAGGATTTGATCCGTATGCGGTCAGAGATGCAATTGAGGAGCGCCTTAGCGTGAAGCTAGAATGTGATTGTAACATTGTCAACAATGAGGTCGAGAACCGACGAAAAGCGCTGGCAAATGCTTTCGGTGCCGATTTAGGTGAGCCTGGTAGAGATTTTGATTTCTTTTGATCTATTAGTTGATGATTGTTAGGTCAATTCCCTTCAGACTCAACAAGGTCCAGGAGCGATTCAAGCCTTCGCGCAATTGGCTGGTATTCGCATTGTCGTTTTATATCTTTGTCATTTTTCAGACCTCTCAATTCATCCCTTATAGAATTGCGAGCACCCTTAATGATCTCCCTTATCAGGGGGGATCCTGTGTTGCTATAAAAAACTTCGCGAATATTCCCCCAACTTGTCCTCCCTCCACGTTCACCAAGATAACACCTAACTAACCACTTCAGGATTCTTTTTCTTTGGTCCGGAGGACAAAATTCAAGTCCACCAACTTCACGGAATGATCTCAGCAATTCTCCATGCTCTGTGTAGGAGCGCCAATTCCATCCAACTTTTTGCATTTGAGCAAATATTTGCTCATATAAATCAGCACGCTGAGCTTTCTTTAAATATGGTAGTACTCCCATAGCGAGTGCAACGCGAGCATGTCTACGATCAAGTTTTTTACGACCAATTTTATTTTGGAAATAACTGGCAAGTTTCAGCTTAACGGCATTTTGTGTCAAAGGGGAAAGCCATGAGATAAAAGTGAAGGCATTTTGCTGGACAATATCGGATTGATCCTTGTCAAGCGCATAACTCATTAGAAATTTGTGAATTTCCTCTTGTCGCGGCTGTGGGGCGTGCTCGAAATCTGTAATGAGAGTTTGGTCAGGCGTCGCAGGAGTCGCCTCCTCAACCAACTCTTTTACATCTGTCACTTTAAGAAGATGAATAGGGTCTTTTGACAATAATGCTTCGGTACAGGTTTTAAAAATATATATGCAATCTTCAACGCCTGCCTCATATTCATCGTCCTCGTGTTCTAAGTCCCGTCTGATTTCATAGCATCTTGAAACACGTCTCCATTCGGGCCTTGAGAGCAAGCCCATTCTGTATGCGAGATCGATAAGTTTTGCTGTCGAGTATTCCTCCAAATCTTCAGCTTTATTTACCGGAGGCAATTTATATTGTCGAGCTGCTTCTCCTGCAATATCAACGCCTGCAATTTCAACCTTCTCCCTCAAATCGTGTATTGCAGCATTAAATAATCTCTGGCAAGCACTGCTTGGGTCCACAGCTAATAGTTTCCTAACCCTATGAATTAAATTTTTGGCTTGCCAAGCTGGCCTAATCGCTTCAAGAAGGGAAGGAACCTCTGAGGCTTGAATCAGTTCAACGCTGGGCATTGGGATAAGATCATTTCCTGACATTTTATCCTCCGTAAAAATCTAAAGGCCAGCATACCCTACCGATGGAACGTACAGTGCGCATGCGGTCAGGTTAATGCATTGGTTAATTCGCAAGATGTAATTCCAGTTGACTGTTCATAAACTGCACGGTATTTTCGTACTTCGATTGCACGCCTCTCGGAAGTGCATCAAAAGGACCAAAGGCCCGTTCAAAGGCCGCATAGAATTGATGCACTGATATCGGTGGCTCTACTTTCAAATCATGCGCAAAAATTGCTGGCCAATTGACTACAGCCCCGACCCGTTCCCCGTTCTTTTCCGGTATGGGCCAGCGTACAAGTATATCGCTGCCGGTAGACTTCATATTTAGGGCAAGCGCCAATTCCTGAGCAGATTCAGCGAAAACTATTCCAAGCCATTGTGCCGCTTCACCAGCTCGGTACGCCTCAATCAGTGCAGGTCCAGCATACATCGACTTATCAAGGTTAAACCAAAACTCGCCAACCGCGATCCCAACACGGACCGGTACACAACTGAATAGTGCTTTATGAAAGATTTCGGATGCAAGAATGATCATAGACTTAAGTTCGAGATCAGAAGCGCCTGCAGTGAAAATAAGAAGCGTGTCCGAAAACGTGACGATCTTGATTCGTTCGAATACTCGCACACGTTGACTGGTTTCTACAAACTCGTATTCATGCGCCTGGGCCTGTTCTCGAACATTTACCAAATCTGAAAGCACTCCCCACGCTCCCGGGAAGTTCTTCTCGACTAACTGGGACATTCCAAGAATGTCTATGTGAGCTACAATTCGCATGTCAGTACAATTATTCATTGTGGCTTAACCATTGATTATCGGGTTAATAATTGTAGATTCAGAGAAATGATTTTAATATCCTCGTAACCATCCAATGGAGCAATTACACCGACTTCAAATCCGGGACAATAATAAAAAACGTATTTGTGCTCAGCTTTTGATTTATTGACTTTTTCAACATCTTTTTTCAATTTCTTATTATTAGAGGGTGTAACTGCGGCGAATACCTCCGCAACGATGGTTTTTGCATCATTGTGAATATCATATCCACTGGCGGTTCCCAAATTAACGGTAAATGAATCTTCATTGGGATGTTCAGCCCACAGATACTCAACAGCTTTAAATGACGCCAAATAGGTGAATGTTTGATTCAGTTGTTCAATAAAATTGAGGTCACCTGAGTTCAAAGGAGATCGACCCGCAGGCAGGAATTTCAGCTTATGCAATATTTGTAAGCCAGAGAGGGACTCATTCAGTAAATCTTGAAGCCTTTTGCAGGTTACATCAGCAGCCTCATCAGCCTTTCTACTGAGTTCGTCCAGTTGTTGTCTTGTGGATATTTGAATAGTCTTTGTCATTGGGTGAGATGTGTAATGTCATCGACGTACAATTGATTTTAATTTTTCAATCTTTTTAGCATCAGTTTCGTTACTCGCAACAAGAATAAAGGACATCCTGATTATGTTGGTATCTGATATTTTAACTCGACCTATTGCTTCCTCAACATGCGGGTAAGAAAGTGAATTTGAAGCCATGTTTCCCATAGCGACAATAAATTCTGGTCTAAACAATCTTATCTGATGAGCGAGGTAAAATGAACAGTTCCTAAAAATCACTACTGGAAGATAATTTCTTATTGACTTATTCCACCTACAGTTCAATGCGTCAGCTAAATAATAACCTCTGTTTGTGAATGCCTCCAGCGTATTGACAGGTCCTAATCCGGATTCATTTATCAATTTAAAAAGCCTGTTTCTGAATCGGTGATTGGCGATTTGAGAACTATAAAAGAATCCATTACCTGGTTTAGGAGGGGATTCCGCAATGAATAAAATATTGATGGGGGTCTTTCGGGGATAGATATAATCAAGCCCGATTTCTTTTTGATCAATGCAAAGAGCGCCTGTATCATCAAGACCATCACATTTTTTGCATTCAAGAACAGTCTTTCTGATTTCTCGGACCATCTTTTCATTTACAGTGGCCATATTTTAAAGATCAACCAGTTGCAAGGTTAGGAAGCCTGCCTAAAAATAATAGCATCATAAATAAAAATGCTCTTTGTAACTAAATATCCTAAAAAATTTAGTATATTACAACTATAAAATGAACCAATTATGATCTAATTTCCACCTGTTTACCCCCCTTCACAGCGATGAAATCCATTATAGATTCTGATGCTATTGATATTAATTATAAAGGTGTAATGCTTTTGATCGGTGATTTTGGAGGAATTTTCCATGAAAACTGTGATTTTTAACAACAATGATGCCTTATTCAAATTCAGTCAAAAGGAGGTGAGAGATCATCTAAGGGGTAACTTGGCAGAGTCTGCCTTTGACGAAATTTCCCAAATGTTGGAGCTGATTTCAAATAACAGAGATGAAACTATTTTCAATTTGGATGACAATCACTATTTCGGATACGTCGCTTTAGAATTGATGGGCTCAGGGAAAGGCATAGTGGTCTGCAAAAATTGCGACGAAACTTACGATGCCGGTCAGGTCAAGATGTCTGCCATCGGGTACGGGAAAAGCCCATTTGACAGCAAACAAAAACAGAAAGGGGGTTTCAGTTTAGTCGGAAAAAGAAAAAATCGATCAATGTTTGGAGGACAGATTTTAAAATGTTCCGAAGGTCACACGTTAATTTCAATGGAAACTTGGAGAACATGAAAGATGGAGGGCTTGCCTATTGAAAAAATTATATTGGAATTGTCTGAAGTTTGCGCTGTTATTCATTATAATAATTTCTTCAACACTGGCCATTTACATTCAGTATATGGGATCAACATTTGATCCTATCCGCGAAATACAGAGTTTAAGGTCAGAGAACCGACGAGATGATGCATTGGATATGGCCAGATTCTTCACAGAAAACCGCCTCGGGGATCAGGATAAAATCGCCATAATTGAAAAAGATCTGGAATACACAAACATTGAAAAATTGAAATCATTTGTCTGGTACGGTGCCATCAGGGGCAAGGTTTATGATTCGTATTCCGGCATGGGGGCGACATCCGCGGACCTTTGTGTGATTGGCGACATCCGGGATATTGGAATTCAATGCTGGAAATATGTAACCGGCGGTCAAAATTTTGATGGATTTGTTGTTGCTTTATCGGCAGCGGGTTTATGCCTATCAGCCACGCCCTTTCTTGATGGCACTAACGCACTGGTTAAAAACATCATCAAATATCTAAAAAAGGTTCCCGCTTCAATTAACAAAGGTTTGCTCAGAAAATTTATCTCCGGAAAGATTACACCTGCCAACTGCAAAAAGATCTGGGAGCTGCTAAAAAAAACGACTGGTCGATTCCCCGCACAGTATCGTGCCTATCAATCATCACCAATGTAAAACACATCGATACCGCCGCTGATTTAATTACCCGTCATAGGCGATTTGCGAACGCTTACATAAACCTAACCGGCAATACGGGACTGCGGTTATATTCAGCTTTGCCTATAAAGTTTAGGCAGCTATTTTTCAATGCTTTCAAACGTAATCCAAGGGCAGTTCTCGGTATAACAAGATCTCACCTTATCATCCACGTAGTTAAAATTCTCAAAAAGTATAGGTTGCTGGGTGTGTTCATGCCGTTTGTGGCCTTTGCCCTGATCCTATCTTTCCTGCCTAACAAAATAGTCTGGGCTGTATTCATAGGTTCCTTAGGGATACTTGTATTGTCAATATTTCGCAAATTCAAAACTAAATGAAAAGGAGATTACACATGTTGAACAGCTGCATATTAACCGGCAATCTGGGTGCCGATCCGGAGGTCTTCTATTCCTCAGAGGGGGAACCAGTTGCCTCATTTAACCTCGCCTTTCGGTCATCAAAAAAGAAAACCGGTTGGTTAAAAGTCACTTGTTTCAAACGTCAAGCTGAAGTGGCGGAACGCTATCTGCACAAGGGAGCCCGCATAGCTGTCGTCGGTTATCTTGACCAACAAAAATGGGAAACGGATGAAGGTGTCCAGAGAAGCTCATTTCAGTTGATCGCTAATTCCATTGAATTTATCAAAACCGATGGTCGTGGCTTTGAAGAGGGACAAGATAGCACGCCATTTTAATCATCACCAATTGGGGAATTGTTAACCAGATAAATATAAACGAAATAGGAGAATTTGAAATGACAGCAAAGGAACTACAAAAAAGAGGAGCAAAGGCTGAATTGCTGCGGGTCTACAAACAGAAGATGGGTCATTTTATGCTGAATCTGCGGAAGGAAAGATTTTATATCGGGTAATTGCCGATGCTCAGGAAACCAGCTGCACATGTGCGGACTTTTCCCGTCACTCGAAAAAGGATCCAAATTTTCAGTGCAAACACATCCTGTCGGTACTTAACTGTGTTCCCACCGGGGATGTGGAATCAGTTCAATATCTTGAAAGAAAGAAACCCAAGCTGGATGAGCGCTGGATCATTGAGATCGAGGGCAACCAATTTGTGAAATACGCAGGACTGTTGGACCTTGGTCATCAGAAGGGCATATCCCAAATAGAGGTTGAGCCCCTGCAGCTTCCAACGAAGGAAAACGGAAATTTTGCCATCTGCAAGGCAATTGTTATCTCCAAGTCTGGTGAATCATTTACAGACATTGGAGATGCCAACCCAGGAAATTGTAGCTCCAAGGTTTCCAAACACTTGTTGCGTCTGGCTAGCACAAGGGCGATTGCAAGATCCTTGAGAACATTTACCAACATTGGGATGACCTGTCTGGAAGAGCTCGCGGATTTAAATGGCGTAATCGGCAGTGGTACCAAAACAAGTTCTAAAACCAAAATGAAAAAGACAGCCAGCAAGAGAGCCAAGACGACCAAATCAACACAGGCAAAATCTAAAAGCGATCAGTCGGATTCCTCTACCAAAGTGCCTGCAAAGAACAATCAGAATAAAACTGACGGTGCCGATAATGACGACGGAATTAAATCCACCGGCGGTAATAGAAATGGAAAGACAAAAACTCAGGCAGCGGGAAAGAAACCGTCAATGAGCGAGGCCCAGAAACGTGCAATTTATAACCTCAGTCGTCGACGCGGTATTTCAGTTGAGGACCTGGAGCAGATGTCGTTGGAGGCATACGGTGTCGCAGTGGAAAACTTGACTTCAAAGGATGCATCAACATTCATCCGCAACCTACAGCAAGCCGCTTAACCCACAAGATTAAAACCACTATACCTAAAGCCGAAAAGTCGCTTAGGCAAAAGCTTTCTCTGGCGGGCGAGTTGATGTCCGAGCGACTTTTCGTTTTATACTGCAAAGTAGGAGGGATTCTGAATGAATTTACATGACCTGAGACAACAACCGCACCTGTCCGCATCATCCATCGGAGACTATCTCGATTGTGGGATGCTCTACAAATTTGGTCGAGTTGACCGCTTGCCAATGGAGTTCGTGTCCGATGCGCTTGAGTTTGGAACTGTGATTCACAAGGTGCTCGCAGAATTCTATCAGGCGAAGATGACCGGTGACAAAATGCTTCTCAAAGATATACATGACCTGTTCAAAGAGCTCTGGCATCAGACCGTCTTTGGCAGAGATGACATCCAGTACGCTGAAGGCAAAGACTTTGACACGCTGTTGATGAATGGGCTCGATCTTTTGACAGCCTGGTATCACAAACTTCCAGATGACAGTTTCAAGGTTATAGGCATTGAGGAAGCATTCAGCTTCACCTTGCCGGGGATATCTGTTCCCGTCATAGGTGCAATAGATCTGGTGGAGGAGGATGATTCAGGCACCATCATTATTACGGACTTTAAAACTGCTGGCAGGGGTTATGGTCGCGAGGAAGTGGATAGCAACATGCAGATGACGACTTACCAGTTGGCTGCAAAAGCTAACGGGTTCGGTGGTCGAGAAATACTGTTAAAGCTGGATTGTTTGATCAAGACCAAAACGCCAAAATTTGAGCAGTACTATACGACACGCAACTATGAGGACGAGCTTAAGCTGATCCGAAAAATTGAAAAAACTTGGGAAGGCATTAACAAAGGCGTTTTCCTCCCGAATGACCAAAATTGGCGACATAAGAACTGTCCGTATCGCAAGACCTGTGACCACTGGTTTTTAAATGGAGGTGAATGATGACAAAACGTGTAATTAATGAAGTTCAGGAGTATTTGACCATTTGTGAGGAGGACCGTGTTTACCAAATTGTCAACATTGAAATGCTCTTGAAGAAACACCCGGGTGAAGCAGTTATTGGATTTCTGAATCTGCTCCGGGACGATTACAAGAGGGAATTGAAGAAGCTTATTCAAACCAACAAGACCGATCCGAAGATCAATGAACTGGTGGCCAAGAATTTCCGCATTCGCATGGCCATTAATACAATTAAAAATGCCGAAAAGGGGGTGAAAAATGCCGCTTGAATTAAACAAGGAACAACAAGCTGCTGCGGACTTTTTAAATGGCATCTGTGTTGTGGTGGCGGTGCCGGGGTCTGGTAAGACTTTAACGATGACCCATCGTATCGGCAATCTGGTCAAAAAGCATGGGATCGCCCCGGAAAATATCCTGGGTTTAACCTTCACGCGGAATGCAGCTGAAGCAATGAGAGAGAAACTGGTACCGGTGCTTGATGATATGGCCAGTCGGGTTCAATTATCAACCATTCATTCCTTCTGTCATTATCTGCTGCGCAATGAACACATCAATTTCAACGTGCTGTCTGGCAAGGATCAAATTGTATTCTTACGGGATGTGATGAAACGACTGCGGATAAAAGATCTTCCCATCGGTATGATATTGAGGGAAATCTCTCTGGCCAAAAACAACCTGATCGACGTCGGTGAATTCCGTGTATTGTATGAGGGCGACAAGACCATGCAAAAGGTTGCGGAAATCTACGAAACGTATGATCGAGAGAAATCAAAAAAATTCCTGATGGATTTTGATGATCTGTTGGTAAAAGGCTACCAGTTGCTTTCTGATGACGAAGATATTCGGGATAAATACCGTGGAACCTTTCGTCATGTGATGGTTGACGAATATCAGGATACTAATCCTGTTCAAATGGAGATAGTTAAAATACTGATAAGCGAATCGGAATCTGGCGCTAGCTTTTGGGCATGCGGTGATGACTGGCAATCCATATATGCTTTCACGGGGGCATCGGTGGCAAATATTCTTAATTTTCGAGACATGTTTCCGACTGCTGCGCAGCTGATATTGAATCTGAATTACCGGTCCACTCCCCAGATATTAAAAGCCTGCCAGAATCTCATTCAGCACAATCAGAAAAAGATAGACAAACAGCTTCGTACCGGCAACCCGGACGGGGATGATGTTATTGTGCTTGAATCTTCCAGCGAAGAAACCGAGGCTTTGAATCTGGTCAGCGAAATCAACGATCTGGTTGACAGGCAGGATTACGCATATACGGATATCGCTGTTTTGTACCGATGCAACTTTCAGAGTCGCGTGATTGAGGAAACTCTGCAACAGCATAAAATCCCATATCACATTGAAAACGGTCTATGCTTTTATGATCGCCGCGAGGTCAGGATTCTACTGGACTATCTACGATTGATTACCAATCCAAATTCCGACGAAGGTGATGAAGCGCTGCGCAATGTTATAAATATCCCCAATAGATACATCGGTCGCCGGTTTATGGCGGATCTGGACGGTTTCCAAAGCGAATCGGAAATGCACCTATATATAAAGCTGAAATCAATGCCAGTTGACCTGCCGTACATACGGAAAAATGTCCGTGAGTTTATCCAGTTTATTGATCCTTTGATTGAGGATTCCGCTAACCATCAACCCTCTGAATTGATCCATCTGTTGCGAGTTGCCCTCGACTATGATCGCTTCATTACCGATGACGATATGCCCAGCCCTGATGATGTTAAGATTGAAAACCTCAATCAGCTTCAAATAGCTGCCGCCAGATTTAATGACATCCGCTCATTTCTGGAATATACGGAAACCTTCCAATCTGAGTCCGTCAGCGATAACCGTGATGGCGTTAAATTGATGACCGTCCATCGCAGCAAAGGGTTGGAATTTCCGATTGTCTTCCTGGTCGGGCTGGTTGAAAACATCCTACCCAGCAAAAAGGGCAACTTGGAAGAAGAGCGCCGGATTTGCTTTGTTGGTATGAGCAGGGCCATGAAACTTTTGTATCTCTCACATTCATTGACCTATCTGGGACAACCCGCCAAACGCAGCATTTTCCTTGATGAAATCCTTGGAAAGAAAAACGCGAGCGACTCGAAATAATCTCTTAAACCTTCTTATTACCGCCACAGCACTCGTTTAGTTCCGCATCTATATCCTGTTATTCAAACCCACAATTCAACATTTAAGAAAGGATACGTCGCTATGCCCAAACATAAAAAGGTATTCGTCAGCATTTATTGCAAAATATACACGGACAATTTCAGTGAAGAAATGGTCAATCGACAGGCCACCGGCGATGAAATTTATGAGTTCCTGATGGGAGATTCCGGTCAGTGTTATGATTCAAATGGAGAATCAATCCCCGATGATTGTAATATCTGGTATCTGGGATGCAATGAAAAGTTTGGTCATCTGCAGCTGGAGGATAAAGTCTGGAATTGGAGCTTTGGTGAATCAAGCTTTGATAACTTGGAAGCCTTCGTATCAAATCTTTACCGGAAAAAGCTGATTAAGGGGCTTCAATTTCACACTCTCATGGGAAAGATTGATGATGGACGCAGGATCGACAACATGTATCATATCCGGGATTACCTGATCTGCAAACGGGCTGGAATACCATGGATCAAGAAACATAGCTCCTCGGATTTCCGAAAAATTGTTAATCAAATGGTCAAAGATGTGGAGACCTCATTCAGAAAAGAAGGTTTCTGCTTTTATTTAACCTGAGACACAGAAAGGGGGAATATATGCCTTATGAAATTATTCATTTTCGAGGATCAGATGAAATTATTCGGTCAAAAAATCTGGAAAAAGAACTTCAGATAACTCTCAAATACATCAATGACGTCCTTTACGGATCAATTTATCGCCGGGAGCTGTTGCGGCAATCACTGGAAGAGATGGACTGGAGGCGGGATAACGGAAGGACTAAATTGAAAATTCTGCCCAACCGGCGTTACATGTATAAAGGTGTTAAGCGTGGTGTTGCCATTGAAGGGAATTTCTCAGCCTACGAATACATTTTGGAGGGCTTGTTTAGATTGCAGGTGGGATTTGACAAGGGAATTATTGAAACCGGCATTCTCATGTTGACCAGTATGCGGAGTGAAAAATCATCCTATGGGCCCAGTCGAGATCTTGCTGAAGCTGAGGTTGAAATGCTGTATCCGA
>Ga0056120_1000153_pt1 | contig 13602 bp, 15 predicted proteins | sample WorMettaBAHAMAS2_FD_71121 | JGI IMG/M metagenome (GOLD analysis project Ga0056120, IMG submission 71121) | Marine gutless worms symbiont microbial communities from Max Planck institute for Marine Microbiology, Germany - Olavius tantulus BAHAMAS.2 ...
GAATCGATCACCATCGTATGACCTCAACGGCGGCCCCCGCACGATCTCCCAACGGTACGGGGTTCGCCACCTTGACACTCACCCCAATCTTTCCTATCTCTTAGAATCACGGAAAATTTTTGTACTTATCATCTTCTGGCGGAACTGGGAATTCGGACATGATGCCCCTGAGCGAGAAGGAAAAACTGGATGCATTGACTCGACTCGGAATCGAGTTGAACACGATCAACGATCTGGACATCCTCTTGGAGAAAGTGCTGACCAAGGCCAGGCAATTCGTCAATGCCGATGCCGGCTCGATTTACATCCGGGACGTCGACCGTCTCAATTTCACCTACACTCAAAACGACACACTTCAACAACGCCTGCCGGAAGGGACGAAACTGGTTTACGCTCTCTTCTCGATACCCATCGATGAAGAGAGCCTTGCCGGCTATGTCGCTACCACCGGCGACGCCCTGAACATCGAAGATGTTTACACCATCGAACCAACCCGGCCTTATGGATTCAGCCAAGCCTTTGATGAGAAAACCGGATACAAGACCCAATCGGCGTTAACGATCCCGTTGAAGAATGCCAGTGGCAACATTCTCGGCATTCTGCAGATCATCAATGCCCAGAGCGCTGACGGCCGCGTGGTGACGTTTTCCCGGGATGACGAAAAGATGATGTTTCACTTCGCCAGCGTCGCCGCCGTGGCCTTCGAGCGGGCCCAAATGACCCGGCAAATCATTCTTCGCATGATCCGAATGGCGGAGCTAAGAGATCCCAAGGAAACCGGCGCACACGTCAACCGCGTGGCAGGTTACTCCCTGGAACTCTATGAGGCTTGGGCTTCGCGTCGAAATGTCTCCAAAAAAGACATTGAGAAAACCCGGGACATCCTCCGCATGGCGGCGATGCTCCATGACGTGGGGAAAGTGGCCATCTCAGATAATATTCTCAAGAAACCGGACCGGCTCGCCAACGGCGAATTCGAGCTGATGAAACAACACACCATCCTGGGTGCCCGATTATTTCTGGATCGGCAGTCGGACTTTGACACGGCGGCTCAGGAGGTGGCCCTCAACCACCACGAACGCTGGGATGGCAATGGCTATCCGGGACACGTGGTCATCGAAACCGGCTTGCCCATGGAGGGATTCCAGAAATCCGACGGTTCGGCCCGGGGAAAAGCCGGAGAAGAAATCCCGTTGTTCGGTCGCATTGTTTCCTTGGCTGATGTCTATGACGCACTTTCGTCACGACGCACTTACAAGGAAGCATGGGATGAAGCGGATGTGCTCTCCGCAATTGAAGAAGGTGCCGGAAGTCAATTCGATCCGGAGCTCGTAGAAATTCTCCTATCTCGGAAAGAAGTCATCCGCAGCGTCCAGTCTAGGTACATGGAAGCGGATTAGCCGCCCCGCGGTTTTCTGTTTGCACGCCAATCCTGAGCGAGAGAAGCGAGTCGAAGGGTGGGCCCGGTAGCCCGCTTGCCCGGCGAAGCTCCGAAGGAGCGTAGACGGGATGGCCGGTAGAGCATGTCATTTGCCGCCTGGGGCGGGGTCATTGCGTCATTTGTTCCGCTCCGCGGAACGTCATTTTTTGTTAATCATTGTTCTTTCAGCTGTTTCACCTTTCAGCTTTGAGCGTTAGATTCCGTTACCATCCAGAATGACCCAATGTATATGCCTTAAACATATTGGAGTAGTGGAGTACTGAACAGGCACCTGTTCCCTTGACGTTCATCACTCCATCTTTCCATCACCCCAATTCTCCAGATCTCCTGCTATGAACCATCCATGGAATGTGTCTCCCAAAGAAGGGATCGCGATCCAGCGCCGTCTGGCCGGAAGCGTCATACGGGAGTCTTCGTTCCGGCGGCCGGCAACCGTCGCCGGACTGGATGTCGCCCTCAGTGGCGATATGGCTCAGGCGGCCGCCGTGCTTTTCACCTACCCCCACTTAGATATCATTGATCGCCGGATGGCACGAAGGCCTTTGACCTTTCCCTACATTCCCGGGCTGCTCAGCTTCCGTGAAGGACCGGTGATTCTGGAAGCACTGGCCATGCTGCCGACGCCCCCGGACCTGGTCATGTTCGACGGACAAGGCATCGCCCACCCTCGGCGGTTGGGCATTGCCAGTCACATCGGTTTGCTGGTGGATCGGCCCAGTATCGGGTGCGCCAAAAAACGGCTGGTCGGCGCTTTTGAAGAACCGGGGCATGAAAAAGGGAGCATGTCTTTTCTATACGACGGAGAAGAGGTGATCGGAGCCGCACTCCGAACCCGATCCAATGTCAAACCGGTGTTTGTATCCATCGGTCACCGGATCGGGCTTCAGGATGCCGTAAGGTATGTATTGGCGTGCTGCCGCGGTTACCGGCTCCCGGAGCCGGTACGATTGGCGGACAAGCTGTCCAGAAGCAGCTAAGCTGCTTCCGGGTATTTGGTATTGGGTATTGGATACTGGCTGCCCAGCGGATTTTGTGTGAGCGGTAAAGCCGAATACCAAATACCCAATACCTAATATCCTATACCCAAAAAAACAAAACCCATAGAGACTCGGAAAGTGAATCTCCATGGGTTCGATGGTCGTTGAAGCAGATGTCTAGCGCTTTGAGAATTGGAATCGGGCCCGCGCACCACGCTGCCCGTACTTCTTTCGCTCTTTGACCCGTGGATCCCGTCTTACGAACCCGGCCCGTTTCAGGGGTTGTCTTAAATCCGGGTTGGCAAGAATCAGGGCTCTGGTAATGCCGTGCCGGATGGCACCGGCCTGGCCCGAAATGCCACCACCGATAACCCGGACTTTCACATCAAAGTCGCTGCGGGTATTGGTCAATGTGAGTGGCTGGGTCAGTGTCGCCTTTGCCGAGTCGATTTTGAAGTACTCATCGATGGGCTTGTTGTTGATAACGATGGTGCCGTTTCCCGGTGTTATCCATGTTCGGGCAATGGCCGATTTTCGTTTTCCGGTGGCGTAGTAGGTGTTTTTCGTATCCATGGGTTCCCCGATTGATTGGTTATCTTAGAATTCGAGTGCCTCGGGTTGCTGGGCAGCATGGGGATGCTCCGGTCCGGAATAGACTTTCAATTTCTTGAACAGTTTCCTTCCAAGACGATTTTTCGGCAGCATCCCCTTCACCGCAAAGCGGATGAGATCCTCCGGCCGCTTTTCTTTTAATTTTCTTGCCGTAATGCTCTTGAGACCGCCAATGTACCCACTGTGGCGATGGTACGACTTTTGGTCCCACTTTCGACCGGTGAGGGCGACTTTTTTGGCGTTTACCACAATCACCCAATCTCCGGTGTCCGCATGGGGAGTGAACATCGGATTGTGTTTTCCCCGGAGACGACTGGCGATTTGGGTGGCGAGTCGGCCCAGAATCGCCCCTTCGGCATTGACGACATACCATTTTTCCGAATTGTCTGAACGCTTTGCGCTGTATGTATAATTTTTCACGTCTATCCTCTTCTATGGTGTCCGGTAGAACTCGGCACTATTAATTATTTTTTAGTGCCCTGTCAAGAAAAAAACATAAATTGACTCGAGGTTTCCGGGCCTTTATATATCGAGCTATGTCCTCTACAAATTTGGAAATAGAAGTCAAATTTTTCATCACGGACGAGTCCGCCATTCGCCGTCGATTGCTCGCCCTGGGAGCCGTGTCCGATGGCCGGTCCTTTGAGCGAAACATCCGATTCGAAGACACCGAAATGACCCTGTATCGTCGACGCAGCCTGCTTCGGCTCCGCCAGGACACCCGGTGTACGCTGACGTTTAAATCCGCGCCTCCCGAAGAGAGTCCCGAGTTCAAGATATTCCGCGAGTTGGAAGTCGCGGTCGATGACTTCGACGGGATGGCCAACATACTCTCCGAACTCGGATATCATCAAGAGCAGGTATATGAAAAATGGCGAGAAACCCTCCGGCTTCAAAACACCCACTTCTGCCTGGACACCTTACCCTACGGCACGTTTCTCGAAATCGAAGGCGAAGGTGAAGACATTCGGCGATTTGCCGAGCGCCTGGGTCTCAGCTGGCCATGCCGAATCCTGAAAAACTATCTTCGGATATTCGAGCTTCTGAAAGATCGAATCGGCCTCAGGTTTTCGGATGTCACCTTCCAGAACTTCAAGACGGTCCCAGTGGATCTCGCCCAGCACCTGGACATTCTGGTGGCAGAGAATCCGCAGAATCCCGTGTGTGACGCCGATGAACACTGACGTCACGGCACCGGCGCACGAATCAGCGGAAATGCGATTCCGGGTCGTGACGATGAACTTACGCTTCGGTCTGGCCGACGACGGTCCCAACAGTTGGCAGTACCGGAGGCAAAGTGTCCGATCTCTCTTCAATCAGCGCCATCCGGATATTGTCGGATTTCAGGAAGCCAATGATTTTCAGATTGACTTTCTTAAATCGATCCTTCCCGGGTATGGGATGATCGGCCAGCGCCTCCCGGCACCCACGTTTTGGCAGAATAACGTCATCTTCTACCGCTCCGACTGGACCTGCCGCAAACACCGACATTTCTTCTTAAGCCCGACACCGGAGATTCCCAGCCGTTCAGCCAAGAGCCGGTGGCCAAGGTAATGCACCATGGGAATGTTCCAATCCGAAGGGTTCCGCCTCATTTGTATTAATACACATTTGGATTTCGAGCCGACCGTCCAGGTCGAAAGCGCCCATCTGATTCTTCGATATCTGTCCTTGTTTCCGTCAGAAGTTCCGGCAATTCTCGTCGGAGACTTCAATGCCGAACCGGAATCCGAAGTCTATCATGTTTTTTCAGGAGGCGTGCAGGAAGGACGTTCCGGCGAGGAAAACACCTTTGAAAACGCGCTGGCACCGGCCTACCCGGGCACCTACCATGGGTTTACCGGTGTACCCGACGGCCGTCATATTGACTGGATTATGTATCGGGGAAATCTGGACATCATCTCGGCCGATGTGATCTCCAATCCCATCGGCGGCATCTTTCCGTCCGATCATTTTCCACTACAAGCCGACTTCCGGGGCGGGGCCGCCACAAAACGGGAGCCCTGACGTTCTCAAGTTCAGCTTCAACCGCTGAAATCGACCTTTTTTACCGTACTGGCCGCGTTCCCGTCCGCGGGCAGCTGCTTCATGCAGACAACCTCTGCGTTGAGCACGCCGCCGGCTTCCACAACCAGATCATAGCAAACCACCCGGCCTGAACAGTTGCCGGTTGAAAGAACGATTAACTCTTTATCCGCATTGATCGTCCCTTCGAAGGAACCGCCGATGGTGACCGATTTTGCAGTGGCCTCGGCAGCCATGGCCCCTTCTTCGGCAATAATGACCGTCTCCCCTTCCAAGTTACCCTTTACGACACCTTTGATGATCAGCTTACCGGTGCAGGTGATATTTCCATCTACGGTCAGCCCCTGATCAATAATCGAGATGTTCTCAGCTTTTTTCCCCACTTTTCTTCTCCACGGATGTCTTTTCTCTGTCGACCACACCCCCTTCGGAAACCGCCTTTCCGAACGGGTGGCCGAGAATTAACGGAATGGAGCCGATGGTTATTCTTCCTCTGGTAATGGTGATCCGATACTGTTGGCCGTAATCGGCGTTGGTATTGTCTTTTCCGGTAAGCAAAAACGGCTCATCGACGGTAATCGACCGCCGGGTCCCACCCGGACCGCTGATAAACGCCCGGATCCCGCGATTGTCGCTGACATTGGTGTGGATATCCACCATCCGTATGGGCCGACCCGGATCCACGATCGCACGATCCTCAGGGGTGACGCACAATTTAAGGCCGCTATCCTGCCCCAAAATCACGTATTTCAACTGGGGGGCGGTGAGCTGGACGAAGAGCTTGCCGATGACACGCTCTCTACGGCTGACAATCACCGGATATATGTTCCCCTTTTTATGAACCGAATATCGCGGCCACAGGTCGCTGCTGGTATCAATCTCATAGCCTCGGTCCTCTCCTGTGTTGGTGACGCGATTTCCCACAAATCCTTTGAAGTTCACCACGAGGTCCCGAGCATCGGCCACCGACGAGATCACGTCCACAATTTCGAACACATCCCCCTTGACCATCTGCACAGAATCGTTGGCTTGATAAAGCCGCTCCTGGCCGTTGATTTTCACCTGGAATCCCAAAAACGGGGATCCCGTATCCAGTCGTCCCGAAGAAGCCGCCGACGATACACCTTTGCCACCGCGGCGGTGAACATCCAGATAGATCGTTCCGAAATCGATATAATCTTTGCGAACCACAATCCGCGTCGGCTTATACACCCGGGTCTTTTTGCGGAAGTCGTTCATGGTGCCGAATCCGAGGATATCCACACTGAGTCCCCGCTCGTAGTTGGCCTCGACATGGGAGATCGTCACGGTATCACCCGGACGGATGGTGAGGGTTTGGCCGCTTTTGATGGCGATCGGCAATGCCTCGTTCACCGAAAGCACCATATAGCGCATCACCGGCGGATCTATATGGAGTCCGGGTGTTTCAGGAACAATATTCAGCCGTTTCATGAAAGCGTTAATCGCCAGATTGTGATGAAGGACCTTCAGCTCCAGGGGGAGCGATTTGCTGGTTTCAATCCCAAACGCCGGTATGCCCATTTTATACAGCGCATAGTAGGTGGCGGATTTCCGCTGCTCTTTGTTCATCGAATCCGCGTCATGGGTACGGTGGTTGTTGAAGTGAAAATGGTATTTAGGGTTGTCGATATCCTGGTTGATCTCACGGCAAACGGATCGGGCCAATGCGCCCAGATCGAGACGCTCGCCGGTTTCAGGGTTCGCGTAGAATTCACTGTCGGCGATGATCGACTGTCCGAAACGTCTGGGATTTCGAGATGCGGATTCCCATGTTTTTGAATAGAAGCCGGATCCGTCATGGAGATTCAGCAGGCAATCGCTTTCCTGGATCAGTGTTTTGAGAATCCGCACAATTTTGGCTTCGTAGTTGTCCTGCCGGCCTTCCGCAAACTTGCGGTTCATATCCTCATTGATTTTCCGACGTTTCAAGACAATGGACTGGAAGTTGGCTCGGGGCACGACGATGAGATTTCCTTGCGCCAGGGCCAGGTCAGCGTAATGGTCTGCAGAAATAAAACCGCCCGGTTCGTCCCCCTGAATCCCGCCGATCAATAGAAGTGTTTTCCCGTGTTTTTTCCCCCAGATCCGATAAACGTGCAATTCATGGTCGGTCCCTTCGTAATACACGGTATGGGTACGGTTCTGAGCCTCTACGTCGACCGGAGCCGCCAAACCGAACATCCAGATGGCCCAGGCAGCCGCTAGGGCCCAGCAGATCGGCAGCACGTTTATTTTAACAAAGCGTTCCATCATGGCAGCACTATCCTGTGGGGCAAGATCGGGAAAAACGCCCAAATCGCACCCATCATCCCATTTCGTTATTTTCCGGCTCGGGCTCTTCGACCTGTTCCGGCACCGGCACTTCTACCGCCTCCGGAGCAGACATTTCCACTTTCTCCGGTGCCGTGGGCGTCTCGGTCTCCGGTGTGGAGACCTCAACAGGCGCCATCGCCGGTATTTCGACCGGGAATTCTTTTTCCAGCATCAATTCGCCGGCGGTATCAAACACATAAACGGTCAATCGTGAAAACTGCTCCAATCGCTTCACGTTGCGACGCTCAAACTTCATGGGTTTGAATCGGGAAATGGAAAAGTATTGTCCCCGGGACGTGGGTGCCGGCAATCCATCATCCAATGACGCCCAGGGGATCGTTAGAATTCGGGTTCGAGCATGGTCTATTGCCAGCCGCAATACCACAAATGCGCGACCGGAGACGTTACTGTTTCCGCGGCCGATCTTGCGCAGATTGAAGTGAACAAAAACCGTTTTTTCGCTGGTTTCAGATCGAGAGACGCGGAGCTCGTCGACAGACACCCCAACCGGCGGATCTTCGGACGGTTGAGAATCCGCGGAAACCGTCGGCCTATAAGATTCCAGGGCGGCAACGGTTTTCGGTGGCGCCGTCTTTTCCGTCGGGACGTCTACGGGATCAGCATCCGGCTCCGGAGAGACCTCAACCGGCCCTTCGGAAGGTTTCGGTGCCGGGGGTGAATCCTTCACCCGCGTTCGGGTCATCACCATCCGTGCCATCAGAACATCCTTATCATAACGAAGGGTATCCACTTGCTGACGCAACTGATTGAGCTCACCGGCGAGTCGCCGCTTTTCTTTCAGGCCATCTCGGTGAAAGACATACAGGATCGCATTGGCGGCCAAAGATATCATCAGGATTCCCAGAAACAGGTAGAACAAGCCCTTGAACGGTCGGATGGAGCGGGTGCGACCGTCATCCCCCACAAACAGGAGCGTCCATTTTGAACGACGCTTGGAGGGCTTTGGTAAAGACCAACCGGTTATTTCTTTTTCCAGATCTCCCGGTAAATCTTCCATTGATTCTCTTCCCTTTTCAGGATCAATTGCTTGACACCCACCGCTTTGAAGCGGCTTGACCGATAGGTCTGAATGAATGAGACCATGCGTCGATTCTTATCCTTTTGAATCGTCATTTTATCCCGCGTGACCCGGATATAGCGGTACTTTCGATTCAACTGATTTTTATACGCCAGCCAGGCACTCCGGTCAGCTCCCCCTTCGGACTTAAAGTCCTTGGCATAATAGGATCCGTAGGCCCGGATATTTTTGCCGGACCAGGCGCTGAGCCATCCATCCACCATGTCGGTAATTTCGGTTTCCTCGATGGCCGACGGCTTTATTTTTCGACCGGCCACCACCAGCGGATGATCCCCCTGCTTCTCGGCCAGGCCCTTCGGAAGCACCTGAAGGTCCTCACCGACAATCCGAAAGCGTCCGTTCCGACGGGCAAGGAATAATTTGACCGTTCCTGTCTCTGTGGTTCCCCTGGGGCCGGCCAGTTGGCGGTCCAGCAAAACCGTCACCATGCCATTATATTGAAAGACAGAAATGTCATCGGTTTTGATGGAAAACGACACGTGATTCCGACGAAACCCCTTCCGGAGACGGTACCAATCCATCCACCAATCGAGGTCTGGAAGAAATTCGGCATCATAAAACGTTAGATAGTCGTGATAAGTACCGGATTCCATCGCCTGAATCCAGGCATCGACGAAATCCAGGATTTCGGTTCGGACCTTTCGGTTCGGTACAACCGGCTTTTTGGAAATGGTGTCCACGATGATCATCGGCGTCCGATTCAGGGTAATAAATTGGGCGAGCCGATCAATATCCTTGTTTCGAAGAACGATACAGCCGTTGGAGTCTCTCGGCTTCAGGGGTTTGTTGGTGCCGTGCAACCAGATGGCATTACCGCTCCTGCCGACCATGGCATCCATGACATTCGGATAATCGATGGGAAAGGCCCGGGATCCATAGATGGGAGCCAGATCCCGCCGGGTATGCTCTTTTAGAAAAAAATAAACCCCTTCCGGGGTTTTCGCATCTCCGGAACGCACCTTGGCGCCCTGATTCTCGCCGGTGGAGCAGGGCATCCGGAACACCTCGGACAGTGATCCATCGTATTTAAACAGCGAAAGGCGCTGAGGCCCCTTCTCCACGAGTACCACGTATTCCGGTGACTCCTTCGGTGAAAAGAAGATGGACATCTCCACCGGGGTCTTTGGCGAAGGCACCGGCTGGGTTGCCGCCTGCACACGTGTCACAGCGGATATGCACATGATGCCAACAGCCGCAAGGAGCATCAGCCTGGGCATGTCGATTCTCAAGTACACCTCCTCGTTTTTCTAACGCCGCATCGGTTCCAATGTCATCGGTCGGATGTGTCTTTGTCCGGAAGGGCCCCCATTGGGGGCGTCCCCTCCAGCGAATCGGACGGTACCGGGCAGGGGGAGTTCCCCTTTCGGAATGCCGCCCTCATCGAAATTAGAGGACCGAATAACCGAAAATTTCATTTTTGTCAATGACTTCCATAAGTTTTGCATCAATTCACCGACCGGATGAAGACCCGATCGCCCGTCTTTAAACCGGTCCTTTCGGCAGCATGCCCCTGATTCACGGCAAGCTCCAACATCTCCCGGCTTCCCATCACGGCCAGGAATCGGCCGGGGACGGCATCGCTGTAACTCTCGGATACGCCCCGGATCACCTGATCGCCGACCACGATTTCCACATCCGTGATCGACCGGCCTCCGATAAAGTGGTGTAACCGATGTCGGTCGATGTCCGTCACCAGATTCCCGAAATGGTCAATGTGGGTGATACTCCCGGCCAGAATCCCGTTTTCCGAGACACCGGCACGCTCCAAAGGCAACCGCACCAGGTGGCGAGGATCTGCCATAGACCCAAGAGAAGCAAAATCAATGCCACTGGCGAGATGGGCCGCAGCTGGAGCAAACACATCCCTGCCGTGAAAGGTGCGGCTGACCGGCTCCAGCATATATTGAGGATTAGTGACCCAAACGGCCTGCTCGAGTCGGGTATCCCTAAGGATCAAGGTCAATACCCCGTTATCCGGCGCAATAAACACCTGATTCTCGGTCCGGATGGCGACGATGGATCGAGAACTGCCGACACCGGGATCGACAATGGCCAGATGGATGGTTTGAGACGGGAAATAACTTGTAGGCGGCTCCCAGCAGAAAAGCCCCTCCACGGACGTCCTGAGGCGCCACATGATGGGAAATATCGATGATCCGGGCATGGGGGCATAGGGAAAGAATCACGCCCTTCATAACGCCCACATATTCGTCTTCCAGGCCGAAATCGGTGAGCAGCGTGATAACGGGCATGGACACAGTGTGCTGGGTTAGATCATGCCGGTAGTTCATGGCCCCTGTTGCCTGGCGTCTACCTGCCGTGCCGAATCCGGACACGAGCGGGCATCCGTCCGTCGTCCAATGTCCGAGCTACGTAAACAGGTTGTCCTGCCGTTGATAGCCCAGGTGACGGTAGGCGGTATCCGCCGCCTTTCTTCCGGAAGACGTCCTTACGAGCATCCCCTCTTTCAACAGATAGGGCTCCACGACATCAACCAAGGTATCGCTTTCTTCCTGCAGCGTGGCGGCAATGGCTTCGATACCCACCGGGCCGCCATTGTAAAATTTGATGATCGTATTCAGATAACGCCGATCCAGTTCGGTGAGTCCTCTCTCATCCACCCCTTCCAATTCCAGAGCTGCGGCAACGGTCGGTTCGGTCACTGTGCCGTCGCCTCGAACCTGGGCGTAGTCCCGCACCCGTTTCAACAAACGGTTGACGATCCTCGGTGTTCTTCGGGATCGCCGGGCCAGTTCCAGGGACGCCGCATCATCGATGGTGACGTTGAGCAGTTGGGCCGATCGTCGCGTGATCGTTACGAGATCTGTTTCCGAATAAAAATCGAGGCTCCTGAAAATGCCGAAACGATCTCGTAACGGGGCAGAAAGCAATCCGACACGGGTGGTCGCCCCGATCAACACAAACCGCTTGAGCCGGTAGCGGTGGCTGCGCGCATGGACACCCTTGTCGAAAATGAAATCGACGGCGTAATCTTCCATGGCCGGGTATAAAAATTCCTCTACCGCTCGGGGGGTGCGGTGGATTTCATCCACAAACAGAATATCACCATCCTCGAGGCGGGTCAGAATGCCGATCAGATCCCCCCCTTTTTCCAGCGCCGGCCCCGAGGTCACCGTCAGATTGCCCCCCATCTCGTTTGAAATAATATGGGCCAGAGTTGTTTTGCCTAAACCCGGGGGCCCGTGAAACAGAACGTGCTCCAAGGGCTCCTGTCTGAGTTGGGCTGCTTCAATGGCGATCTTCAGCGCCTCCGTCACCTCAGATTGCCCCACGTATTCGGCCAATCGTTTCGGCCGGAGGGAGATCATCTCAGGCTCCAGATCGACGGGTTGGGGAGATCCGGCCAAGATATTCCGGCCGCGGGTCAGGCTGGTGGATGTGTCCTTGGTCATGACAAGAGCTCTCCGCGGTAGACCTCGTTAAACAGATCTTCCGGGCTTTGAATGGTGCTGTTTCTTTTCAGGGCATCGGCAATCATGCGGCGTGCATCGCTCTTCTTATGGCCCAGCTGTTTGACCAGAACCTCCAACACCTGTTCGGTGATATCTTCCACCTGGGGCAGTGCCGGCGCATCATCTTTTCGGATCAAAGCGAATTTTTCCATTTTTCCCTGGAGGGTGGCGACAATTTTCTGCGCGGTACGGTTTCCTATCCCCTTCAACTGCCGGAGTTTGGCGATATCCGCCGCCTCGATGGCCCGGGCAATATCGCGGATCGGCAACGTCAGGGCCTTGACGGCCTTGATCGGCCCGATGGCTTCCACCGAAATGAAGCGTTCGAAAAACTCCCGCTCGGCCTCCAGATTAAAGCCGATGAGCACGGGTTTTGGTTGACGCTCGGTCTGCTGGAAATAGATATAGAGGGAAATGGTGTCGCCGGCGGATTTCCCGGCCAGGGTATGCATGATGTTTACCGGCAGCAGAACTTCATAGCCGATTTGGTTGGCCAGCAGAAGGATCCGGTCGTCGTCTTTTTTTAGGATACTGCCTTCCAAATATCCGATCATGAGCCAGCTCTCCCCAGGGCACTGCCCGGCAGGTGATCGTGGCGGTAGAAACCGATGAGAGCCAGTGACAGGGCATCCGAAGCATGGAAGGGTCGGATGGGCGCCTCCCGGTTCAAATGATGCCGTACCGCTCTTTCCAATTGGACCTTGCTGGCCTGACCGCTGCCGGTCAGCACCTGTTTGGCCTCCCGAACGGCCACCTCACGAACCGGGATCCCGGCCTGCTCCCCGGCGAGCATCACTACGCCGCTGGCTTTGGCCAGAGTGATGCCGGACTTGGGATTCGTTTTCAAGCTAAAGACTTCCTCGACAACCATGGCATCGGGCGATTCATCTATTAGAACCCGCTGGAGCCGCCGAAATATCTGACCCAACCGGACGGCCAGGTCGGCATCCCCATCGGTTTGGATGGTTCCGAAGGAATAGCTGGCGACCTGTCGGCCCGTGCCTTCTACGATACCGATTCCGGTGTCGGCCAATCCGGGATCTATCCCGATTATTTTCACGGCCACCTCATGTACCACATCCGGCAGAGAATGTCCGCTTTCCGGTGTTGTCGCCAGGCCGTGCCACTACAACCCCTTGAGTTTTTTTTGTGCGATCTCGGCCTCTTCGGCCTTTGGATGCTTGGCCACCAGTTCCCGAAGAATGAGCCGGGCGTTTGCCTTATCCCCCAGGTTCGAAAAGGCCATTCCCTGCTTCAGCATCGCGGCCGGTACCTTGTTGCCTTTGGGATAGCGTTCGAGCACTTTTTGATACTCTATAATCGCCTTTTCATACCATTTTTCACGGTAATAAATTTCCGCGATCCAGAATTGGGCATTGTCGGCACGTTGGGATTTTGGAAACCGTTTGAGATAATCCGCAAACCCGCTGCGGGCGGTTTCCCAATCTCCGGCGTCGAAGGCCACTTTAGCGTACCGGTATAGGTCGCCTTCGGTCACCTCCGCCGGAGGGGTGTCGGGCCCTTTCTCAGGCTGCTCGCCGGCCTCCTGCAAATTCAGATACTCCTCAAGCCGGCGGAGACGTTCATCGTGCTGCCCCACCGAAACATCCAGGCGGCTGACCTGGGTGGCCAGCGCAACGC
>Ga0056120_1000155_pt1 | contig 13440 bp, 18 predicted proteins | sample WorMettaBAHAMAS2_FD_71121 | JGI IMG/M metagenome (GOLD analysis project Ga0056120, IMG submission 71121) | Marine gutless worms symbiont microbial communities from Max Planck institute for Marine Microbiology, Germany - Olavius tantulus BAHAMAS.2 ...
CCTGTGGAGAGGAAGGCGCTGGCGGCGATCTTATGACCGCCGTGAAACCGGCCTCTATGAAGCAGGAAATCAGCGCAATAGCTACCTATGAGTAGCTTTGAGTAAGTCTGATGGAACGGCTCGCCATGGTCGCTGTTCCACAGGATGCCGGGCCGGGGTACCCAGTAGAAATTGGATGGGTCTTCAGGGTTAGTGACGGGCTTGGCCGTCTCCCGCGGATCACGGACGAAGCGGCCAAGAGCGGCTTCGCAGTAGTCACGCAGGAGCTCGATGCAGGCCCAACGGCGGTTGGTCCGCTCGCAGACCTCACCGGTGACGCAGCTCCCAGCGAAAGGATCGACCACAACATCACCGGGTTCCGTGAGCATCCGCACGAAATACTCCGGTAGCTCCGCCGGGAAGCGGGCAGGGTGGGGCTTGAAGCCTTTTCCCTCGCAGTAGCGCAGATAGAAGCTGTTGCTCTCGGTGTTCGGGATGACGATTAGATTGGGCGGAATCGCCGCTCCATTATCGACGTTGAATTTCTCACTGATATCATGGCCGGAAGGTCGCTTCTTGGCTGTGTAGCCGTTCTTGAGCAGGTACTTCATGGATGGGCTGTAGGGTTGGAGCACACGGAGGTTGCTCGCCTTGGGCCAAGGCGTCTTGGAAAGCCACCAGATAGTGTTGACGGCGTCCTTGACGCGCACCCGGCGAACCGTGACCCATTCAGCTGGCGTCGGGAGTTTCGAAGGGTCGGGGCTGTTCGGAAGGCTTTCGTGGGGTTTCAAAAGCACCTTTACGAATAACTGGCTAGCGGTGCCGGTTCCCCAAAGGAGCAAGACGGGTTTTTTCTTGCAACTGATCCTTTTGCAGTGCTACGCAAGAGACACGCCTTAAAAAAACAGATCGATTATCCAGCCTACGCGGAAACGGCGTGATATATGGAGAGCCATCTAGATGACGACAGTCATTCATTTTATCGATGTTGGTCAGGGAAACATGGTCTTAATAGAGGCTAGTGACGGTACCAACCTTGTTTTTGATTGCAACATTACGGAAGACAACGAGGACCGTGTTTTAAACTACGTAGCAAAAACGATTGGCTCAGGAACACCGCTTCACGCTTTCATTTGCTCACATCGGGACGCCGATCACATACGAGGCGTTAAAAAACTTCATCGGTATTTTCCAGTTCGTCGCATTTGGGACAGCGACTACCCGGGTACGACAACAAACAGCCCGGAGTATCGAGAATACATGGACCTTCGCCGTCAGGTAGGCGCGCGCGTTATAAAGAAGAAAACCAGAGATGACTTTGGAAAAACACGATTACGCTACATGAGCGCTCAGGATGAGCGTCTCCCAGATAACGCTAATGCTCAAGGTATTGTAATCAAGGTTGAGCACATCAGTGTTGGTGGGAAGAGTAGCGCCATGCTTCCCGGTGACAGCGATGCTCAAACGTGGCGGAAAGGCATCATGGTTGACTATGGCGCTACAGATGTCTCTTCATCAATTTTGATGGCGGCACACCACGGATCGATTTCGTTTTTCGATGATCCAAACGACGAAGAACATTATTACTTGTCACATCTTAGAGCGATCAATCCGGCAATGACCATCGTGTCAGTAGGACCGAATGTTCATGGCCACCCTGATAAGAAAGCGCTGGAATTCTATGAAGAGTGGTCTACTGGATTAAATCAGGGAAATAAAGTTTTTCGAACAGACAAACAAGGGACCATGAAACTGGAGCTGAAAGACAATGGCAGTTGGTCTTTGAGCACGAACCAATGATGTCGAACATTTTTGATACATATAGCCTTAACGCTCGTTTACGCCCAGCATTATTTGTGCTTCTACCGCTTTTCGTGACGGTAGCGGTTTGGATGCCGTCACTTTACGAGGTTGCCGCTGCTCTCGTGAGTATCGCCGTTGCCTGCGGTCTAACGATTTTGTTAGCACATATCGCTAGAAGCCTTGGTAGAAGTCATCAGACGAAGCTCGTCGAAGTATGGGGCGCTCTTCCCACAACATTATGGCTTCGTCATTCCAACAACAACTTGGATGAACACACAAGAGGGCGATATTTCCGCTTTCTGGAGAAAAGTATCCCGAACTGGCGTGCTCCCACAAAGGAGCAGGAAGAAGCATCTCCAGAAAGCGCTGATGCCATGTATAATTCTGCGGTAAAGTGGCTTTTGGAATACGCGCGAGACAAAAAAAGTTTGATCTTGTTTTCAAGGAAAATGTTTCTTACGGTTTTCGAAGAAACATGTCCGGCATGAGGCCAATAGGGATAATCGTGGCCCTTGCAGTTGTCGTATTCGGGGTAATTGGTCTCGCCGAGTATCTGCACGATCTCCCATCCCTACTGAAAGAAAAAGGGCCGCATTTAGGTGCTCTGACTTTTTCGGTTTTGATGTTGTTGTGGTGGATTTTTGGGGCAACAACAAATTGGGTTCGTGATGCAGCCGATGCGTATGCAAGAGCGTTACTTGCCGTTTGTGAAAAAAACGAGCCGGAAGTATCGACACCGGAATAGTCTCGTAACTTCCCATAGAAGCCCGCACAGGCGTTTTTCCGTTCTTCTGGTCTTTCCGTACCTTCGAACTTTTTAAATGCATCCACGGGGCAAATTTTCGCGGCCCCTGAAAGCTTTTTTCACCTTTTCTTGACGGGCTAATTTGTGTCCTTACACTTGTTCAAAAAGGGTTAGTTTTTAAGAATGAACTAAGGTTTCTTTTTTTAGAAAAAAAACAGGTTATGTAAAAATTAAAACCTCTCAAGTCTCTCCGATAGGAGAGACTTTATATAGTCTCTTCATGTCTATTAGACTAGCCTCCATGAGGACTGAGAAACCGTTCCAATCTACTACGAGAGTCGCCTTTACCGCATCGATCTAGAAGAATGGCAAGCCGACTTCTATGCCGCTTGCCTGCTGATGCCGCATAACATGATTTTCGACGCCTGGAACAAGTTCTTTCCAGACCGCAAGCCGCGCGTCCTCCAGCCGCTGAGGCCGGAGGCACATTCTCTCGTCGAGATCCCGCGCATTCGCGTCCAAATCGGCGATATTGACTACACGGAAAGTGAGGATGAGGCGTTGGAACGATTCTGCAAGCCGTTGGCCGAATGCTTTGTCGTCTCATCTATCGCGATGAGTATCCGGCTGCAAAAGTTGAAGCTTCTACACCGTTCCTTGCCACGACAAAGGTCATTTAGATTCCCGCCAGCGCGCGACGCAACGAAAAATCAAATTTGTATCTGGAATAGCTAGGAGGAATAAAAAAAACCGGCCATTGTCGTGGTCGGTTTCTTGGGAAAAGCTTAATTAATTTAATAGCTTACACCATAAACCACCATCCATCGCTCAAAATGGACAGGCATGACACCAATAATGAATTTAAGGCATAAACTGTATACAGTTTACCGTGTTGTTGGCAAACATGCAGGAAATTTGCGTTGGGCGTACATGCCTGTCCTCACTATCTTTAGGAGGACCGCATAGCGATCACGCAAAACCTCTCCTGCCCCCGCTCCGCTGAAAGCCTCGCCCAGGCACTAGACGAAAAGTTCCGCCTCGTCATCGAGCGGCCCCGCAAACGGACTAGCTACCCGCTAGGTCAGCAGGGAGGGCGGCGCGATGGCTGAACGGCTCATTTCCGAAGTCGCCGCCGGATTCCGCGACGCCATCCGGGACCATGGCCTGGAACCGCCCGATGTGATCTCGCCCGGCAAGCTGCACCGCTTCCCTGGCGTCGGTAAACGCAACGGCAATACCGCTGGCTAGTGCAAGCTATTTGACGATGGTCTGGGTGGATGTTTCGGTGATTGGTCTTCAGGCTTGTCGGAGAACTGGCAGGCGAAACGTGAAAAGCCGTTTTCTCAGTCCGAACGGGCGGCCTTTATGCATCGGGTCGAAGAGGCCCGGAAACACGCCGGGGCGGAACGCCAACAACAGTATGCCGATGCCGCTGAGAAGGCTGCATCGATCTGGAATGCAGCCACAACGGCGAATGACGATCACCCCTACCTTGTGCGCAAGGGCATCAAGGCCAATGGGGCGCGACTGCATCAAGGGGTTCTGGTTATCCCGGTGCGGTCGGGCAGTGAACTGCACTCCCTGCAATTCATCGCCGAAGATGGCAGCAAGCGATTTCTGAGCGGCGGACGGATTTCCGGCCGTTATTTCAGTATCGGCGCCATCCAGGGGGTAGATGCCTTGTGTATTGCCGAGGGATTCGCCACGGGTGCGACTATCCACCAGGCAACGGGCTACCCGGTTGCGGTCGCATTTAATGCGGGCAATCTGGAGCCGGTGGCCAAGGCCATGCGTCAAAAACTGCCGGGCCTTCCGATCATCATTTGTGCGGACGATGATGCAGACACCGAAGGTAATCCCGGCATCAGCAAGGTAAACCATGCCGCACTGGCTATCGGTACGAAGGTTGCCGTTCCGAACTTCGGAGATCAGCGCCCCGCTGGCGTGACTGACTTTAACGACATGGCCGCGCGGCTTGGGCTTGAGACGGTCGCCAAGGCCATTCATGGGGCTTTGGCAACAGAACAGACCGACAACGACGGCTGGCCTGATCCGCTTCCTCTGACGGCCAAGATTGACCCCGAACCCTATCCCCTGGATGCCCTGCCGGAGACGCTACGCGCCGCTGTGGAGGAAGTCCGCGCCTTCACCAAGGCACCGATACCACTGGTGGCATCCAGCGCCCTGGCGGCGCTGTCGCTGGCTGTGCAGGCCCATGCCGATGTGAAGCGGGCTGAAAAGCTGCAGGGGCCTACCGGGCTCTTTCTGCTGACCGTCGCCGATTCCGGCGAACGCAAGTCCACCTGCGATGGTTTTTTCATACAGGCGATCCGGGACTATGAAGCCGAACAGGCAGAAGCCGCCAAAAAAAATATTATTTAAAAGATTAAAAAAACTCCTTATTGCATATAAATAATATTTATATTTTTGGCTATAACAAGATAAATTTCCTCTCTTTTTTCTTCCAAACTGCTTTATTTTGTTTGGAAATCTACGCTTCAATATAAAATTTATATAGCAGATTTCCAAATTTCCTTTTTTTAGAATAAAGAAATGAAAATTATCGACATCTAGCTACTTTGTAAAAATGGAATTATGAGAACTATCTTTTCTCAAATATAGTAAATTTTTATGATGCGGACAACAACGATTTTCTGTTGTCCGCATTTTCGATGGCCGATCTGGGTATCGCTCTGACGGTCCCACACGGTCTCTTACGGGAACGCCTGGCCGCGTTTCGCTAGCAACCGCTCATACGCCCACAGCACCTCATCTTCACGATACCCATGATCCGCCAGGTATTGCAGTTCGGCCTCCACTTTCAACTGTTGTTCCATTGGCACCGCGCGGATTTCTTCCAGCATACGCCGGTCGGCCTCTCGCCGTTCTTCGTAATCGATAAACATCGCTACCAATTCGGCCTTTCGCGTCCGATTGCGATCACGTCTTTAGCGCCCAGGTGATCGACGTAAACCGACGTGGTAGCTAGGCTCGCATGGCCGAGTTGCTTTTGCAGAGCGTTGAGCGGGACGTGCTCGTCGGCGATCAATTCCATAGCGTGCGTATGCCGCAGGCCGTGCGGATGCACCCGCTTGACAATCCCAGCCTTACTCGCTCGTCGCTTGAGCATATCGCGGACGCCGGTCTGTGCCATTGGGCTACCCCTGAGAGTACAAAACAGCGGGACGCTGCGCGGATCGAGCCCCAGCTTGTCTTTTTCGCACCGCCAGCGCTCGATCAGGCCGAAAGCCGTGGTATCGAGGCCGACCGTGCGCGGCTTATGGCCTTTCCCATTGTGGATACGAACCGTGCCACGTTCGCTGTTGAGATCACGCAGATAAAGCGCCAGGGCCTCCGCTAGGCGCAAGCCACCGCGATACAACACGGCGATCAGGGCCGCGTCCCGCAGGCCCGTCGGCGCGCGCGTCGAGCATTGGGCGATGAGTTGCCGGACTTCCGATGGGGACAAAATCTCGATGGGGCGTTTTTGGGTCATTTTCACGGAATAGTGTCCTCTTTATGGATAGACAACACTATATCGCATGAAAAACCGGGAATCCAGCATAAAGAACACTATATCGCGCTGGACCGCCTTCCTGGGTCGTTCCTTGTGGACTGGTCGGCTGTAGTCACCGATGATCTCGTGGCAGAAACCCGCCCGCGCCCACTGCTGCGCCTTCTGCTTGAGTCGTTTACTGGTCAGCCTGCGGTCCAGGCCGAATAGGAAGAACAGGTGGCGGGATACGGCCTTGACGGCGGCCAAGCCCTGCCAAAAGCCATCAGGAAGGCGTTTGCGGAGTTGGGCAATGGTCACTAGACCGGCGGCTTTCAGGTCGGCTAGGATGCGCTCCGCTCGTCTCAAGGCCATGCTGGTTTGCTTAGTGAAAGGAGTTGACTCAGTAGGGTTAATTAAATAACCTAATCATTATGAAGTCGGACTTTGGTGCGTCTAGCCCACGCACAGGGTCATAACCGCGACCGAACCTGTCTTGGAGGTTCGGCCATAGCTAATGCCAATATGAAGTTGGGCCTTGATGCGTCTAGCCCACGCACCAAGGCCCTGACCACGACCAACCTGTCTTGGAGGTTCGGCCATGGCTGACGCCAATCATATCTGTTCCGTGCCGGTTCCGCACTTCCTGCGTTGGAACCGGCCTCCGCCTATTCCCTCTTCCCGTATCGAAAATACCGAGTACTAGGAAATCGTGCCCACTGGTTTCAGGCTCGCGCTTGCCGTCGCGTTTTATTTCGCGTTGAGCACGGCAGCCCATGCCGATTTGCCATTGACCATCGAGGATTTAATCGCCGATAAAGGAACAGTCAGGCTAAATTTAGCCTTGAATTACGCTAATAGTGATCGTGATGGCCTATCCTTGGTGCCGACGGGTTCCAAATCCTACATTTCAGTACCGACCAAGAATAACATCGATATTCTGATCGGCTCATTGTCATTAGGTTATGGCCTAATGCGGGATACCGAAATCTACGGGCGTGGAAGCTATTTATACAGCAATACCCGGACTAACCATCTCGATAAAATCAGCACGGTCGAAGACAACCGCTTCCTCGCTATCTGGGTGGGCGTGAATTATCAATTCAAAAAAGACGGTGCCACTCCTGCGTTGCTGGGATTCGCCGAAGCCGCCACTTTGGAAGAACACCAGGGAACGTTCCATTCCTTCAAATCGTGGATGGTTGGATTCACGACTTACCACGCGATTGATCCTGTCGTATTTTCTTTGACATCCGGGTATCGGTTTCACCTAACTCGTGAAAGAGGAAACTAGGACTATCGACCAGGAAATTACCTGTTCCTGAATCCTGCCGTTGATTTCGCCGTGAATGACCGTGTGACATTCATGACGGGGATGCAATGGACCGTCCGTAAAGCGGATCGCTACGATGGGAACGCACAAGGTTTCCGGCGCACCAGCACCGATTTGAAACTCGGGGTCGGCTATGGCGTGTCAAAGGATGACATTGCCCAGGCAACCTTCACGATGAACGCATCGGGAAATGGAGTATCATCCCTGCAACTCAATTGGCGGCATACTTTCTAACTACCTGTAATGGGAGCTTTAACTATGAAAGTAGTTCAATCAACGCTGTTCGTGTCCATATTAATCCTGATCTCGGGGGTATCCATTCCGGCCCAAGCGGCCCCATCCCTGCAACCAAATACGCTATCCGCTCACGATCTTGAATTGCTGTTTGAAGATGATGGGGAACCGTTGCAGTTGGCCTTGCTTTCCGATCAGGAAATGGCGGAAACTAAGGGGGCATGGTTTTATCTCTATGGCCAGTTGTTTGGTGGTGGTATCCTTGGGACTACGATTTATTTTATGGAGTTGTTCACGGCTTCTCCTGGTTCGTTTAGTTGGGATGGGTTAACCTCATATGTCATCACAGGCGCAGCGGCGGGCGCGGGCGCTTTTGGTTATACTGCCGGAGGTAGGGTTGCCCTGTCTGGGATGATGGCTTATATGGTGCAACAGTATTACTCTCCTAACTCTGGAATAAACGCAAACAGGTAAGGTATTGGTTTGTTCTATTTTGACTGATTTAATTCTCCCGCTGGGGGGCTCGTTATTGTTTACGGGGTCCTTATACCGGGTGTGGGGCATTCCATTGTGGACACCTATGGGTGATTGGTATGCTTTATTGAAGTTTTGGCAGATTGGGATACTGATAATAGGTAATGGTGCTATACTCGGAATAGTACCCTCACTTTCCTCATGTTGAACGCTATTCATCGTTATTCAGAATTCCATACATGAATAGCTATAAACCCATTGTTGGGTTATTAGCTATGGACTCTCACTTTAGAAAAGTTAGCTCTTTACGTGTTCGTCCTAATTATAATTTTAGCAACAGAATCAATACAGATGTCCACTTACTTTTTGCAATGGGGTATTCAATAAAAAACTTTGCGCCGCTTCTTTTATTGCCGTTTGTAATGAACGCGCAAGAGTAATCCAGGTCTTGCTTCACCACGCGCTCGTCACGGAGCGTCTTCCAACTTTTGACCTTGATCGAGCCTGCCAGTGAAGGCCTACAGAGATAAACGCGCCCATCATCAGCCAGAACATCAGCGTTCTATAAAACGTTGCCTTTATGCCTGACAAATAGAATCGGTTAAACTATATATTATCTCAATCACAGAAAAAGTAAATATTATCGAAAACGGTATATCAAATGCGACCCGCATGTGAATTTTCGCGAAACTATACGGGTCTATACCAAGTTTGGGGAGAATACCCCATTGGTATAGCATTAAAAAAGGCAAGGATACTTGCGGCTATGGTTGGCAAACCTTTTTTCATTTTTGGATTCTTCTTATGGAGTAGGTGGAAAATGGTCAGAAAGTGTGCAACCAATCGAGCCTCAAGGTTGACCCGATAGTGCCTGAGACATTCGTCGAAAAGGTCGCATTAAGAATGTCTTTATCGGAGAATCCGTAGTCCACACCAAGTTGTAAATCGGTGTTGGTTTCCCGATAACGACGGGTGCTTGTTTTCTCTGGTTTCGGTTGTTTTTTCCGTCCTCGTTATTGGTGGTTTTTGCTTTGTTTTCCTTTACGGTGTGTCGAGGCCAGGTATTTGTCCAACGCACCCCGGCGTTGAGTGTGACGCGATCATTGACAGAGAAGGCAACCGACGGATTCAATGCCAAGATATTACCTGGATCGATGGTCGCCACGCCATCCTTGCGTAAAGCATTGAGGCCGTAGTACCCCGAAAACACGAAAACGATTGGATCAATCGACTTGTACGCGGTCAATCCGGCGGCCCAGGACTTGAGCGCGTAGGTGCTATCTTTCCCTTGTTCAAACAAGGCCTCCTCAAAAAATCCGATCAGCGCCGGTGTCTCGGTGTCTTTTTTGAACTGGTAGCTCGCCCCGACCCAGGTATTCAGAAAGCGGACGTCCGACATCGAGGCTGTGGGCGAACGACTGCTACTGTATTGGCCGCTCCCACGAGCGTAAATTTCCGTTTTCCCCGTGAGACCATAGCGTAGGGCCGCGGTGCCGACCACGGCGTCACTATTGAAAAACCCTATCCCAACCCCGCAAACGCCTTCCTGATGGCTCCTGGAATGGCCTGGCCGCCGTCAAAGCTATCTCCCGCCACCTGTTCGCCGTCTTCGGCCTGGACCGCAGGCTAAAAAAGAACGCGCCAAGGCCAGTAAACGACTCAAGCAGAAGGCGCAGCAGTGGGCGCTGAAAGCAGACAAGGCCACGCGCGCCGGACAGGCCAGGCTGGCATTGGCTTTGAAAGCCCTACCTCGCCTTCCAGGCAGACCAAGTGGGAAACTGAAACACAAACCGCCGGATGACCGGGAATACCGCCGCCGACTCAACCTCAAGCTGGCGGAACTCAAAGCAAAGCACTGGGACTGGAGCAGAGATCGGCTCATCGAAGCGGCCGAAAGGATGCTCTTTGACATCGATCCGCCTCCTGCCTGAATCTCCGCTCCCCCGCAGTCGGAAAACACCGGATGGGCACCTGTCGTCCCTCCAACCCCCTGAAATCCACCCGCAACTGGCCCCGCAACCAACGCTGAAACCAGCCGGGAGGTGAGGGCATGGATGCGGATGCTTGGCGATGAAATTTAAGTGTCGGTGGAAACCACGATAAGTGTCTGTCATTAATTATTAAGATCAGGAAATCAACAGCCAACAAACAGCTACGGCATAATCTTCAGAGAAAAAAAGCCTAAGGAGCTAATCACAAAGAAAATCTGAAATACCCGAGCAGCCAGCTAGTCAGAGGATTTCGGTCCACAAAAAGGAAAAACCGCGAGGCATATTGAAGCCATGGCCTTCAGATCCAGCCCTCCTATGTCCCTACAACCATTGGAATCCCTACACTCGCACGCCATAAAGCCACCACCAATAAGTACACCACGGCTACCAAACAAAGCCCAATAGAACACAGAGGATCAGATGACCCTCTGTGTTCTATGAGGCCAAAAACAAATTCCATACTGTACCCGAAAGGGTACTCAAGGCAATCACTTGATAAAAGAGAAAGTCTCATTCAACCAACCTTACAGAGTCTGCCGACTAGACGCTGACAGAGAATGTTGTCAGGCTCTATCACTAATCTCTTCAATGGGAGAAGAAATTATCTCAGCCGCATTCAGAAATGCATTACGACCGCCAATCACATCACCTACCTTTCGATAAAGTAAAACAAGTTTCCTCCACGCATCCAGAACGTGGGAAGCAAATGGTCTAGTCTCAAGATACCGGCAAACATATTCTGCTGCCTTGCCAAAAACATTGCTATCCAGCAACCTCCCCTTCAATCTCGGCTAACAATAGGACACCCTGAAAAATTCAAGGTGTCCTTGCAGAACAAGGAAGCCCCGTTATGTCCGGGTACATAACTCCATGATAATCGAAGCATTCGAAAAGTCCGTGGGGATTCTTTCTATCTTCCGCCAGACCACACGCCATTACGGCTACAGTAGCGAGCCACACTGTACATCCTGCGCGCGGGCTGCATGATCCCAGCGGTCCTAATCACCGGCCTCAATTCAGATCTACCCGGCAAGCTCCTCGCCCAGGTCAACCATGACATGTGCGATTCACGGTCCGGACGCCACGATCCCGCGCGGCACCAAACTGGTAGGCGTCTACAACCACCATATGGCGATGGGGCCAGCAGCGCGTCATGGTGGTCTAGCACCGCCTGCAATACCCCCGACGACTCGACCCTAGAGCTCGGCGGCATGGCCAGCGTGGACGCGACCGGCTACACCGGATTCTTCGACCAGGCGGATAACCACTACGCGAAGATCTTCGGGAACGCGACGCTTCTCGCCATCATCGGCGCTGGCGTGCAGCTAGCGATTCCGTCCAGCGATGACGACAACGGTGACGAAGACCCGGCCGAGGCGCTGAAAGTCGAGACCGCACGGCAATGGGGCGAGGTCGGCCACGAGCTTAGTACGCAGGAACTTAAGGATTCAACCAACGCTTCTGGATCCAGCCGGGCTGCCGGTTCCATGTCATGATCGACAAAGACCTGATACTCCCGCCATATAGCGGGATATCCGCTGGCGGTCTCGAACCGAAGAGAGGATAGCTATGGCCTCCGCATCCGTCGTCATCTGTGAAAAACCATCGCAAGCTCGCAACATCCGCGAAGCCGTGGGGAGTAAATACTGAACAGTGCTGACGGCGAGAGGTCATCTATTACGCCTCGCTGAGCCGGAAGAAGTGGAGCCACGGTGGAAGCCGTGGAGCTACGAGGTCCTGCGCCCAGAGCGCGGCCGCTATCCATTCGTGGCCGACACTTCCGGGAGGGGCAAGAAAGAAGTCTTGCGGGCGCTACGTCAGGCCATCTCGAAAGCCGACACGGTAATCATCGCCACCGATTGCAGCCGAGAGGGGCAGGCGATTGGCGAAAACATCGTGCGCCACTGCGAGTTCTAGGCCAACGTGTTCCGGGTCATGTTTGCTGCGGAAGATCCCGAGACGATCCGCGCCGCGTTTGCCGCCAAGCGGCCTACGCGCCGCTCTACCAGGCCGATCAGATCGTGAATTTGTCGATGACGCGGGCGGCCACGCTGACGCTCAAACCGCCCTCAATGCGGGGCGCGTTGGGCGTCAGCCGCGTCAAGATACTGACCATGGGTCTGGTCTGCCGCCGTGAGGCGGAGCTCGCGGTGTTCCAGCCGCGCGATTACTTCAACCTCTTCCTATCCACGACGTCCCCGGAGGACGCGCGCCTCTATGACAAAGCGCAGGCGGCAGCCATTATTGAGCCGCTCGCCGGCTGGACAGGACCGGTGCAGGTAAAAACGGAACGGAAAACTAAAGCGCCGTCGAAGCTGATGGACCTGCCGGTGTTGCAGCAACGGGCCGCCCGCTGGGGCTGGACCGCAAAACAAACGCTCGAGACCGCGCAGTCGCTGTACGAGACACACCGATCACGACCTACCCGCGCGCCGAGACTCGCTACTTGCCCGAAGTCGAGACCGCCAACGCCGGCGCGATGCTGGAAGCACTGCGGAGCCTCCCGTTCGTCACGGTCGGCTGCGGCGAGCCGACCATCCGCAAGGGTAAGTCCGGCACGTTCTCGGACGCCGGGCCTGGCCGGCGCGTCCCACCACGCCATCGTTCCGAACGTGAATACCCGCCAGCAGGGAGCGGAATGCTATCCCCAACTTTCGGCCGACGAGCGCCAGCTGTTCAAGGCCATCACCCGCGGCTATCTGGCCGCCATTGATCCGGACTGGGTCTATGACCGCACCGAAATCTCGGTTCAGCCGAACGACCGCAAATTCGCGGCAGCCAGCGCGATCGATATCGATCCGGGATGGCGCGCGGCCGTCGGTCCCGACCATAACTTTAGCAAACGCACCAAAACTTACGCACTCTATACCAGAGTTAATATGGAAGACCCTATCTTTGGCTTGATATGTTGGAAAGATCTTTAGGATGTATGTTGAGAGCGTGAGCTATGAGGGGAAATGGAGGTCCTTTATTGAGAGGTTCTCCCAGCAGACTGCTATCCTCCCACCATTTGGGTTGGTCTCACAGAAGGAGCTATCTCCCACGACGATGATAGTACCATCGGTTGTAGTAGTCACATCCCAGGCGTTGCTTCTCTTGTATGTAGCGGCGTTTGCGAGTTTTTGAACTTTGGGGCTTGTATTGTCCCTCCAGATAAAAGCCTCTGAGCCGCTGGCGGACTGGCATGTTCCCACAATAATACCCCCATCATGACTCACTCCATACGCCTTTGCTTTCCAATGATTTTGGAAAGGGTCTGGGCGGACTCCGAGATTTGATATGTCGAATATGCCTGAGCCGGCACGTCGCCTCCAGTAGACTGCATGCTCTATGTCGGGGTTTCCTGGTTCGGTGCTACTCCCCACAATGACATTGCCGTCACCACTCA
>Ga0056120_1000157_pt1 | contig 13367 bp, 16 predicted proteins | sample WorMettaBAHAMAS2_FD_71121 | JGI IMG/M metagenome (GOLD analysis project Ga0056120, IMG submission 71121) | Marine gutless worms symbiont microbial communities from Max Planck institute for Marine Microbiology, Germany - Olavius tantulus BAHAMAS.2 ...
AGATCTGCAATCGAGCGCGCGACATTCTGAAGATTGAGCCGCACATCCTTACCCGCTTCGCCATCCTCCTTGAGCTTCAGCCAGCGGTCCTGCCAGAAGTCGATCTCCTTGGTCAGGCGCGCGCGGATGTCGGGGTGGTCCTCGTAGCGGATCGCCTCCATCAGCAGGTCCTTGAGGCTCGTCTCCTCGAAGGCTTCGCCCAGGATGTCGAAGACGTGGCCCTTGAGCGCACTGCTCGCGACTTCGATCTCCGCCACGGTCCTGGCAGCGGTAGCGTCGTCGATCAGGGTCGCTTCGAGCCGCTCCTGCGCCTCTGAGGTCAGCTCGTCGTCGTCCTCCGGGATGTCGGCGAGGGTCTCGGCAAACGCCTCGTGGCCCTTGCCCCCAAGCTTGTCGTTACGCAGGTGGTTTTCCAGACGGTCACGGCGGCGCTTGAGCGACTGGAAGATCGCCTCCGGGCTAGAGGCCAGGCGGCGTTGCAGGGCCGTAAGGGCGAAACCGACGGAGCCCTTGCGTGGCCCCTTGAGCTGGTCGGACTTGCTCATTTCGGTCTTGACGTACTCGGTGACAGCCTCGTAGAGCGCAGCCTCGCGCTGGGAAATCTCATAGTTGACGGTATACGCCTTGCGCTCGGGGAATAGCGGCGTCCCATCGAACTTGACCAGTTCTTCCTTGACCATGCGCCGCATCAGGTCCGAGGCATCGACCTTGTGCACGCCGTCGCGGAACTTACCGTAGAACCGGTCGGCATCGAGCAGCGAGAGAAACAGCTGGAAGTCCTCTTCCTTACCGTTATGGGGCGTGGCCGTCATCAGCAACAGGTGGCGGACATGCGCACCGAGCTTTTCGGCCAAGCGAAAGCGTCCGGTCTTCTCCAGCTTCGAGCCGGAATAATGGGCGGCGAGCTTGTGGGCCTTGTCGAAGACGGCGAGGTCCCAGCCCGGCGCGCAGAGTTTCTCCCGAAGCTCTTCGTTCCGGGAAAGTTGGTCAAGCCGTATGATCAGCCGCGGGAAGTCCTCGAAGGGATTGCTGCTCGGGGAGGTCTGCTCAAGCAGCGTGGAGTAGACATGAAACGCTAGCCCGAATTTTTCGTCCAGCTCCTCGCGCCACTGCTCGACCAGGCTACCCGACGCGACGATCAGGATGCGGTGCGCGTCCGCGCGCATGATGAGCTCGCAGATATAGAGCCCGGCCATGATGGTCTTGCCCGCACCTGGATCGTCTGCCAGGACGAAGCGCAATGGCTGGCGCGGCAGCAGGGATTCATAGACGGCAGTGATCTGATGCGGCAGCGGTTCGACATTCGATCTGTGCACGGCCTCCATGGGGTCGAAGAGAAAAGCAAGGTCGATGCGCTTGGCCTCGCAGGCAAGCTGGAAGGCCGCACCATCACCGTCAAAGGCGAATGGACATTCGGTGATAGCGATTTCGACCGCTGCCTCATCATCCCGTGAGAGTAGGCGTTCCTTGATCGCACCTGCGGGTGTGCGGTAGATGAGTTGGAGGGACTTCCTGCCGTGAGGCACGGTCGCGACGACCGTGACAACCTGACTGGCCTCGATGCCGGACAAGCTCTGCTCTGACGTGATCGCTTCGAGTTTCATGGCCTATCGTTTCATAAGCGTTCCCACATTTCGCGGTAGCGGTAGAGGGTGGATTGATCGATCTTGAGGCGGCGTGCATCCATGCACTTGCTTCAGCCCGCGAGAGATCCATCGCGCCCCATGGATGGATACCCACTCCCCTGGAACGCCGCTACGAGCTTATCAGAGAGCTACAGGGTAGGTTTCTGGCTCACATAGGACTTGGCTCTTACCGCCTGTCAGGTGTCGGTAGAGCATCGAGGGAGAGACTTTCAATCGACCGCCCGGTATAACCTCGGTCAGCGAGCGGAACCCGACTGCTCGATTTTCCAGTTCTCAATGGATTTGACGGGCTAGCAGGCCAACCGCGCCAGGCGGTCGAGCTTCCAGACGATGAGCGCGATGAGCGTGTCGCCGGCGCGCATATAGTCAAATGCGGCTTCGAGTTGAGGCCGATCCTGCTGCGCACCGGACGCCGTTTCCTCGAATACCCCGCTCGCAGCCACGACCTCTCTAAAACGAACGGTTTATTTGTGTAAGGAGCATAGCCAAGACCGGCTAATATCTCCTTAAAGAAACTTCGGGAAGTAGATTATGGGACCTGAAAGATGAACGCTTAACCGGTTGGCATCCACAACCTACCTAGATCAAGGGATACCGCGTAGAAGGGCGGTATGGTGGCTTGAGCCGCGCCTGTGTAACGACTGGTCTCTATCCATTCACCAGCCTCTAGCAGGTAGGCTTCCACGACATGCTCGACCGGCTCAACCAGCCAGAAATGCGACACACCATAACGCGCGTACTGCGGCATCTTGATTTCCCGATCAATGCTCCTGGTGGATGGTGACAGAATCTCGCAAATCCAGTCCGGCACGAGTTCAATTTTATGTCCGGTCGGAAACTTCGACATCCGTTCACACCGACACCCCGCCAAATCCGGACAATCACTTCAGTATCCAGCTCGGAATGAATCTCCGGCTCATCGTGAGAAGTCCCAGCTGGACACATCTGGCTGTTCTCGGACTACACGTCGGAATCCTTCGATTCCCGATACTTCGGGCCGATAGCGCGCTCTGCCATTGCGAGCAAAGCGGTTCCCATTTGGCTCCTTTGAGCCCCTCACGGTCCTCATTCCTTGTTCTTCTCGGTTTTCGCGGCTCGATGCGCAAACCCCGTAAGTCGATCAATTAGTGGAGCAATGGTATCAACTTTATACCTATCCGCAAGAACGTAAAGCCCAATCAACTCGACGATACCTATGACGAGAGGCCCCGTCCAGCTTTCTAAATTCATGAAAAGCAACGCATCTATAAGAACAACACTGATAATAACCCATATAAAACGCTCCTCATCGAGCCTGTTTTCTGCTTCCTTTAATCGTTTTAGAAGCGTAGAAACCTATTCGTCTTTGGTATCTACCTTATTATCGAGAATCCGGGAACGCTCAGGCATAGGCTTTTGTTCTGCCATGAAATTCTTTCTTAATAAGATCGTTTTCTATAGGTCTGCCATGCAGGCCTCGCTCATAGCGTTTGTGCCAAGCAACCTTACTCCAATGAGTAATAGAAACCAATCGGCTGGAAGAGAAATCCTTAGTGATTTCATAAGCCTGTTTTATTGAAAGATCTTCAGGACTACCCTCTGATACTTCCGGTACCCAGTGAAATACATTGCGAATGGGACCGTTCCCAAACCCCTTGACATGATGGTAGACAATGGGCACGATAGGTCCATAAACCCATGCCTCAAAATTCTAAAAATCAATGGCTTATCGTGCTCGCCGAGATGAAACATCTGTGCAATGTAGAGAATCTTCTGCAATTTAAGATTTGATACTGACCAATGAATAAATTCGCAGAGTGTGTGTGCCGCTGATAATGCTGGAACAGCCATCACATCCTCCAGGGTCACGTGTTAAAGGGAGACGAAACACACCATATCATCATCGTAGCGGGAAGAAATTGCTAGCTGCATTCCTGCCCGGTCATCGCAAAACGAACGGTTTTCTTTACGCGGCGCGGCTTGGTGCCGACAGAAGATGGGGCTCGGTTGCTCAGATTTGCGGCCTCTAAGGCAATAAATAGATTTATATCCAATGAGTTGGAGTCTGGCCTCACAACTCCGAAATAAATCAAGATCTAAACTAGGAAATTCCGTATTAATAACGCGGCAGCGGCTCAGGGTACTTGCTTTTGAGATGCTGAGGCCAGTCGATGAGCTTTGTGAACCGCTTCATGACCTCCTTGGTGGTACCTTTAAAACCAGGTCATCGAAACCGTTTTTCTCGTGCATCAGCAGCAGTTCAACCTGCGCTTCGATTAGGGCCTTGCTGCTGTCGTGCTGTTTGTCCCAACGGATGTGGAACGCCAACACGTCAAGGAATTAGTTGAGCATGAAACGCCTCAAGAACAGATCACCAAGTCGGTGAGAAAAGGAATCCCTGTCCCAACGCGGACAAAGCACTTCAAGTCGGAATTTGGCTACCCCGAACCAGGACAAAAACAATTTGTTCCGAGGATGTGGAGTTACCTATAAGCAAATCGTCACCTTGGTGAGAGATGGAATCGCTCTTACCATGCTGAAAGAGCATTTTGAGTCGGAGCTACTTCGAGGGAAAGCGAGAGCCAACGCTCAGATCATGAGTGGGAATGTTACAGCAGCGATCTGGTGGAATAAAACCCAGATTGAGTGGACAGAAAAAAGAGACGACTTGTTTTTCAATACCGCTATCTCGTAACACTTTTCATAACCCGCTAATAGGAGTTTATACATGAAAAATGTGAAAAATGATGAAATTCGAAGACTAGTTCGGGAGAACTATGAAAAAGTAGCCAAAGCCGGTGGTTCCGGTTGTGGATGTTCACCATCATCTGATGGTTGTACGGACACTAAAGTCAGTGCCAAGAAAGCATCCAAGGCATCCATTGATATGGGGTATTCTGACGATGATGTTACCGCCGTCCCAGAAGGCGCGAATATGGGGATTGGCTGTGGGAACCCTCAGACGATTGCATCACTAAAACCAGGAGAAACCGTGCTTGATTTAGGAAGTGGTGGCGGATTTGACTGCTTCATTTCTGCCCAGATTGTTGGTGAACAAGGACACATCATCGGTGTTGATATGACACCAGAAATGGTTAGTAAAGCCAGAAAAAATGCAGCCACTTCTGGATTTGACCACGTCGAGTTCCGTCTTGGTGAGATTGAGCATCTACCGGTAGCTGACAATCAAGTTGATGTCATCATATCGAACTGCGTGATAAACCTTTCTCCAGATAAGAAGAGTGTATTCAGAGACTCATTCCGTGTCTTGAAACCAGGTGGAAGATTAGCTATCTGCGATATTGTCGCTACAGTCGAATTACCTGATAGTATAAGACAGAACATGGACCTGTTGACTGGGTGTATGTCAGGCGCATCTTATATACACGAGATTGAATCCATGTTGAGAGAGGTCGGATTCACAGAAATCCGGATTAAACAAAAAGATGAAAGCAAAGAGTTCATTCGTGAGTGGGCACCTGGACATAAAGTCGATGAATATCTAGTTTCTGCGACAATTGAAGCCGTCAAGCACTGAGATGGTCCGTTACCTTGAAGACCGCAACGTAGATTTCCGGAGCCTCCGAGAGGTCATGGACAAAGGGGTCGGCTACGCCGAAGATCCAATCCAAACGTTTGCTCGATCCCACCTCATATTTGCAGAAATCAAAGCCCAAGCTCTCTATCCAAGCCTTCCTGGAAGGCTCTGCCTCATACTCTATACTCTCAGCTTGTCAAGTCAATCCGGCAATACCCACCCGGATCCTGCCTTAGCTCCATAGATGTTTGTTGCGCCTATGGCGCGGGATACGAGGAGCCCAGGACGGTGCACAACGAAAATGTTCGTTTTTGGTGTATTGGATACACGGAAGCTTGGAATTCTCCGATGCCGTGTGTGGCTCGATCCTTCGAGCTTCTTGTGGACTTAGGGTTAGGCCCTTTTTTGCCTTGGTGACTTGTCTCTGGAACTAGCAAGTGCCGATGGCGGTTTTTGAAGACCGTGCTGTAGCTATTGATTTTATAAGACTTTTCATTAATGACAGATACTTAAAATTCATCGACAAGCATCCGCATCTATGTCCTCACCTCCCGGCTAGGTGAAACGCTGTGTGGTGAGGCCAATTACGAGCGAATTCCAGCGGGTTGGAGGGGCGGCAGGTGCCCATCCGGTGTTTTCTGGCTGCGGACAAGCGGAGATTCAGGCAGGAGGCGGATTGAGGTCAAAGAGCATCCTTTCGGCCTCTTCGATGAGCACGCTCTCTGCTCCAGTCCCAGTGCCTTTCTTTGAGTTCCGCCAGCTTGAGATTGAGTCGGCGGCGGTATTCCTGATCGTCCGGCGGCTTGCGTTTCGGTTTCCCGCCCGGTTTCCCCCGGCTAGGCTTTCATAGCCAATGCCAGCATGGCTAGGTTGGCTTGACCATTCGGCGCTTGCTACCAGGCTTTTTCAGTGAGCCGCTGACTGGCCTTGGCGCGTTCTTTTTTCAGCCTGCGGTCCAGGCCGAAGATGGCGGGAGATGGCCTTAACGGCAGCCAGGACCTTCCAGGAGCCATCAGGTAGCCGCTTGCGGGGCTGGGCGATGGTTACCAAACCGGAGGCCTTCAAATCGGCCAGCGGTACCATGCCAGATTTCCCTGCCGTACCGGAATCCAGGGCCGGATGTTCGCGTTTGGGATAAGAGGCAGGGGCCGTTTCCCTGACCATTGAGCCCGAGGACCCGAAGACCAGAAAATAGGCACACGAGCATTCGAACGGCATTTACTCTGCTTTACCTCAGTGAAAGACCACGAAATTTGCTAACTGCGCAGATAAGCATCTATTATGTTGAATAACAACACCCCCCACGCATCCCGTAGGATCTGCGCACCAAGGGGGGTTACTTCTTTTCGGTGGCTGTGAAATGGAGTTCACTAAGGAATCGCTCACCCTGGAACAACAGCTCGATCTCCTGATCCAGCGCGGTATCCAGTGCCAGGACCGTCAACAGGCTCTCCACTACCTGAGGCACCTCAACTACTACCGCCTCAGCGGTTACTGGTTCCCCTTCGAGTCCAACCATGCTGCGCATCGCTTCGTGTCAGGCACACAATTCGAGGACATCATCAATCTATATGTCTTCGACCGCGAGCTGCGCCTGCTGGTCATGGATGTCATCGAGCGTATCGAGATCTCCAGCCGCACCGGTTTAGCCTACTGGCTCTCTCGCAAGCATGGCCCTCATGCCCATCTCAGCCCCGATATCTTCAAGGAACAGGAGCGTGACTGGCATAGGCAGCAACTGGACAAGCTGAAGGAAGATATGAAGCGTAGAAAACACGAAGTTTTCGTTCATCACTACAGCAACAAATACGACGAACCACTTCCACCCCTGTGGGTTACCGTGGAGATTATGTCCCTAGGACAGCTCTCCATGTGGTATGGAAAACTCCGCTATCGCGCCGATCGCAACGCTATCGCCCATCGCTATGACATGGATGAAGGTAACTTCGGTTCTTTCCTGCACCACCTGACCATAGTCCGCAACCTGTGCGCTCACCACAGTCGCCTGTGGAACCATGAGTTCACCTTCAAACTTAAGCTGCCGAAGCATCGTCCCAAGGAATTGGTCAAGAGTCTCAACCCAGACAACAACCGCCGGATCTACAATACCTTGACCACCTGCGCCTGGTTGATAGACCACATCAGCCTCAATCACCATTGGAAACAGAAGCTCAAAGGACTGCTTAAACGACACGAAATCAATACTGACTTCATGGGATTTCCCCAAGATTTCACCGAGAAGCCAATCTGGACCGCCGTTTGAAGTACTCATCGATCAAGATAAAACGGGGGCCCGGGTGAGCCGCTTGGGAGAAAAGCGCCGACAAGGTGGTAAAATGACCTGATTCAGATCCGGTGGAAAGACGAAGGATTGATCCACACGTGGCATCTGAAGACTCCAGCTTCCGTGCGTCCGTGCACACGCCGTCATCCTTGCCTGCGCACGCATATCTGCGTTTGCGTGGAGCCGCTAGTAGGCCGTTAGAGCACCACGGCCACCAGGAAAGTAGCGGTAAAGCGTAGACGGATCGACATTCAGCCGTTGCGCGATCTCGGACACTGGAATTTTCGGATTGGCGAGTAAGGTCCGAACAGCCGCAAGATCGCTCCTGTTGAGCGCCCGTGGCCGACCGCCAACCCTCCCTCTCGCACGAGCAGCATCGAGACCGGCACACACACGCGACCGGATGAGCGATCGCTCTAACTCCGCCAGTGCTCCGAAAATGTGGACGGTCAGCTTGCCACCGGCGCTGCTGGTATCGATCCGTTCCGTCAGCGACCTAAAACCAATTGCTCGCTCACCGAGTCGTTCAACCGTCTCGATAAGCTGTTTGAGAGACCGGGCCAAGCGATCCAGCTTCCAAACCACGAGACAGTCTGCGGGCCGCGCATAATCGAGCGCAGCTTGAAGCCGTCTCGGTAAAGACCTTCTCGCACCCGGCCTGTCTCAGGGCGTCAAGCGGCAAGGCGTGGTTTTGGGCCTGGGTCGAAACGCGGGCGTAGCCGACTAGCACCTTGCAGAATCCTCAAATGTGGATAATTTTGCAAGGACATCTTTTGAGAGAGCCTTTTGCAACACAAAATAAGGGTCAGAAAGGGGGATCGGCTAGCGGCCCTCACGTCTCTCACTGACAACGTTTTGGGGAATGTCTGCAAGACACTTCAATCAGTGGACATCCACAGACGGTCTAGGTCAAAGGGCACGGCGTCGAAGGGAGGTATATCGGCTTTTGCCGCTCCGGTGTGACGGCCAAGCTCCAACCATTCACCGGCCTCTAGCTGGTAGGCTTCCAAAACATGCTCAATCGGCTCGACCAACCAGAGCCACGACACACCATACCGCACATACAGCGGCATCTTGATTTCCCGGTCGATACTCCTGGTGGAAGGCGACAGAATTTCGCAGATCCAATCCGGCACGATCTCGATTTTATGGCCGCTCGGGAATTTCAGCTTGCGATCGCGCCGCGAACCTGCCAAATCCGGCACAGTAACGTCCATATCCAGCGACAAATGAACTTCCGGTTCGGTAACGATCACCCCCCCAGGACCGCCAATTCCTCCATGAAAGGGGTTGGACAACTTACCTTCAATGGTGGAATGCGCGTGCACATGCGGAAATTCATGGCGTGACTGTGCATAAAGCCGACCATCGAAAAGTTCTCCGATGAATGGCTCCGGCAGATTTTCCAAGTGTTGGTAACCCATGGTGCTCATCGTTCTTCCTCCAGGATCATCCCATTCCCACATTCACGAGCATCCCAAAGCCGTCTGGGAACGCTTCAGTGGCTTGAAGTTCACTTAGAGGTAATATGTTTCATGGGGGTTGGAAGCGCGCTTTGGCCGCCCCTAGCAGGTTTCCTTATCACCCTGCCGCGCTCCAGGCGCTTGCCTCCGCGCCTTTTCCCCGACCAGACGGCGCGCCCAGGGATCAAGGCATCTCTGCATGATGCCCTCGAAATCGGCAATCAACGGCAGCCCATAGGGCTTCGGATCGAGCATCCGTCCCGCCTTGTGCCGAATGACGACCACGATCGAGTGATCGAGCAAGCCGTCTATATGCTCCATCGGCCGATAGGCGCGTGTATATCGGACCAGCTGGCCGATAGCTGCTGCGCAGCGCATCCGCGCCGTCGCTTTCCTCGCTTGAGAAGTATTTGACCTCAACGATCGCCACCGCTTCGCCGGTGGCATCCAGGACGACCAGATCGGGACGGTCGGTGACGACCGGCAGACCGTATTGGTCCAGCAGCTCCGCAACCATCGCCTCAGACGGCTCCGCCAGTGGATGTTCATAGGCTTGCGTGCGAGATTGCCAATGAACCTCGTAGCTGCCGACTTGGGCAATCGGCTCCCGGCTGGCCGCGAGAAAGCCCAGAGCGATCGGCCGTGCTGTTGCCACCGAAAGCCCCCTCGCGACGCACAGCCCGACCACAAGCTCGAAGCGTTGCCACAAATGCAACGGGCCGAGCAGCGTATCGTTCAGCAGCTTGGTGATAGATTCCGCCTTGCCGGCTTCGATCGACTGCAAGGACCGATATGCTTGGCACGCGAGCATATAGATTTGCCGCCGCGCCCGGCTCGCTTCCTTCATGGCCTGTGATCCCGGCCGGCGCGACAGGTTTATCTGCTTGGCTGCCTGGTGGATGGCATCAAAACGCCGGATTTCCCCAAGTCCCGGCGTGCTTTCATCGATTGCGGCCATGTATGACGCGCCTTCCGGCAGCATGTCCTGAAATCGTAGCGCCAAACGCCATGCCTGTTCGAGAACCCATATCAACACATGGTTCGGACCTGAACTGAACGTCCGCACGGGCTCATGCGAGACGGTCAATGTCGGGTGCCCCGTCACCAGACGCCGGATCATGGTTGCGCGAGCGTCGAAGCGTCCGCGAACCCGCGCATCATCCTCTTGCCAGCAAGACTCCAGCACCGCCTGGATTCCATGGCGGTGCTGGGAGAGATACGTGACCAGTTCCCGCACCGGCTCCGAAATAGCCCAATGTAGGCGCAGGAGTTCCAGGTCTCGCTCGGCATCAATGTCGGGGTGCTTGACCCCGCCAGCCACGGCATTGCGGAAGTAGCGGAGAAAGAACCGCGTCAGATAGTCATTGATTCTCGTTTCAGTTCCGCTCTCGCTCATACCGCGAGGTTCGCCAGGTGCTCGGCGAGCGCGCGGCTCTCTTCACTGTCCTCTGCCAGTCCGAGAGCTTCCCTGACAGCGATTGCGATTTCCCGCGCGCCATTCTGCAGGATGCCATCCAGCATCGGCAGCACATACATGTAGAAGCCGTCGAGATAGGCTGTTGCCTGATCGTTATTCGGCGCATGCAAGAAGTCAGTCTCTCCCTCGATTGCCAAAATGGTCTTGAGCATGTCGAGGATCGGTGCCGGTCCGATGACCCGAACCCCGTTCACCGCCCGCCAGATGCGCGTCAAAGCCATCTCGCCGGTAGGCGAGGACTCCTCTCCGACGATATTCCATTTGCGCATGAGGGCAAGCAGGAAGTTTTGCAGGTCGCTCGGCACGTCCACGTAGATCCAGCCAAACCGTCGCGTCAGGGCAAAACTCATCTGATAGAGCGCCGCTTTGTCGATCGAATTGATGGTCGCGATGATCCGCCAGCCTGGTTTCGGCGCGAACTCATGCTCCTCCGCCCCCGGCTTTGGCTTGGGGAGAATAACGAAGGCCGGGCTCTTCTCCTCGCCCACATCGGTTCGATAGGGCAACGTGGTCTTTTGCTCGCTCAAAACCGTGAACAGCGGCCCGATCACCTTGTCGATGTCGCAGCGGTTGAGTTCATCAATGATGAATGGCCGATCAAAGTTCTGGAGCAACACGCCGGGGATAAAGCGCACCCTGCCCTCACCGACCGGCTGATAGCCTCCGATCACGTCCTGCGAACTCCAGTCCGCCGACCCCGTTATCATTGCATAGGCATCGTGGAGGACGCCGGCTACCAGCTGCGCCAAGGACGTCTTGCCGGTGCCCGGCGGCCCATACAGCATAAGATGCTGCTTGCCCGCCGCGAGCGCTGCGTTAATTTGCCGGTAAACCGAGGGATCGATACCGATCAGTTCCTTGAACTCGGGAATCTCGACAGACTCCGTGCTGGTCAGTCCGACCGCTTCCTCTTCGGCTTCCGCCTTCGCCGCCATTGCCACCGCCGCGCGGACGTAAGCATCCCCCACATCCTTCATCAGCCGCTGCCGGTCCTTCTCATCAAGGCCGTGATAAACGGGCACGCAGCCGGCATCATTTTCCCCTTCCCAGGCTTCTCCCGCCTCCGGTGCCGCGTAGGCCGGGGCGACGTGAATCAGCGCGGAGATTGCTTCCGTCGCCTCCGAATACTTTATCGGTCGTGGCAGAACTGCCGCGACGAATTTGTTATCTTCCTCCTGTAAGGCAATTAGGGCCGCAGCGATGTAGTCCTGCTCGTGGCCCATGTAGGTGAGTTTGCCGGTCACCTCGTCGAATTCGTCGAACAACTGCCCCGAAGAGCCGATCGGTAGCGCTGGCAAGAAGCAGTGCAGCAGCAGCCATTTCCAGGTTTCATAGAAGACGAATTTGCCCTCGCTCACCTTTATCGCGGGCACAATGCGCGTCATCAACGCCCCGCTTGTCCCCTGCGCGGTGTTTGCGAAGGCAACCCGGCGCGCCCCATGCTCATCAGGAACCCGAGCGATCACGTGATTGTTTTCGGGTTCCAGATGAAGGAACCAGCGTAGCGGCTTGTTCGTCGCATCGGGTGGGTTTGCCCAAGACCCTGTTTCCTCATCAACCGGCTTACAGACGGCCAGATTCTTCTTTTTGTTGCCACACTGGCGCATTCCAGGTCGTATTCGCTCAAGACCTTCTTGAGACCGGAACCGATTTGATTGCGCGCATCTTCGCGAACCTTCACCTGCCACTGCTCTTGAACCGGTGGCTGGTAGAAGTCAAGTTCCATTGTTCCTAGCTCCTGCTTGAAGCTCCGGCGGAACATCGACGATCTCCAGCCGATACTTGCTGCTCACACTCCGCTCCAGATTGTCCGGGAATAAGAAATAGAGGATGGCGTTCCGCACCGGACGCCGGTCTGCGTGCTCGAAACGGTCAAGCCATTCGACGAAACCCCAGGGCGTATTGTCCGTCATCAACCCATCGCGGGCCTGCCTGGTCGAGCATCTTCCTAGGCACTGTCTGGCACCGTGGAGCCGGACCACTCCCAGAGATCCTTAATTTGCGCACGCTCGGTTTCCGGCTTGGTGCTGGAGCTGATTGGGAACAGCAGCGCCACGTCCGGCGCCCTCTGATCATGAGGCTTTTCAGGAAAAGTGCCAAGCTGCTTGCGGAGGTCTCTCTAGGTTAATTCGAGGGTCTCTGCTCAAGGCGTGAACCGTGACGGAATACATCGCGATGACGGCTTCTTTGACGTCTTCCTCCAGAACGCTCTTGGAGTAATCTCCCAACTTGATGGACCGACGGCAGATCGTGTGTTTGTGGTCGGACGGCTTGAGGTGCACGAAGGGGGTTCGGATTAGGCGCGAGTTTCCGGCCTTGCCGAGGATTGTGGGCGTGGGCGACGTTGATGGATGTACAGACAGACCCCGCGATGCTTCTTTGTGGTATCCCCGCTGGCTAAAGCTGGCCGTGAACCAATGCTCCACGAATGAAGCAGCGAGAAGAATCAAGGCGACGAAGTTGCCATAAATGGATGAGGGCGTGGCCTCGTCTAGAACGTAGAACGTCTCCAACTGCGTCATGAAAAAGGTGCAGTTGGGGATGATTTCTGCAAGCCAACACGTGCGGGCTTCCCGCCCGGCCAGCATTCTCTTGTCGGCATGTTCCATGCGTGAACTTCTATCGAGGCCGCCGTTGTCGAATCGGTTTGCCAAACAGGTCTTTGGGCGCAAGGGGTGTCACCATGACCGGTGCCCAACACCTGACAGAAAAACGAGCACCCTATGCTTCGGTCTCGACCGAAGCATCGGAAAGTCTTGTTGCATTTCCTTCACGACTCCTGCTCCGCGAAGCGGACCTAGATTTTGTACTAGCGGTTTGCTTCTTCTTGAGACGGCGCTTCTTGCCACCGTCCTTCGGAAGGGGGCTGACCAGTTGACTAGATTTTTTCTCAAACCTGCCTAAAATTAGGCATTATGAGTAAGTTAGCATCCATAGGAGAGGCTGCCCAAGTTCTTGGCGTCTCGGCCTCGACGCTCCG
>Ga0056120_1000158_pt1 | contig 13291 bp, 14 predicted proteins | sample WorMettaBAHAMAS2_FD_71121 | JGI IMG/M metagenome (GOLD analysis project Ga0056120, IMG submission 71121) | Marine gutless worms symbiont microbial communities from Max Planck institute for Marine Microbiology, Germany - Olavius tantulus BAHAMAS.2 ...
GCGCAACTAAATGTAAAAGAACAATGAAACACGAAAAGTGTTACCTATGTCTCCGAACACGTGTCACCCTTGTCCCCGGTCCGTACAAAGATGCAGGGAGCCTGGGGGACCAAAGATATTTTTAACGACTACGCCACCGACTACGTCAAACGCGTCAACGCGATGGCCGGGGGCCGGCTAAAAATTCAGTATCTGGTTTCCGGCGCTGTGGTCAAGGCGTTCCGCGTGCAGGATGCCGTCCACAAAGGCGCCTCGATGCCGGGCACAGCGTGTCCGTTTACTGGTATGGCAAAAGCAAGGTGGCCTCCCTGTTTGGGACGGGCCCCGTCTTTGGCCAGAACGCCAATCAGGGGCTGGCCTGGATCTATTATGGCGGCGGCCTGGAGCTCTACAATGAACTGCTGGAAAAACTTGGCCTGAACATTGTCGGGTTTTTCTGTATGCCCATGCCGACCCAGCCTCTTGGATGGTTTAAAAAGCCGATCAAGAGCGCCTCTGATCTGAAGGGCCTCAAATACCGCACCGTGGGTCTGGCGGCCGACCTGATGCAAGAAATGGGCACCAAGGTGACCCAGCTGCCCGGCGGCGAAATTGTTCCGGCCCTGGAACGGGGCGTCATCGAGGCGTTCGAGTTCAACAACCCGACTTCGGACAAAAGCTTCGGTGCCCAAGACGTGAGCAAGGTCTATATGCTCGGCAGCTACCACCAGGCAGCGGAATTTTTCGAGATCATGTTCAACAAAACCAAGTTCAACTCGCTGGAAAAGGAACATCAGGCGATATTGCGGTATGCGGCCGAAGCCGCCTCCTCGGACAACTACTGGAGGGGCCAGGATCAGTACTCCAAAGACCTGCAGTGGCTCAAGAACAAAGCCAAGGTCAAGGTCTACCGGACGCCCCAATTGGATGCATGGGACAAGATCCTTCCCGGGTTGGAAAAAGATCCGTTCTTTGCCAAGGTCGTAAAATCCCTGAAGGAATTCTCCCATCGTGTGGCCTATTATGAACTGATGAATGCCTGCGACTACAAACTGGCATACGACCATTACTTCCCCGGGGAACTGGGCTTCTAGACATTACATGAAATCGTTTCAGAAGGACATTGTCTGATACAGGATCAGCGCGGCGCCTATCGGCGCCGCGCGGCCTGTGTCCGGTAGCCGCCGAAACTTCAGTCAAGGACGATTAAATGAACCACATCCTATTTTTCATTGACTGCCTGAGCGCGTGGATGGGAAAGGCCTTTGCCTGGTGCATCCTGGTTCTGTGCCTTGCCACTACCTACGAGGTGTTCGTCCGCTATGTATTGCGGGCGCCCACCGCATGGGCATTCGACATCAGCTACATCATGTACGGGACGCTGTTCATGATGGCCGGTGCCTATGCGTTGTCCCGCAACGCCCATGTTCGGGGGGATTTTGTCTATCGGCTCTGGCCGCCGCGAATCCAGGCCGGGATCGAACTGATCCTGTACTTTATCTTTTTCTTTCCCGGCATGCTGGCCCTGATCTATGCCGGATACGATTACGCCGCCGAGTCCTGGAGTTTTAGACCCTATGGCCCGGACGGACCCCTCGGTGAGATCAGCATCAACAGTCCCGCCGGAGTGCCGGTGTTTACCCTGAAAACCATTCTTCCCATCTCCGCATTTCTGCTGCTCCTGCAGGGCATTGCGGAATCCATCCGCTGCATTCAATGCTTGAAAACCGGTCAGTGGCCGGCCCGGTTGCACGATGTGGAGGAACTGGAAAAGGAACTTGTGGAACAAGAGCGCCGCAAGCGGGCTGAGATGGAGGAGCAGGTGGACGCCGACTTTCCGGATGAGCAAGATGCAGGGGGAGAGGAGGGCGCTGATTTGGATGCCCAGCAAGATACCGGGGGAGAGGAGGATCCAAGATGACAGAACCTCAAGTCGCCATGGTGATGATGGGGTCCTTTGTCGCCTCGATCCTTCTGGGGTTCCCCATTGCATTCACCCTGATCGCCATGGGTGTGGGCTTCGGTTATTGGGCCTATGCCACTCCGGATCAGATGAGCCACATCTGGCAGAACAATATCTTCGATCTTCTGGTCAACCAGACCTACTCGGTGATGATCAATGACGTCCTGGTGGCGGTGCCGTTGTTTCTGTTCATGGGGTATATTGTCGAACGGGCGAACATTGTGGAGCGCCTGTTCTACAGCCTGAATATTGCCGCACGCATGGTGCCCGGCGCCATGGCCGTGGCCGCTCTGATGACCTGCGCCATCTTCGCCACCGCCGTCGGTATCGTCGGCGCTGTGGTGACGCTGATGGGATTGCTGGCCTTTCCAGCCCTGCTGAAAGCCGGTTACGATGAAAAGCTGTCCGCCGGTGTCGTGTGCGCCGGTGGCTGTCTCGGCATTCTCATACCACCGAGCATCATGCTGATTGTCTATGGTGCCGTCTCGGGTGTTTCCGTGGTCCGGCTCTATGCCGGAGCGTTGATCCCCGGGTTTGTCCTGGCCGGACTGTATATTATCTACGTGGTGGGACGGGCCTTTTTGAATCCGAGCCTGGCTCCGAAGCCGCCCCGGGAGCAGTGGGATATCCCAAGGATCGAACTGTTCAAGATGCTGTTGACATCCTTTGTCCCGCTGGCGGTCCTGATTTTGTCCGTACTGGGTGCGATCCTGTTCGGTTTGGCCACACCGTCCGAAGCCGCCTCCGTTGGGGCCTTTGGCAGCATTGCCCTGGCTGCGGTGTATCGCGAGCTCACGTGGGAGCGCCTGAAGCAATCGGTCTATCTCACGGTGCGCACCTCGGCTATGGTCTGCTGGCTGTTCGTCGGTTCCTGGACGTTCTCGTCGGTGTTTTCCTACCTCGGCGGACACATGGTCATCGAGGAGTTTGTGCTGGGTCTGAATCTTTCACCGATCATGTTTCTGATTCTGGCACAGATCATTATCTTCCTGTTGGGGTGGCCCCTGGAATGGAGCGAAATCATCATCATCTTCGTGCCGATCTTTTTGCCTCTGCTGGATGCCTTTGGGATAGACCCGCTCTTTTTCGGGATCCTGGTGGCGCTCAACCTTCAGATATCCTTTTTGACACCGCCCATGGCGATGTCGTGTTATTACCTGAAGGGGATCGCACCGCCGCACATCCAGCTGACTACGATCTTCAAAGGGGCGCTGCCCTTTCTGGCGATGGTGCTGATCGCCATGGTGATTCTGTATACGTTTCCGTGGATCACCACATGGCTGCCGGATTTAGTCTATGGCATTCATTAGTGGTGTCGGGTTTCAGGTTTCAGCTCTCATCTAAGTTTTCCTGACACCTGAAACCTGCTTGTGGGGTCGAAGCCCGTTGAGCGAAGCCCTAATACCTGAGACCTTCACATTCAGGAGACAGTAGAAACCCTATGCTATCGAGGAATAGATGAATTTAAACGAGTTGACCGCGCTTGAGGCAGTAGAAGCAATTCGCTCCGGCAATACGTCTTCTGAACAGCTGGTGCGCGCCTGCCTCGACCACATTGCCGAGATAGAAGAACACATTGGCGCCTGGACCTTTCTGGACCCGGACCATGCCATTGCCCAGGCCATAGAGGCGGATCTGGTGCTGCAGAAGGGCGAGCCTTTAGGGCCCCTCCACGGCATTCCTGTGGGCATCAAGGACATCTTTGACACGTAGGATATGCCCACCGAAGACGGCACGGTGCTCCATGCCGGGCGCCAGCCGGGGGCGGATGCCACCGCTGTTGCTCGGCTTCGTGAGGCAGGGGCCGTCATTCTCGGCAAAACCGTTACCACCGAGCTTGCGGTCTACTCGCCGGGCAAGACCCGCAATCCCCATGACCCCAATTGTACCCCCGGCGGTTCTTCCAGCGGTTCGGCGGCGGCTGTTGCCGCGGGCATGGTGCCGCTGGCCATCGGCACTCAAACCAACGGTTCGATGATCAGGCCGGCTTCGTTTTGCGGCGTATTCGGGTACAAACCCACCTTCGGAAGTATTTCCAGGCATCGTGTCCTTCAGCAGTCGCGACCCCTGGATCAGATCGGGGTATTTGCGCGTACCGTGGGAGATGCCGCATTGATCGCCGATCAGATGATGGGTTTTGACTCCAGAGACCCCGACACCCGAATGGGTGCACACCCTCGACTGTTTGAGGTGACGAACCAGGAGCCGCCGGTCGAACCCCGAATGGCGTTTGTGAAAACACCGGTCTGGAAACAGGCCGATTCGGATACCCGGGAGGCGTTTACCGAGTTGGTGGCCCACCTGGGTGAACGGATTCTCGAAGAAGAGCTTCCGGATCTGTTCGATGACGCCATCGAGCAACATCGAATGATCATGGATGCCGACTTGGCCAGGAGTTTCGAACCTGAATATACCCGCGGCAAAGATCAGTTGAGCAACATCCTGCGGGAAATGATCGAACGGGGACAAAAGGTCCTTGCCGTGGAGTATAACGAGGCGGTGAGCCGGATACCCAGATTGAACCAGGCCCTGGAAAAGCTCTTTGAATGGCACGACGTGATTCTCACACCGGCCACCGTCGGCGAGGCACCCGTCAGCCTTGACTCGACGGGAAGTCCCATCTTCTGCACCATATGGACGTTGTGCGGAATGCCCGCTATCACGCTCCCCCTGCTGCAGGGAGGCAACGGCATGCCGTTGGGGGTGCAGCTGGTGGCGCCCAGGGGCGACGACGCCCGGCTGTTGCGCACGGCCCGGTGGTTTGTGGAGTTCCTCGGACGATAGAGGACGAACATAGAAGTGAAAGGAACACGGTAATCTCATGAGTAACTTTATCGCCGGTGCAATAGCTGTCACATTGGCCCTCGTGTATCTGCTTTTCTACGCGATCCGTTTAAAATCGCCGGTTCTGTGGATCATCATCCTCATAAATCTGGGTTTTTTGATCTACGACTTTTACCAATCGATCAAGGAAGGCGAGGATCATATATAGCCGGGGCCCCGGAGCATTATTGCGACTCGGCGACCTTGCATGACCCGGCCACTGTTCTCTCCGGCTCCATCTCATTCGAGAGTTTCCCTTTGCTGTCTCGTGACCGTTCCATGTTTTTTGAGGTAGTGAAATTGAATTTTCGCTCCGTAGGACTGTGGCGATAGGTGTTTTAGCCAGCTTGTTTTTTAAGCAACGATGTCGCGTTTCGTATAACCGTTTCACGATTTTATTCGGGGAGGATATAGATGAAACCCGTTATTCTCGTCACACGCAAACTGCCGGATGCCGTCGAAGACCGCCTGCGGCGGGATTACGACCCGATCTTGAATCCCGACGACACCCTCTATACCAGTGACGAGATCATTGAACGGGCCAAAGATGCCGATGCCATTTTGCCCTGTCATACCGAGACATTCACTGCCGATATCATCTCCCGTCTGCCCGAGCGCATAAAGGCGATTGCCAACTTTTCCGTGGGATACGATCACGTGGATACCGAGGCGGCCAAAGCCCGGGGCCTGATCGTGACCAATACTCCGGATGTCTTGTCCGATGCCACCGCGGAGGTGACCATCATGTTGATGTTGGGCGCCGCCCGGCGCGCCAGTGAGGGTGAGCGGCTGGTCCGCACCCGTGAATGGAAGGACTGGAGCCCCAGTTTTATGGTCGGTACCCAGGTGACAGGCAAGCGTCTGGGGATTATCGGATTCGGCCGTGTGGGCCAGGTGGTGGCCAAACGGGCCCGCGGGTTCGACATGGAGATCCATTACCACAACCGTCGGAAGGTGCCGCCGGAACTGGAAGAGGGCGCCGTCTACCACGCTACGGTCGAGGACTTGATGCCCCATTGCGATTTCTTGTCGCTTCACTGCATCGCCTCACCGGAAACAACAGGATTATTGAATGCCGACCGCATCGCGTTACTTCCCGACGGCGCGATTGTCGTCAACGCCAGCCGGGGGGTGGTCATCGATGACGACGCCCTGATCGCGGCCCTGAAGTCCGGGAAACTGACCGCCGCAGGACTGGATGTCTTCAACAACGAACCGGATATTCGCCAGGAGTACCGGGAACTGTCCAATGTCTTCCTGATGCCCCATATCGGTAGCTCCACCAAAGAAACCCGTGATGCCATGGGATTTCGGGCGCTGGATAATCTGGATGCCGTTTTTGCCGGCAAAGAACCCCGCGACCGCGTCGCCTGACCATCTTCTTTTCACCCACCAAGCCAACCAATTGGGGGACGTTGTTGACAAACTTGACAAACTATTCAGAGCGCATGGCCTCCTCAAAACACAGCAGGGGTTGTCCCTCCTCCAAATAAACAATATAAAGACATTTACCATTCCAAGCCTGTCAACAACGTCTCCCATTTTTGATTGCACCAATCACCGCCAATGATCTGAAGGCATAAAAAAAGGGAGGTGCCAAACCTCCCTTTGGAATTCGTTAATGTTCGGATCAGGTAGACGCACTCTCTGCCCGTCCCCAAAATCCCGTGCATTGCCATCGGCGTTGAATGGCGCTCCAGGAAACCGCTTCATATATGGCGCACACACCGACCAGTCCATAAATTATGCGGCTGGCGAAACTCATATGCCCGAAGACAAATGCGACCAGGTCGAAATTGAAAAATCCCACCAGCCCCCAGTTTAGACCACCGATAAAGAGCACCGAAGCTGAAACGATATCGATCAGTTTCATTTTGTCCATGGTTTTTTCTTCCATTTTATCACCTCATATGTTTGGACCGGACATCTTGCCCCGAACCATTGCTAACCACACCTTCATGCAAAATGATGGGTGAAATGCCGGATTGATGCAGCAGATTGAAGGCCATGAAGCGTGTGGCTCCATAATTCTGATATTAATCGCGATGGCATCACTGTCAACAATGTTCCGTATTTTTTTAGAACCGCCTCCTTTGAAGAGATTGAAAAGGGTGTCTTCCGCTGAAATGGAGAAATTCGGCGTCGGGGTCGCTATCGGAATCGGAATCAACAAAGGTGTGCCGCTACCGAACCCGTTACCGATTCCGAAAACTCTGCAACGTTGTTTGTACCCGAGTTAAACTGATTTTTATTTAGGTAGGGGTTAGCCCAATAACCGTGCCGCCTGGTTGGCGAGATCGATCAGGAACCTGGGATAGATCCCTCCGAACACCATGAGAACGATCATGGTCCCGGCGATGATCTGGGTGGCAGGAGTCACCCGAAGCTCAGGCAGATCCGCTTCGGGCTCGGTGAGATAGGCCGCTTTGAGAACCAGGAGATAATAGTAGAGAGAGATGACCACATTGATCATGGCAATCAGCACAAGGGCAAAGTGGCCGTTTCCCATGGCGGCGGAAAAGATCAAGAGTTTACCGGTGAAGCCGATGGTGGGCGGAATGCCGGCCAGGCTGAAGAGGGCCAGCATCAGCATCAGGGCCAGGATGGGAGATCGCCGGTGGAGGCCGACCAACTGTGCCACGTCTATATTCATTCCGTCAGTGGCCACCAGAACCACCACCATGAAGCAGGAAAACTTCATCACCAGCAGTGCGGCGGCGTAGAACATGGACCCGGCGTATCCGGCTGGATCCATATTCAGTATGCCGATCATGACATAGCCCGCGTGGGCAATACTGCTGAACGCCAGCAGGCGTTTGAAATCCTTCTGGACGATGGCCGAGAGATTTCCGGCTGTCATGGAAATAATCGCAAGTGCCGCCAGGCTGTGGATGATAAACGGGCTGTCTCCTCCGCTGATGGACGTCATCCGGATCAAAATCGCGATGGCCGCGACCTTTGACACCGTGGCGATATAGGCCGAGACCTGGTGGGCAGCGCCTTCGTAGACATCCGGCGCCCAGAAGTGGAAAGGAAAGAGGGCCAGCTTGAAGAAAAACCCGCACAAGGTGAGCAGTAGACCCAACGCAGCCACGGGCGTGTTCATCATGTCGGGAAGGGTCCGCAAAATGCCGATGATGTGGGTATTTCCAATACTGCCATAAAGAAGGGCCATGCCGAAAATCATGATCGCCGAGGCTGTGGCGCCGATCACAAAATACCGGATCCCCGCGTCTGTACCGAATCGCTCGTCTCTTCTCAGATAGACCAGAATATAGAGACTGTAGCTGGACACTTCCAGGGACACATAAATGGTCACGAGGCTGACGCTGCTGACCAGCATCATCATCGACATGGTGGAGATGGCGAGAAGGAAGTAAAATTCCGGATGTTTACGGGTGTCGATCCCCTGAAGATCCCCGCAGAGGCAGACCACCAGGAAGAATCCCATGGCCAGCAGCACCTTGAAGAATTGGGAAAACAGGTCGACCCGGTAAGCCCCGGCGAATAGATCCCCCCTTAGGAATAGTCCCGAGAGACTGACACCAATACCCATGGCGGCCAGAATCATGACGGCCGTGAAGTCCCGCCGGGGCGACGTTGCCGGAATCAGCGACAGCACCAGGAACACTGCTCCGGTGAACAGGTAGAACAGCTCCGGCGTGAAGAGTGTCATATTCATTAGGGCAGCCCGTTGATCAAAGGTATGGAAGCCGTTTGAATCATGTCGAACATCAGCGATGGAAACAGTCCGAACAGAACGATGACCGAAACGAGAATGACCCTCGGAATCCCAAGCGCAGGGGTGATGTCGGACAGATTCGCCCAACGCTCGTTCTCCGGACCGAAGCACGCCCGCTGAACCACCCGCAGCATAAACAGTGCACTGACCACCAGGGCACACACCGCCAGTGTGCCGTATAGCGGGTATGTTTGAAACGAGGCGATGAACACGGTCAGTTCGGCCCAGAAGCTGGCGAGACAGGGCACGCCGATACCCGTCAGTGCGGCAAAGACAAAGTAACCGGTCACCACGGGCATGGTTTTGCTCAGCCCTCCCAGGTCCGAGATCTCCTTGGTGTGCGTTCGGTCATAAACATAGCCCACCGCCGAGAAAAAAAGGGCCGTCATCAGGCCATGGGCAAACATCTGAAACACGGCACCGTTCAAACCGTCCACGCTCAAAGTGGCCAGCCCCAATCCCACGATCCCCATATGGGAGACACTCGAGTAACCGATCACGTATTTCAGATCTGTCTGGCTCAACCCCACGAATACGCCGTAGACAATGCCGATGACCGCCAGCACCGCCATCAGGTGTGCCCAGTACTGCCAGCCTTCCGGGCAGAGGAACATGCCGACCCTCAGGATACCGAAGGCACCGATTTTCATGAGGACGCCGGCATGGATCATACTGACGGAGGTGGGGGCCGCCACATGCCCCACCGGAGACCAGGTGTGAAACGGCCACACGCCGGCCAGAATGCCGAACCCGATGTAGAGCAGCAAAAATGCAAACCGCTGCTGGAACTCGGTAAACTTCCCCTCGGTCATGAGGACGGTGAGATCGAAAGTCCCCAGTCCGGAAACAGTGACCAGGTAAATGATCGCCGGCAGGATCAGGACACTTCCGGCCAACAGGTACAGCGTCAGTTTCATGGCGCCGTATTCTTTCCGGGTGCTGCCCCAGACGGCGATGAGCAGGTACATGGGGAAGAGGGAGACATCGAACCAGACAAAGATGAAAAACAGGTCCATGCTCATGAACAGGCCGAAGACGCCGGTCACCAGGAGAAACACCAGGGCGAAAAATTCTTTGACCCGGTAATCGAGTTCCCAGGACGTTAACACCGCCGTGAAGAAAACAATACCGGTCAAGAGGAGCATGGGAACGCCAAAGCCGTCCACTGCATTGAAATAGGTGATGCCCATCGAGGGGACCCAGTCGATTCGTTCCGCGAACTGTAACCCGCCCGTCTCCTTATCGTATGCGAAAAAAAGCCATATTGACAGGACCATGGTCAGTCCGGATGCGACGGCACTGACGATCCGTATCAGGTCTTTCCGTTCTCGCGGTATGCACAGAATCATGACCAGGCCGCCCAGGCAGCACATCAGCAGCGTCGTCAAAATCGGAAAGGTGGCGGTTTGAATGTTCATTGACGTCCTACGTGTTCGGAAATACTTCTCTTTACATTCTTTGGAGAAGAAGGTTCAAGGTTCAGGGGTTCAAAGGTTTAAGGATCTGCAATCCATTGATCTGTCATGTCTTTTAGTCTTTCACTCGAATCCTCGAACCCTTGAATCCTCGGATCCTAACTTTATCTTTCCCTCGACCCCTGGGATCCCTGGTCGCCTTTGGTGCCGCCGGAGGCGGGTAAATCTTGAATCCTTCTCTGAGCTATGCTCAGAAGAAAAAGTACAACCCCAATAGCGCTACCACCGAAAACATCACCAGCAGTCTGTACTGAATCATCCCTCGGTGGAGGGTTGCCAGGATCCGCCCGGTGCCCACCACCCGGTTGCAGAATCCGTCGGCACCGCCGTCGATGACCCGCGCGTCATTGAACGTGCAGAGCCGGGAGAATCCCCCGTAGATCACCGTATCGAGCAGCCACCGATACATCCGATCCAGGTACCAGCGTTCGGAAAAAAGTTTGGCCAGGGCCGGAATGCGCTCAACGAATCCGATCCGGATGCTGTTCCTGCGCCCGAACTCGAACCAGGCCAGCAGCACGCCGCCCACAGCACAGGCAACCGCCGTGATGAGCAGGCCGTGCCCAACCTGGGCATGATCATCCCCGGCAGCACCACCAAAAAGTAGAAATTGGGTCAGTGGTTTCTGGGCAAAACCGAGCACCAATGTCACCGCCGCCAGGATCAACAATGGCACTCCCATGGCCCAGTAATGGTGCCGGTCATGCTCATGTTGGTTCTCGTGGACCCCCGGAGCTGCCTGTTCAGATGGAAATAGAATGATGAAAATCAACCGGAAAGTATAATACGCGGTCAATACCGCCCCAATAAGGGCGGTCATGAGCCACAGACGATTGCCCTGGTCGGCCAGCACGGCCATGATCGCCTCCTTGCTGAAAAAGCCGGAAAGAGGGGGAAGACCGGACAGGGCAGCCGCTCCCACAATCATGCAGATCATGGGAATCTTGAGACGGCGGCCGCCCCGCTGGCCGATCTCGAACATGTCATTGGTGTCGAAGGCGTGAATAAAGACACCCGCACACAAAAAGAGCAGGGCTTTGAACCCGGCGTGGGTGATCAGGTGAAACACACCGGCAACGTACCCGCCGGCGGCAAGCCCCATGATCATGAATCCCAATTGGCTGATGGTGGAGTAAGCCCAAACCTGCTTGATGTCCCGGGCCACCATGGCCATGGTCGAGGCCAGAAGCATGCTGATGGTGCCGATCGCGAGAAACACCGTCATGGCCGTAGGCGACTGGCTGAAAAACGGAAAGATACGGGCAAACAGAAACACGCCGGCGGCCACCATGGTGGCCGAATGCAGAAGGGCGCTGACCGGCGTGGGACCCTCCATGGCGTCCAGAAGCCAGGTCAGCAGCGGGAACTGGGCGCTTTTCCCGACAATGCCGCCGAAAATCAGCACCGCCGACAGGGTCAGCATTCCGGAGGGTATCGCTGTAGCGATGTCCGGGTTGTTGAGCATCAGTACATCGAGATTCCCCAGGGGGATTAAAAGCGACAGCAGGCCCAATAGAAAGGCCACATCCCCGAGCCGTGTCATGACAAAGGCTTTTTTGCCAGTTTCGCTGGCGCTGAACTTCTCGTACCAGAAACCGATCAGCAGGTAGGATGACACGCCCACCAGTTCCCAGAAGACATAGAGCTGAAGCAGATTGGGCGACAACACCAGGCTGATCATGGCCCAGGCAAACAGGGACATAAACGCATAATACCTTGAAAACCCGGAATCGCCGGCCATGTACCCAAGGGAGTACACCTGTACGAGCAGGCTGATCCCCGACACCACCGTCACCATCAACAGGCTCAAGGGATCGAGAATGAACCCGATGGAGACGACAAATTGCCCGGTGGTCACCCAGGTGCCGGTGACCTGGAACGGCTCAGCAAGCCCCCAGTAACGAACCAAGAGCATGACTGAACAGGCACAGGCTACGGCAATGGACGCTATGGAGAGCCCCGCGGAAAGGCGCTCTTGCCGGCGGGTAAACACCATGATCAGCAGGAAGGCCAACAGCGGTGCGACCGACGCGATGACCGCAGCATACAGTATCGGGTTTTGGTGAAGCATTTCTAGCATAAACAATTTACCCTTCAGGGAAAATTGAAAATCGAATGACCATTCATTCCTTTTTGTTTTAGAAGTTTGTTTTTTTGAAGGTTGAACATTGTTTCGAGTTTCGTATTTCGTGCTTCGGATTTAGGAGATCCAGCCGTATTTCTAATTGTTTGAAATTTGAGATTTGAGATCTTGCCCGCCATAGCTCATGGCGACGGCGGGTTGTTATTTCTTCGATCCAGTCTACATTCCTATTCGTTTGATATTTGAAATTTGTTATTTGTGATTTCAATCGGTTCTTCCAGAGCTTGAGGATCGACCGAGTCTACTCTTCGGTAAAAGCCAACGATCATGGCCAGGCCGATAGAGACTTCGGTGGCGGCAACGGCCATGATAAACAAGGCAATGGCCTGGCCCTCCACGTGATGCCACTTCAAAGCTGCCCCAACCAGGGCGATGGACGCGGCGTTGAGCATGATTTCCAGGCCCAGCAGCATCATGATCAGGTTCCGGCGCACCACCACGCAGACGATCCCCATAATAAACAGGGCCCCGGCCAGTACCAGCACATGATCGAAGGAGACGGTCATGATTCCTCCTCCGCCTCGGGAGGGCTTCCCGACGTGGGCGATCCCCCGATGATCATGGCACCCACCAGCGCAACCAGCAGGAGCAGAGAAGCAATTTCCACGGTCACCCAGTGCTGCTGGAAGACGTACTGCCCGAGCATTGAAGGAGTGGCCACCGCCGGTTGAAAGTCTCCGCCCGCCGCAGGGTCCTTGGCGACCATCAACGCTCCGACGACCATGTAAACGACACTCATGACAACCGCCGGTACCAGTTGAGGCCTGGACAACAAGCTGTCGATCGAGGGCTGGACGCGGATCATCATGACGATAAACAGAAACAGGACCATGATGGCCCCGGCATAGATAATGATTTCCAGGGCAGCCAGCAGGGGGGCGCCCATCAGATAGAACAGCAGGGCACTGCCGAAGAAAGACACCACCAGGTAGATTACCGCATGCACCATGTCCCGGCGGGTGATTGCTACAGCGGTCGATGCCAGTATCACCAGCGCCAAAATGTAAAATAGTATGGAGTACAGGGTCATGGTCTTCTCAATTACGTCGATCGAACACTCCCACTGAACCTCTGCCCTTGTACGGACCGGGGACAAGGGTGACACGTGTTCGGAGACATAGGTAACACTTTTCGTGTTTCATTGTTCTTTTACATTTAGTTGCGCA
>Ga0056120_1000165_pt1 | contig 12739 bp, 4 predicted proteins | sample WorMettaBAHAMAS2_FD_71121 | JGI IMG/M metagenome (GOLD analysis project Ga0056120, IMG submission 71121) | Marine gutless worms symbiont microbial communities from Max Planck institute for Marine Microbiology, Germany - Olavius tantulus BAHAMAS.2 ...
GGCGTGGTGCCGTCGGCATCGGTGGCAACGACTGTGGTCACACCGGTGGTGCCTTCATTAATATTGATGGCCGCAGCCGCCCCGCCGCCATTGGAAGTGATATCCGGCGTGTTGTCGTTGACGTTGTCCACAGTGACTGTGATCGCCTGGGTCGTGGTGTCTGTTCCGTCCTCGGCGGTGACGATGACCTCGTAGACATTGTCTCCGTCATCATCCAGAGCGTTTTCAAAATCCAGGGCCGCAGTAAAACTTAACACCCCCGTGGTTGTATTGATGGTAAAAAAGCCGTCATCCACCCCACCGCCAAGCCCGTAGGTAATGCCGTCCCCTTCCGCATCGGTTGCGTCCACATCAGTCACCGCCGTGGCGTTTTCAGCAACGTTTACTGCAGCCGTGGCTCCGCCGCCATCGGAAGTGATATCCGGCGGGTCATTGACCGGAGTAATATTGATAACAACGCTGTTGCTGCCTTCTTCAGTGGTTGCGGTTCCGGTGCGGCCGGGGTCTATGCCCGTGTTCCCCTGATCGTTGACCGTCACCGTCAGCGTCGTTGAAGCGCTGGGTGTGTCGGATGGATTGTTATAGAAAATGGTACCCGTTCCGGCAGCGGTCAGCAAGTTGTTGATGTCTGCGATGGCGCCGGTAAGAACAACCGAAGCTGTACCATTGCCGCTGGCCACGGACACCCCCGAATCGCCGGGGGTTACCGTGAGTGTACCCTCTCCCACAGCAAGGGTCGCCACAGCCCCGGAATCCGCCTCGTCCGCGTCTTTCACCGCGAATCCCGTGCCATGGATCGCCAGATCGCTTTGTTCGGTGGCGCTGAGTGGGGCGCTGGGAGCGGCCACAATCGGCGCATCGTTGATGCCCTGCACCGTGATGTTGACCGTGTCGGTGTCGCTCTGGGGACCGCCGCTCCCTGTGTGGCCCTGATCGTTTACCGTGATCTCTACCGATGCCGGACCGAAGTAACCCAGATCCGGTGTGAACATCATGCCATCCAGGGCCGCATTGATGTCGGCGATGGTTCCGGTCAGGGTGATGGTGGTGTCATCGGTCCCATTGCCCGTGGTAAACGACACGTTTTGCAACCGTGTATGGAACTGACCATGAACGCCGGCAGAGTCGTCCACCCCCTCGCCACTCCAGACCACCATAAATGCACCGCCGTCATCCATCACCACCGATGGATTTTCCTGAGCTCCCGATGTGGTGGTGCTGAACATGGTTTCTACACCGATGAAAGACCCATCCGCGGCAAATTGCTGACCATAAACGCCCCAATCCCCAAGAGCCGGATGATCGCTCTGCCAGGTGATAATAAATTCTCCGTCGGCAGCCATCCCGATGGATGCGGTTTGTTGATCACGGGTCGAGTTTGTGTGGACCTGAAATTCATTTCCAATTGGGTTACCCGACGCGTCATACCGCCGGGCGAAAATGCCCCAGTCATCGACGGCCGTCTGATCGCTCTCCCAGGTGATGACGAAATCTCCGGATTCCGCCATGGCCACGGAGGGACGCCATTGCTTGTTGGTTTCTGTGGTGTTGACGATGAACTCGCCGGTAAGAGCAACTCCCGCGGCATCATACAGCCGGCCGATAACCCCGTAATCGTCGGCATCCTGACCCCGGCTCTGCCAGGTGATGACAAAATTACCGGTCCGGTCCATGGCGGCCGTGGGGCGCAACTGGCCATCGGTGACGGTGGTATTGACAAGGAACTCCTGGCCCAGCTTGTTGCCGGAGGCGTCAAACCGCTGGGCACAGATGTCCCAGCCGGAAGTGGAACCATCCCCGTCAGCCCACACCACCACAAAATTGCCGGCGTCATCCATGGCAATGGTCGGTCGCCGCTGGTATTCGCTGACCGTCGTATTGACCGGGATCTCGCCGCCAAGGGCGGTTCCCGCTGCGTCATATCGTTGGGCAAAAATGTCCCATTCATTACCACCCGAATCCCAGCTTTCCCAGACCACGACAAAGTTACCGTCGTTGTCCATGGCGGCAACGGGCCGCTGCTGATCGTCCGTAATATTGGTATTCACCCGGAACTCAGGCCCCTGGACGACCCCGGTCGAGTCGAAGAGCCGGGCATAGACATCCAGGCCGGTCCCCTCATCGCTCTGCCAGGCCACCACATAATCCCCGTCAGCGTCCATGGCGACCGTCTGGCGGGCGGAGTAGGTGGAAAATTCCTGAGTGAAAGGGTCCACCACAGGTGACGTGTTCAGGGTAGTTTCGGGACCCCATGCCGCCGCCAGGCCGTCGAGGGTCAGGGTACCGTTGGTGGCCGTCAATGTGACCTCGACGATGTTCGTCCCGGCGTCCGAATCGCCGATAGAAATCGGATTGCCGGTGCCGCTGGAAAACACCAGTGAGGTATCTTCATTGGTGGTCTGAGGACCCGGCACCGTGTTGATCGGCGCATCGTTTTCTCCGACGACGGTGACCGTTCCGGTCAGGGTATTGGAATCGAGAGCCGGAGAGTTCCCGCCGTCATTAAGAATGATGCTGTATGTCCGGTCGGTGTCGGTGCCGACGACTGTCGGGTCGTCCCCGGTGTTTTCGTATCGTAACGCCTCGAGGATGGTCCCCACTGCCGCCGGCGTAGCACCGGCATCCAGCGTAATGACCAGGTCCGCACCGTCTCCACCGCTCACCGAACCGACGCCGCTCGGGCTGCCCGACACACTCAGCCGGTCACCCGGCTGATAGGCGTCGAGATTGACCGTAATAGTGCCGCCGGCAAAATTCGGGGCATCCACATCCATGACCCCGCCGGTGCCGGCCTGGATGAGCGCCACCGGGGCCGTGCCGGTCCCGCTTTCGGTGGCCGTCGGGTTGGTTGATGTCCCGGCAATAGCGGGCGGATCATTCACGCCCACAATGGTCACCGTTGTGGTGGCGGTATTGGTGTTGGCAATGCCGTCATTTCCGACAAACGTGATGATTCGCGGGGTTGTGTCCGGATACTGGGACGTGTTGTTATAGGTGATGGTACGGAGGACTTTTTCATAATTGGCCAAACTATCGGTGCCCGACAGGAACAGCCGCCCCAGTCCGCTGTTCCAGTTGGCCGTAATAAAGGTGCCTATGGTGTCCGCCGTCAGCTCTTCGTCGGCACCATCGAGCTGGTTGGTCAGACGTACCGTGAGCGATTCCAGGTTAGGTGTCGGCGGCGGAACATCGGTGATGGTGACATCGGCATCTACGATGTTGACCGGGCCGGCGTCTTCGGTAAACGTGGCCGCAAAGTTCGGTCCGGACTGGCCGGAGCTGTCGTCGGCATCGAGATCGATTTCCGGGGCGCCGCTGTCGATAACGTCAATATCGATGGTGTCGTCATCGGTCTCGGCCGGGCCGCCGGTATTGCCTTGATCGTTGGTGACGATCCGCAGCGTGGCCGGACCGATGTAGCTGGCGTTCGGTTTAAAGGTAAGGCCGTCAAGCGCATCGTTAATCTCAGCCAGGGTTCCCGTAAAGGTCATGGTCACGTCTTCGTTGCCGGCACCGTTGGTAAAGACAATCCCGGAGGTGGAAAGGAATCGTTGCGCGGCCACGCCGTCACTGTCGCCTGGTGAATCTCCATTATAGACGACGATGTAGTCGCCGCCGCCGGTCATGCCGATGCGGGGCCCATACTGAGGCCCACTGGTGGCAATGTTCACCCGGGTCTCACCGCCCACCTTGACGCCGGCAGCATCAAACTCCTGCTTGTAAACGCCCCAATTATTCCCATCCTGGGCCATGCTTTCCCAGGCAATCACGAAGTTGCCCGCAGAAGACATGGCCACGTCCGGTGCCTGCTGGTCGGACGTGGTATAGGCGGTGACGGGTATTTCGCCGCCCTGGGCAACCCCTAAGCTGTTGAACCGCTGGGCGTATACCCCCCAACTATCCCCATCCTGATCCTTGCTCTGCCAGGTAACGACAAAATTGCCGGCTCCGTCCATAGCGCTCTGGAAGTGGTTTGATCATTCGCGGAATAACTGTTGACCGGGGTTTCTCCCGTCACTGCCGTGCCTCCGGCATCGTAGAGACGGGCATACACGCCTTTCCCTCCCGCATCGTCGCTGGTCCAGGTGACGACAAACTCTCCGCCGTCTGCCACGGCCACAGAGGGCTCCGACTGGTCATTGGCGGTGGTTTGGGCCACCCGGAATTCGTTGCCCTGGGCGGTGCCCAAGCTGTTGTAGCGCCGCGCGTAGACACCCAGTCCGGGATCGCCGGTTTGATCCTTGCTCTCCCAGACCACGACAAAATCGCCATCCGCATCCATGGCAACATCCGGTGAGGCCTGGGCGTCATTAGTCGTCTGATTGATCCGGAACTCAGGGCCCTGGGCCGTTCCCGAACTGTCATAGAGCCGGGCATAGATGCCGTAGCTGGGGTCTCCGGTCTGATCCAAACTCTGCCAGACAACCACAAAGTTGCCCGCGTCATCCATGGCCACGGCCGGTTCCAGCTGCTCCTTTGCCGTGGTGTTGTTTACCCGGAACTCGATTCCGACCGGTTCTCCGGAACTGTCGTATCGCTGCCCGTAAACCCCCCAGCTATCGCCATCTTTGCCATCGTTGGCCCATACCATGACCATGCTGCCGTCGGCGGCTCGGGCAATGTCGGCACCGAACTCTTGCTGGCTCCCCGTGGCGGTAACCTAAATGGGGTCGCCGGCTGCACCGGTTACCGTAATCGTGCCGTTGGTCGCCGTCAGGGTGACCTCAATGATGCCGGATCCCGCATCCAGATCGCTGACCGAGATCGGATTACTGGTGCCGCTTGAAAAGACCAGCGAGGTGTTCTGGGGCGTGCTCTGGGGCGGCGGCACCGTGTGGACCGGCGGATCGTTGTCAGGGGTGCCGGCGACGTTCTTGGTACCGGTGACCGGGGGTGCCTGACCGTCATCCACACTGGTGGCGATGGTAAAATTGCTGTTGTATTCAGATGTGGGAGTAAAGATCACAGAAGCCAAGAGGGCGTTCACATCGGCGATGGCACCGCTGGCTTCCCATTGACCGGTGCCGCTGTCGTAGGTAGAGGTTACCGAGCCCGATGTGCCGGTGCTCAGGCTTCCGGCCAATGGATCCGACAGTGTCAGGGTGACGGTGACATTGGCGCTGTCGATGTCCGTGACCACGATATCGGTCAGATCCAACGCCGTGTCCTCGGTATAGGTTTCGGCTGCATCCAGGTTTGTGGCTGACGGAGCATCATTGACCGCTGCCACCGCAATGTTGGCGCTGCGACTGTCGGTCTCTGAGCCCCCCGTTCCGGTGTTTCCCAGATCGTCGGCGCTTAGACTCAAAGTGTCGTTGCCGAAAAAGTTAGGAGTGGGCCGGTATTGGAACGATCCGAGGGCATTGTCGATATCGGCTACCGTCCCGGTCACCGTAAAGGTGTCCGTGTGGTAGCCGCCGCCGGCCAGGGTCAGGCCGGTCCTGTTGGTTAGATTGATGAATCCGTTTCCAACACTCAGAGTAACCGAAATTGGATTGGCGCCCGAATCCGGATCCGCGACACCGAGTCCGCCGAACGGTATGTATCCATCGTCCTCGTTTACACCATAACCCAACGCGCTGCTGAGGGTTGGTCCGTCGTTGACCGGATCCACGTTTATCGTTGTTCGGGCCACCGGACTGTCATCGGTGCCGTCGTTAACTGTTAGATCAATAATCCGGTCGCCATCGCTGGGATTGGTACCGTCCGCGTGGCGATAGGCAACGGCCGCAAGTAGCGTCTCGGTCTCGGCCTCGGTAAAGGGGGTGCTACTCTGCTTGGTGATGGTAACATCGGCAGTGCCGGAGCCGGTAGTGATCACGACATGGTAGTTCATGCCGCTGGTATCCTGGTTTGCGGCGGTGGCGAGAGCAAAGGTGCTCCCGTCGAGCACCAGCTCCTCGGCATTTCCGTCCTGTAACCCGCTGATGGACAGGGTCACGTAATCAAAGGAGGTTGAGTCGACGTCAGCCACATCCACGTCGCTGTCGGCAATGGCCCTGGCCACGTCACCCTCGGAGAAGGTGAACTGGTAATCGTTTCCGCCGGCCCCGGAGCTGTTGTCCGCGTCAAGGTTCAGGACCGGGGGTCGTTGACCGCGGTGATATTTATGGTGACATTGTTGGTGCCTTCTTCGGTGGTAGCGGTCCCGGACGTCCCCGGATCGGTGCCCGTGTTGCCCTGGTCGTTGACCGTCACGGTCAGCGTGGTTGAAGCGCTGGGCGCATCGGAGCTGTTTAGATAAGTGATCGTGCCGGTGCCCGCTCCAGTCAGAAGGTTGTTAATTTGTGCGATCGTGCCGGTGAGCGTCACTGTGCCCGTGCCGTTGCCGCCGGAGATCGTCACACCCGACGTGCCTGCGACCACCGTAAGGGCGCCCTCGCCGACACTCAACGTCGCCTGGGCGCCGCTGCCCCTCGTCGACATCACTGACCGAAAAACCTGTCCCATGAATCGCCAACCCGGTCTGCTCGGTGGCGTTCAGCGCTGCCCCCGGCGCAGCCACTACCGGCGCATCATTGACCGCGCCGATGTTGATGGTGACGTTGTTGGTGCCCTCTTCGGTAGTAGCGGTCCCGGAAGTCCCCGGATCGGCGCCCGTGTTGCCAAGGTCGTTGACCGTCACGGTCAGCGTGGTCGAAGGGCTGGGGGTATCGGAGCTGTTTAGATAGGTGATGGTGCCGGTACCCGCTCCGGTGAGAAGGTTGTTAATCTGGGCGATCGTGCCGGTGACGGTGACTGTCCCCGTGCCGTTGCCGCCCGCGATCGTCATACCCGACGTGCCTGCGACCACCGTGATGGTGCCTTCGCCCACACTCAATGTCGCCTGCGCGCCGCTGCCGGCCTCGTCGACGTCACTGACCGAAAAACCCGCCCCGTGAATCGCCAACCCGGTCTGCTCAGTGGCGTTAAGTGCAGCCCCCGGCGCAGCCACCACCGGCGCATCGTTGGCGTCCGTGACCGTAATCGTTGTGGTGGCCACCGCGCTATCCAACTCGCCGTCGTTGACGGTGACGGCCACGGTTCGAATGCCGGGCGTGGGGAGTGCGGTATCGGTGTGCTGATAGCGGGTATTCAGCAGCACGGTCTCGGCCTGGGCCAGGCTCATCTCGCCACTGTTCAGGGTGATGGTGGCCACGCCGGAGGCGGTGGTGTATGCCACGGTGTAGAGGTTGCCGCCAATGGTGACGGTCGTGTCCGAATTGTCTGCGTCCAGGGCGAACGTGAAGTCGCCGATGCTCAGCTCCTCGGCCGCACCGTCGACCACGCCGCCCACATCCAGGGTGACGTTCACCAGGCTGGTATCGTCGACGTCGGCGACGCTTACCGTGGCATCGACGATAGCGGTGGGTCCGTCGCCCTCGTTGAAGGTAAAGGCATAGTCCACACCGCCCGTACCTGTGTCGAGATCAACCGTGGGCGCATCATTTCCGCCGGCGTTGGTGATCGTGATCGGGTCGCCCGTCAGGGTGTCGACAAGGTCGTTGCCCGCCGCGTCCTGAATGGAGCTCGCCACCACGCCGCCCACGTTGACGTCGATGGTCGAGGTCCCCGGTGTGATCAGGTTGGCGTTGGCGGTGTCGCCCGCGCTGAAACCGTAACGGATGGTGTCGTTGATAACTGTGGTCGTGCTCAAGCCGATGACCGTGTCGCCGCCCACCTCGGTGGGGAAGTTGTCCCCGTCGGTCCCGCTGAGGATGAAATTGGTCTCCGAATCCGTTTCGCTGGGCGCGGCCTGCACCGCCTCGGAGAAGACCAGGGCCAGCTGGTCGCCGGTGTCGTTCAGCAGCCCCGGTGTGCCGCCGTCCAGACCATTGGCGCTCAGGAGCACCGGCGCGGCCCCGTCGATGGCCGTCACGCCGGCCGTCACCGCCTCTTCGCTGGCAAAGCTGGTGAACGCGAACGTGCCGGACTGTGCCAGGTACTCGACTTTGGCCCAGTCAGCCGACTGAGTGGCGTTTCCAATGCGCACCTCGTCGATGATGCCAAGGAAGTTATTTCCCTGGTTCAAGGAGCCCTTCATGGTGCCGATGACCCAGTCGCTGCTGGTATTGAAGTCGGTCAGGATGGTGTCGTCGGCCGTAACGTCCTCGCCATTGTGATAGATCACCGCCGAACCGATGGTTCGATCGACGTCAACGGCGATGTGGTTCCACTGGCCGAAATTGACGGCGCCGTCTACAGACGTTGCTGCGTTGCCGGCGGCGCCATTACCGGTAGATAAGGTGATCTGGCCGGTGCTGGATATGTAGAACCGGAAACCGTCCGTGTTGTTGCCGGGGCCGGCATTCGATACGACGGTATGGAGTTCTCCATTATCAGCCGGATTTACCCAGGCCGAGATTCGGAAATTGTCCCCCACGTCGGCAGAGCCGAACGTGATGACGTCATCGCCGCTTTCCCACTCGATGCCGTCGCCGATCTGGCCCGGCACGAGGTCATTCGTTGCGAACCCGGATGCGGCTTCGCCGTTGTTCGGCGTGCTGTCCGCATCCTTGATATCGCCCGGGTTGCCAGGCCCGGGGTCATCTTCCAGATGGTAAACGCCGCCTCGTCCGCCGCATTCTGGTCATAGGTGGCGGTCCCGTTGTAGTTGTAATAGACGTAGATGTGTTCGGTCGCAGAGCCGGCATCGATGCGCGGCACCTTGACCCAGATCTTTGCCGTGTCGGCCGCGGCATCCCAGGACTGGACTTCGTACTTCAGTTACTGGCCGGTGAAGGCGTCCGTGAAGCGCACGTCCGCACCAACCGTCGAGCTGAGATCCAGGCTGGGGAGTTTCGATTTGTCGATCGTGACCAGCAACGGGAAGTCGACCAGGTCGTCGGTTGTTTGGTCCGTGTTGTCGAAGGTAAGCCTGGCGCGGCTTTGCCAGTTCGCATCCAGCCAATTGTTGTCCACGGCGATGCTGTTGCCGTCGGCATCACCGAGGAACGTGTTAGCCGTCAGCGTGACCGTCGGGGTGGCGCCGGTATCCGGCGTGCCGCTTTCGACCAGGTCGACGTAGAAGATATTGTCGTTGGCGATATCGGTCGAATAACCGGTCACCGTGTAGCCTTCAACGGTCACGTTCAGATCCAAGAAGTCATCGTTCAGCGCCTCGGTGGTGGTGATCCTGATCCGGTCGATCTGGCCGTCCGTGTCACTGTCGACCGTCTCGCGCCCCGTGATCACCGGCGGTCCCGGGGTGCCAGAGGTCAATTTCAGTACATGAACCGCACCCCGGTCCGCACCGCCGTCGTCGTCTTGTTCGGCGCCGACCACGATGTCGCTGGTGCCGTCTCCGTCAAGGTCGCCGATACTACCCACTCCGGCACCAAACCAATCGTTGTTGCCGAGCGTAGTGGTCAGACCACCCGTGGTGTCCGAGATCTTCTGTTCGGCCTTCACGGTGCCGTCAGCGTTGAGGAACAAGATGTGAACCGCGCCGCGGTTGGAGCCGCCATCGTCATCACGTACGGCGGTGACGGCAATGTCGTTGAGGCCATCGCCATCGAGGTCGCCCATTCCTGTCACCGCTCGACCAAACCAATCACCGAGATCGAGGGTGGCAGTCAGCCCGCCCGTGGTGTTGGAGATCTTCTGTTCGGCCTTCACGGTACCGTCAGCATTGAGGAACAGGACGTAAACCGCGCCATGGTCAGTGCCGCCATCGTCGTCGTAATTTGCACCGACGGCGATATCGTTGATCCCGTCGCCGTCGAGGTCGCCGATCCCGGTCACGTCGCAACCGAAGTGATCGCCATCGTTCAGCACACCTGTTCGCCCGCCAGTGGTGTTGGAGATCTTCTGTTCGGCCTTCACGGTGCCGTCCGCGTTGAGAAACAAGATGTGGACCGCGCCACGGTCCGTACCGCCATCGTCGTCCAACTTTGCACCGACGGCGATATCGACAACGCCGTCGCCGTCGAGGTCGCCGATCGCGGCCACTGCGGCACCGAAGTTGTCATCGTCGTCCAGCGTGGCGTTGAGGCCGCCAGTGGTGCTGGAGATCTTCTGTTCGCTGGCGACCATGCCACTGGAGCCGCCGGTGGGACCGTCGAGGTAGTCCGGCTGGCCGTCGAGGTCCGTATCGACGGCATCCCGCGGATCACCATCGCTGTTGGGATCAGCGTTCTCGGCGCTCGTCAGGATGCCATCGCCGTCGTCGTCGTTGTCGAGGTAGTTGACAAAGGTGTCGCCGTCGGTATCCGGCCCCGAATTGGTCGACGGGTCACCGTCAAGATCCGTGTTGGCGTCCTCTTCGACGTCCCAAAGCCCATCCCCGTCGGAGTCGCCCGCAAGAACATCGGCATTTGCGGCAAATTCAGAAGTGTTCCCTCCGGGACTGGTTGCCGTAGCGGTGATGAAATGGCCCGCGGGAACCGCGGCGGAAAAGGTAGTGCGAAATGCGGCATCGCCGGCGGCGTCGGTGTCCACGGTGGTGAAGCCGAGATAGGTTTCGCCTTCCCCGTAGCCTGTTCCGTCTTCTACGCTGCTGGCGAAAAATTCGATCCGAAAGGTGGTGCTGGCCGTGCTGTTGATTGTTCCGTTGACGGTAATTTTTAAGTCGTCAGTCAAGGCGGACGCTAGCACTGGGTAGTTCTGCAGGCCGTTGGCGCCGGAATCCGAGTCTCCCGGATCGTTGGCGGTAATGCCGTTCTCACCCAGATCGATACCCAGGTTCTGGTTCGAGTGAATAGAGTTCCCGATGATGGCGTTGCCGATACCGGTCGTTGGGAAGAGCGCTACACCGCTGCCGTTGTTGAATGCGATGATGTTCCCTTCACCGGGATTGATGCCGCCAATGGTATTATTGTCCGGACTTTCAAAAGGAAATTCCGCAAAGTAAATCCCGTGGCTGCCGTTACCAAGAGCGCCCGTTCCGGCGGCATCGGTACCGATATAGTTACCGATGATGGTATTGTCTTGAGCCGTTTCCGTAAATATGTATACGCCTTCGCCGGTATTGCCGGAAATCACATTTCGATCTGCCGCGGTGGTCCCGCCGATAACATTACCAGCGGTTTTAATGTTGATGCCCCAAACATTGCCCAGGGCGATCGTTCCCGTAACATCGGTGCCAATATGGTTGCCGGCGATCCGGTTTAAGTTTCCAAACTCGATCTCGATGCCGTCATCGGCAAAACGGTTGATGGCAAGCCCCCGAACTTCGGAATTGCCGGCCTCAAGGGTGAGGCCGTTGGGATCTGCCCCGCCTGCCATACTGCCGTCGAGCTCGATGACCGGGTTCTCAAGCCCCGATCTGCCGTCGAACGCCAACTGGGAAGTCCCGTCCAACACGACCCGCCCGGTGATCGCCGGCAGGGCATTGACAAGCTGGATAGTGTACCAGCTAAACGGTGTTCCGGGATAATCCGGATCAAAATCGGCGATCGCACCATCCGCCAATGTGGTTGTAGCAATCACCGAAAGAGATCCGGCAATACCGTCATCTTGATAGTAGACATGATTCGGATCGTTCAGCGGGATATTGAATTGAATGGTGTCCGGCCCCGCAAGCCCATTGGCATCGTTAATTGCCCGTCGAAGGCTGCCCAACCCTCCGCTGTTCGTGTTGGTCACCGTAAATGTGTTCAGCAAACCGTTCCAGTTTTCCTGCAGAGCAGCACTGAGCGGCAGGGTAGCTTCAATGGGTCCGGTCGTATATTCCAGATCCCAATCTCCGCCGAACTGGGAATGACCGGTGTCATCCACGCTGGCGGCCACATCCGCACCGGTCAGCAATCCAAATGCATCGAGCAGCACCCGGCCTTCTTCGCCCCCGGCCAGATCGCAGCCGTAGAAGAGCAGATCCGCTCCATCGGCCAGCGAATCTTTCCAGCCGGCTATTTCGGTCCCATAACCATTTAGGTTGTCACCGTACACCCAGGCGGAACCCAGCTTTACGGCTCTGTCCGTGCCGTGGGAGACGATGTGCACGGCGTCGAGGTTTCGGTATTCGGCCAGCAGTTCGCTGATCTGCGCCACACCGTCGCGGTCGCTATCCAGCACAAAAACCTCGATGTGACGCTCTTCGTCCGGATTCGCCAGAAGATCGTCTACCAGTTGCTGGTGATCGGCGGCGCCCGCATCGACAAGAATAAGCTCATGTCGCTTAACCGACTCGGCCATGTCCTGTTGCAACGTGTCCAATGCCGTCAATGTATCGACATTATCTCCGGTTAAATCATCCGTTAACAATTCGTTTGCAGAGGGAGTGGCACCGGTTTCAACGAGGCTAGTGCTGCCGGGCAGGTCACCTGTCGTGAAACTTTCTTGGGTGGTCCCCTGAACAGAGTTCGTTGGAGAGCCACTGCTGGATTCTTCGGGAATGTTGATTAGATTTAAAGAGTCTGTCTCAGAATGAGAGGATGGCTCGTGGAATGCAAACGATTCCATTTCGATGGCATTCTGAGATAGCTCCGAGGAATTCTGGAGGGCATTGTCGGCAAGACCCGCTTCGCCACTGCCCGAAAGAAGAATCCGGGGCTCAAAGGCTTCAAAATGGATGCCGACTGAAAACGAGTCGGTGACCCCCGTTTCTTTCGGTTTCGGCCCCGGTGCTTTTTTTTGATGCCGACTTCCCGCACGGTGAAGGGTTTTAAGCAGTTTCCCGGCGGTTGATTTTAGCCATCCAGTCATTTAATTTTTCCTAAGTTGGGTAGCAAAGGCGACAGGCTATAATGGAATTAGCAAGGACCATACCAACCGGCTGGAAATCATAAATAATATATGAATACAATAAGTTATGTAGGTG